>JAABUZ0100002883.1_pt1 | contig 27213 bp, 26 predicted proteins | sample 5562091 | NCBI WGS metagenome assembly JAABUZ01 (sample SAMN12813069, study PRJNA571459) | rock metagenome | isolation source: Antarctica rocks | place: Antarctica: Victoria Land, Linnaeus Terrace sud | collected 2015-12-21 | reverse complement strand
GACGCCGGCTCCAACAGCCACGAGTTGTCCACCGCGGTGCGTCGCGAGGGTGACGAGTGGGTGCTCAACGGCGGCAAGTACTACATCTCCGGGGTCGACGAGTCTTCGCACGTGCTCATCGTGGCGCGGCACACCGACGAGCAGGGCAACCGCGGGTTGCCTTCGGTGTTCATCGTGCCCACCGACGCCCCCGGGTTCACTGCCCAGGCGATCGAGATGGACATCGTGTCTCCGGAGAAGCAGTTCACGCTGTTCTTCGACGACGTCCGGCTTCCCGCCGACGCCATCGTCGGCGACCCCAACGCGGGCCTGACCCAGATCTTCGCCGGGCTTAACCCCGAACGGATCATGGCGGCGTCCTTCGCGACCGGCCTCGCCCGCTACGCCCTGAACAAGGCCACCGAGTACGCGCGCACCCGCACCGTCTGGTCGACCCCGATCGGCGCGCATCAGGGCATCGCACACCCCTTGGCGCAGTGCGCGATTCAGCTGGAGCTTGCCCGGGTGATGACGCAGAAGGCGGCGGCGCTGTACACGGCGGGGGAGAAGGGCGCCGGCGAGGCGGCGAACATGGCCAAGTACGCCGCGGCGGAGGCGTCCTGCTCAGTGATCGACCAGGCCATCCAGACCCATGGCGGCAACGGGCTGGCCTCGGAGTACGGGCTGGGTTCGCTGCTCGGTGCGTCGCGGGTGATGCGCATCGCGCCGGTGAGTCGGGAGATGATCCTGAACTACGTCAGCGCGCACACCCTGGGCCTGCCGCGCTCCTACTGAGGGCGGCGGTGCCCCGCCGGTGTCGCTGGTGGGTCAACCGCGCACCATCCGCTGCCTCCCGTGCGCAGCAAACTGTGACTCCAGATCGGCCTTGTCTGCCTCTGACATCAGTCGGTATTCCGTCGCGCCCCGCCCCGTCCATCGGTAGACGAGATCGGCGCAGCGCCAGGCCTGCGTCTGCAGCAGACTCTTCTGCACCTTGTTCGAGCCGGTGGTCGGGAGGGTGGCGGACACCCGGACGAGCCGGGGAGTGCTCTTGGTGCCCAGGTCCGGCTGCCCGGCCAAGAAGTCCCGGAACTCCGCGAGGTCGAACGTCCGGGGCTCGGTGACTTCAAGAGCGGCCATCACCTGATCGCCCGAACGCGGGTCGGGCACCGCATACACCCCCGCGGTCACCACCATGGGATGCCGGCGCACGATGCGCTCGATCATCAACGCGGAGGTGTTCTCCCCGTCCACGCGGATCCAGTCACCCTTGCGGCCGGCGAAGTAGATGAATCCCGCCTCGTCGACGTAGCCCAGGTCACCGGTCCAATACCAACCGTGGCGGATGCGTTCGGCGTTGGCCTCATCGTTCTTGTAATAGCCCTCGAACGCCTGGACGCCGTCCTTGTTGACCATCTCGCCGATGGCCTCCTCCGGGTTGAGCACCCGTCCGTGCTCGTCGAGCAGTGCCCGCGGGCAGGTGCGAAGGCTGTCCGGGTCGACGATCGCGATCCCCTCGTGTGCCGGCCGGCCCAGCGCGCCAGGCGGAGACGCGGGGTCCAGCCTGATGCTGCCGGCACCCTCGCTGGATCCGTAGCCCTCGACCAGGTATGCCCCGAAGCGGCGGAGGAACTCCGCCTGGTCGTCTGGCGATGCCTCGGTGCCGAAGCCATGGGTAAGGCTGTTGTCGATATCGTCCGGTTGTTCCGGAGTGGACAGCAGGTAGCCGAGTGCCTTGCCGACGTAGGTGAAATAGGTGGCGCCGTAGGACCTGACGTCGGCCAAAAAGCCCGAGGCGCTGAACTTGGGGACCAGGCAGACCGTGGCACCGTTGGCCAGGGCCGGTGCCCACAGCGCCATCAGGGCGTTGCCGTGGAACAGCGGCATGCAGCAGTAGCAGACGATGTCGCGGCCGATGTCGTACTTGCGACCGTTGGTGTAGGCCAGCCGCGTCAAGCGACCCTGGCTGCAGCGCACCGCCTTCGACGTGCCGGTGGTGCCCGAGGTGAACAGCAGCAGGAACAGGGTGGACGCGTCCACCGTCGGCGCGGCGACGACATCCTGAGTCCGGTGCTGGGTTAGCAGCTGGGTATACCCGGCGGAGTCGACCAGCAGGAACCGGTCGTCGGTGACACCGAGATCCAGGCCGTCGAGCAGCTTCTTGCCGGCAGCATCGGTGACGATCAGCTGGCAATCGACGAACTGGACCTCCTCCGCCAGGGCGGCGCCGCGGCGGGTCGGGTTGATGCCGACGATGGCGGCCCCGCTCAGCGCCGCCCCACCAAGCCAGAACAGGAACTCGGGCACGTTGTCGAGTAAGACCCCGATATGAAAGGGGCCCTCGCGGCGCAGGGCCGCGGCCAGCGCGCCCCGAGCGGCGCTTTCGTGGACGACCTCGTCCCAGGTCCAGGATTGCTCCCGGGTGCGGACGCCGACCCGGTCATCCCGGAGCCGGTCGAGCAGGAGCTCGGCAATCGTCGTGCGGTCCAAGGCAGTCACTCCGTCGAATCGGGGCGGATTTATTTCCCTTTCGGACCACTCTGCGCCCCGCCGCTGAGCGTTCAGCGCGCGGTGCGCATCAGGCCTTCCTGCACGACCGCGGCGACCATGCATCCGGAGCGGTCGAAAATCCGCCCCTGGGTGAGGGCCCGCCCAAAACCGGCCGAGGGGGAGGTCTGGTCGTAGAGCAGCCAGTCGTCGGCGCGGAAGGGCCGTAGGAACCACAGAGCGTGATCCAGCGATGCGCCTTGCGTCTTGGCGCCCGGGTGCGGCACGCGGGCCGAACCCAGCAGTGTCATGTCGCTCATGTAGGCCAGTGCGCACACGTGGAACACCGGGTCGTCGGGCAGTGGGCGGCGGTAGCGGATCCACACCCGTTGCTGTGCGGCGACACCGGGCCGGGGCGCCAGGCTGGCGGCGGGCACGATCCGAATGTCCCAGTCCGGCCATTCCTGTTGAAACCAGGCACTCACCCCGTCGGTCGCGTGGGCGCCGTCGGCCAGCGAATCCGGCGTCGGCACCTCGGGCATCACGTCCTGATGCTCGGGGCCGTCATCGTGTACATGAAACGATGCCGACATCGAGAAGATCGCCTTGTCGTTCTGCATCCCGGTGACCCGTCGGGTGGCGAACGACCGTCCGTCGCGGACCCGGTCGACCAGGTACGTCGTCGGCACCTTCGGCTGGCCCTGCCGCAAGAAGTACCCGTGCAGGGAGTGCACCCGCATCGCCTCGTCGACCGTATGCACCGCCGCGACCAGGGCCTGCCCGGCGACCTGGCCGCCGAAGGTGCGCTGCATGCCGGTGTCCGGCGAGCTGCCCCGGAAGACGTCGTCCTCGACGTGCTGGACCGTCAGGACCTCATGAATGGTGGCCACGCATCTCCTCAGTGGTCGAGCAGGGTGCTCAGCAGCGTTGTCGTCAACTCCACCACATCGGTCTCCGAGGCCGCACTCAGGTCGGCGAAAACACCCGAGGTGCGCCCCAATGCCACGCCGGCCAGCGCCGCCACCGCGACCTCGGCCCGCAGCCGGGCATCGGGCAACTGCCGCTGCCGCAGCCGCTCCGCCAGTGGCTCGGTGAGCCGGGCGGCGATGGTGGACCGCGCGGCGTCCTGCACGGCCGGGTCGTCGTGCGGCCGCACGGCCGCCTGCAGAATCGGGCTCGTCCCTGCCCGCGCGACGCGGTCCAGCACCTCCCGGATCCGACCCGGCTCCAGCAGGTCGGGGACCCCGGTCTCGGCCGAGGAACGCAGTGTCTCGACATACAGCCCGACCTTGCTGCCGAAGTAACGCGCGATCAGTGCCGGGTCCACGCCAGCGCGGTCCCCGATCTCTCGCACCGTGGTGCGGTCGAACCCTCGTTCGCTGAACGACTCTGCCGCTGCGTCCAGCAGGGCTTGTCGGCTGCGTGCCGAGTCGCGGCGTCGTGGCTCACTCATCGGGCCGGCTTCCCGGTGGCCGCGGGCAGATCCGGTTCGTAGAGCACGGTCGCACCGGCACTGGCGTCGACGCTTTCCTGCACCAGACGGCGGTCCCCACCAGACTCCAGGGCGCCGCGGCGACCGGGTAGGACGAAGCTGAGTACGGCCGCGAACAGCCAGATCCCGATCCCGACCACGGCGGCCACGGTGTACCCGCTGTCGGTGGGAAAGCGGGCCTGGGCGGGCGTGTGCGAGGTGAGAATGCTCGCGGTCAATGCGCTGCCCACCGAGCTGCCGATCACCTTGAGTACCTGGTTGACGCCGAGCGCGCTCCCGGTCTCGGTCGACGGGACGGCTCGCACGATGAAGGCGGGCATGGCCGCGAAGGTGCAGCCCACGCCGAGCCCGCCGATCGCCATCATCAGCAGAATCTCCCACAGATTGCGCCGGGCCAGGAGAAACAGCAGCATGGCCGCGGCGAAGGCGAGCGAACCGATGGGCATCACCAGGTGGGCGCCCAGTCGCCTGCTGATCAGCGGTGACAACCTGCTCGCGGCGACGCTGGCTGCGGAGAACGGCACCAGCACCAGAGCGCCGATCACCACGGAGCAACCGAGCCCGTAGCCGGTGACGGTGGGCGTCTGGACGAACAGGATGACCACGGACATCAGCAGGTACATGCCCACGCCGGCGACGAGGCCGGTGACGTCGGCGGTCAGCACCGAGCGGTTGCGCAGCAGGCGGAGCTCCACCAACGGATGTGCCGTGCGCAGCTCGTGCAACACCCAGCAGACCAGTGCCAATACGCCGCCGCCGACGGCCGCCAGCACGCGCGGCGAGGCCCAACCCCACTGGGCGCCCTCGCTGAGCGCCACCAGCAGCGCCGCGAGCCCCAGGCTCAGCAGTACCGCGCCGGCGGTGTCGAGCGGGCGGTGCTTTCGGGACGGACTCGCCGGAATGACGAGCACGGCGCAGACGAACACCACGCCACACGCCAGGGCGGCCACCCAGAAGGCGGCGTGAAATCCCAGATGTTGCGCGACGAGGGCCGTCAGGGGGTAGCCGAGGCCGACGCCGGCGACCGTGGTGATCGACAGGGTGGCCACGGCTGCGCGGGACTTCTCCGCAGGAAGGTGGTCGCGGGCTACGGCCATCGCCAGGGGAGTGAGACCCAGCCCGATGCCCTGCAGGGCGCGCCCTACCAGGAGGACAGCGAATGTCGTCGGGAGGGCGGCGAGTGCGCTGCCCAGCACGATCAGTCCCAGGGCGCCGAGGACGACACCGCGACGGCGGGGACCATCGCCCAGCCGGCCCAGCACGGGCGTGGAGACGGCGCCGGCCAGCAGGGTGATCGTCAACGACCATTGCGCACTGCTGAGGGACACCCCGTAACTTGCGGCGATGGTCGGCACCAGCGGCGCTCCCAGGCTGCTCACGACGGCAACGACCATGCCCAGGAACACGAGGACCGGTACCAGCGCGCGGTGTGCCGGTGCCTGCCCGTCGCTGGCGACGTCGGGGACGACCACGGCGGTAGCGCTCACCAGCACTCCTATGTCAGCAGATGATGTCTACACATGATGACATAGCGGTGCTTCGGCTGTTGTTCCCTTGACATCAAACAGTTATTTGGCGACTATTCCGAGTAGATATATTGCGTAGAGAGCGGGCTATGGATTTCGAACTGAGTGCCGCCCAGCGAGCCTGGCGTGCGGACGTGCGCGCCTTTCTGCGTGCGAACGTCACCCCCGAGCTTCGCGCCGAGCTGGCCGCGCACGATCTGGAGTTCCCGAACGGCGAGGTGAGAAAGTTCCGCAAGAAGATCGGCGCGCAGGGCTGGTTCGGGCTGAACTGGCCGAAAGAATACGGAGGTCTCGACCTCGGTCCGATCTACCAGCACCTGCTGGTCAGTGAGTTCGAGTATTGGGGCGTTCCCGGACCGGACCTCACCGTCACCTCAGTCGCTCCGATGATCATGCGGCACGGGACCGAGACCAACAAGGACGAGTTCCTGCCGCCGATCGCGCGCGGCGAACTCACCTGCGCTGTCGGCTACTCCGAGCCCAACGCGGGTACCGACCTGGCCAGCCTCAAAACCAGGGCGGTGCTCGACGGCGACGAATGGGTGATCAACGGCTGCAAGACCTGGAACAGCATGGCTCAGCGGGTGACGCACGAATGGCTGTGCGTACGCACCGACCCCGCCGCGCCCAAGCACCGGGGCATCTCGGTGATCATGGTGCCGGTCGACGCCCCCGGCGTGGACATCCGACCCATCATCAGCTGGTCGGACTACCGCACCAACGAAACCTTCTTCACCGACGTACGGGTGCCGGCCAGCAACCTCATCGGCGAGGTCAACCGAGGCTGGCAGTACATCACCGGAGCGCTCGACCTCGAGAGGGGCGCGCTGACCAACGCAGGCGATCTGCGCCGGTCCGTCGACGAGTTGCTCGGGCTGGCCCGAGTGAGCCGCTCTGACGGGACCCGGCCGATCGACGATCCAGACCTCCCCCGGAAGCTCGCTCAGCTCGACGCCGATGTGGAGCTGGCGACGCTGATGGGGTTCGAGGCGGCATCGCTGCTGGAAGACGGCACCATCCCCTCGATCCAGGTAAGTACCGAGAAGATCTTCACCAGTGAGCTCCGCCAGCGCATCGCCGACGTCGGTACCCAGCTGCTGGGGATGGAAGGCGTACTGGCACATCGGAGTTCCCAAGCACCCGCCAACGGCACCTTCGAACGCCTGTACCGGGCCGCGCCCTTGCTGCGTTTCGGCGCCGGCACCAACGAGGTGCTGCGGGACGTCATCGCCCAACGGGGCCATTCGATGCCGAGCTACGGACGCTGAGGGTCAGCGATGAAGCTCGTGCCCACCGTGGAACAGCAGGACCTGCAGGCCATGCTGCGCACGGTGTTCGCCCAGGAGTGCCCAACCAGACTGATTCGCGAGATGAAGGACTCGGGCTGCGACGGATTTCCCCAGCCGTTGTGGCATGCCCTGGCCCTCACCGGGGTGCTGGGGCTTCCGTTCGCCGAAGCCTATGGCGGTTCCGGTGCCGGCCTTGACGAGCTGGGGTTGGTCTTCGGCGAGGCCGGGCGGGCGCTGTGTCCCACCGCGGTCTACAGCACCCTGTTGTTCGGGGTTGGTGTGGACCGGCTGGCCAGCGGCGCCCAACGTGAGCGTTACCTCCCTGCGCTCTGCTCGGGCGAGTTGACGGCTGCCCTCGCCATCGCCAACCCGGCGAACGCCGCGGACGTTCGGCCGCGGCTCACCGCGAAGCGCTCGGAAGGTGGCTGGAGGCTCACCGGCACCCTGATGTTCGTGGCCAACGCCGCCATCGCCGACGCCGTGCTGGTCACGGCGACTACCAGGGTCTTCGCTGAGCCGGACCGCACCTTCGGCTTCTTCGTCGATCCGGCGCAGCGCGGCTGGCAATGCCATCCGCTGGAAACCATGGCCGGGGACAAGCAGAGTCGGGTGATCGTGGACGAGGTGTTCGTGCCCGACGAGGCGGTCGTAGCGGGAGCCGACGGCCGCGGGCTGGCGCAGGAAGACCTCGCCTGGGTGGCCAACGCGGCCGTGGCGCTGCAGTGCAGGGAAATGGTCGGGGGTGCGGCCGCGGTCCTGGAACGGACCGTCGACTATGTCAAAGGTCGCGAGCAGTTCGGCCGGGCGATCGCCACCTTCCAGGCCGTCCAGCACCACATCGCTGACATGCACATCGCGGTCGCCGGCGCGCGCCTCGCCGCCGCACAGGCCACCTACTGGCTGGCTCGTGGCGAGACCGCCACCCGGGCGGTGGCGATCGCGAAGATGCACTGCAGCGAGGCCTACAAACACGTCACGCTGACCGCCCATCAGCTGCACGGCGGCATGGGCTACGTCCGCGAAACCGACCTGCACCTATGGTCCGAGCGCGCCAAGGTCACCGAGATCCAAGGGGGCACTGCCGACATCGCGGCCGGCTGGCTGCAGAAGGAGCTCGGCCTTGTTCACTGACACAGACGACCGCCAGGCGCTCACCGGCACCCGGATCATCGACCTGTCCCGCTGGGTGGCCGGGGAGTACGCCACCAAGCTCTTCGGCGACTTCGGCTCCGACGTGATCAAGGTCGAGAAGCCGGGGCAGGGCTCCTTCACCCGCCACTGGGGTCCCTTTCCCGGCGATCGGCCGCACCCTGAGCGCAGCGCGCTGTTTCTGCACCTGAACACGAACAAGCGGTCGATCGCCCTGGACCTCACCGATGCCGCCGATCGCGCGGTGCTACTTCAGCTCGTGCGGAGCTCCGACGCCCTGGTGGAGTCCTTTCGTCCCGGTGAGCTGGAGAAGCTCGGATTGGGCCCGGAGGTACTGCATGAATGCAACCCCCGCCTGGTGATCACCCGGATCAGCGCCTTCGGACAGGACGGCCCCTACCGGGACTACGAGGCCACCGGGCTGGTCCTGCAGGCGATGGGCGGACCGATGAACGCCACCGGCGCGGCCGACCGCGCACCGCTGCGCAAACCGGGCCTGCTCGAGCACTACACGGTGGGCCGCTCCGCCGCGCAGGCCACCATGGCCGGGATGTTTGCGGCCCGGCGTACCGGCGCGGGCTCGACTATCGACGTGTCCGGCTTCGAGGTGCTGTTGGCGGGAGCGGACCGGCGGGCGTCCTACCTGGTCTCGGCCGCCTACTCCGGAATGATCGCTCCCCGCGGCGTGCGCAGCCCGCACCGGCACGGGGCCACTTTCACCGGACCGTTCCGGGCTCAGGACGGGTTCGTGATGCTCTACATCACCAACCAGGTGTTCTGGAACCGGCTGGTGGATCTCGTCGGTGCGGGCGATGAGACCTTCCGCGCCCGGTACTACGACAAGCAGACGGTCATCGGCGAGGACCGCACTGCGTTCATGGACTCCATCCACCGGTGGTGCGTCGCCCGTCCCAAGCTGGAGATCATGCAGCGCGGCGAGGCCGCCCGTATCCCGATCACCGCATTGCTGCAGGTCTCCGAGCTGCTCACCCACGACCACTTCCGCAGTCGTGGTGCGTTCGTGCGTGCAGAGCACCCGGCCGCAGGCTGCCTGGAGTACACCGGCGCCCCGTGGCGGATGAACCACGGCTACCGGCTGCGCAGCACCGCGCCGCTCTTGGACCAACACGGCGAGGCCATCCGGGCCGAGCTCCCGAGCCGCGACCGGACGGCGGCGCCGCTCGCCCACCCCCGAGCGAGCTATCCCCTCGATGGCGTGCGGGTGGTCGATCTGACCGTGGTCTGGTCCGGTCCCGGCTCCACCGCGCTGCTCGGTGACCTCGGAGCCGAGGTGATCCGGCTGGAGGGCAACAACCGGCTCAGCCGGCAGGTTTCCGCCAAGGCCACCAAGGAGTCGATCGCCGAGACCGGGTACCACGGTGGCACATACCCCGCCAAGGACCCTGGCGAGCGCCCCTACGACCGGACCGCGCTGTTCAACTGGCATTCCCGGAACAAGCTCGCCGCCTGTGTCAATCTGGAGACGCCCGAGGGGCACGAGGCCGCGATCGAGCTGCTCAGGATCAGCGACGTGCTGGTGGAGAACAACAGCAACGGCACCCTCGAGAAGCTCGGCCTCGGCCACGAACAGCTGCTGGAGATCAACCCCCGACTCGTCGTGGCCCGGATGCCACCGTTGGGCATGAGCGGATCGATGAGCAACTACCTCGGCTACGGCCCGAACTTCAACTCCCTCGTCGGCATCGCGGCGATGGATGGTTACGAGGGCCAGGAGCCCGACTCGGCCGGCGAGAACTACCACATGGACGAGGCCGCGCCCGCCGGACTGGCGTTCGCGGTGTTGGCCGCGCTGTGGGACCGCGAGAGCACCGGTGTCGGGGGTCTCATCGAGTTTGCCCAGGCAGAGAACGTGATGGCCGAGGTCGGCGAACATGTCCTGGACTACCAGATGAACAACCGCAACCCCGCGGTGCTCGGCAACACCGATCCGCACCTGCTGCAAGACGTCTTCCTCAGCGCCGACGAAGACCGCTGGGTGGCGGTCTCCGTGCGCGACGACGCCGACTGGGTGGCCCTGACGTCGGTGATCGACCGGCCAGGGCTCGCCGCGCTCGGGGCCACCGCCGCGCAGCGCACGGAGCACTCCCGCGAACTTCGCGACCGGATTGCCGGCTGGGCCCGCCTGCGGCCCGCCACGGAACTCGTGGCGCGACTGCAGGCTGTCAGGGTTCCGGCCGGCGAGGTGCTGAGCGAGACCCGCCTGCTGGCCGACCCCCACCTCGCCGCCAGGGGCTGGTTCCAGGAACGGACGCACCCCTCGGTCGGTACCCACCGCTACCCGGGACATCCCTGGCGCGCCGCAGGTTTCGACCTTGCCTTCGGGCGGGTGTTGCCCGGCTTCGGCGAGGACAACGCCTACGTCTACCAGTCCCTGCTTGGCTACTCCGATGAGTGTTACGACGAGCTTGTCCGGCGCGGCTTGGTCACCGACCACCAGATCGCCTGAAAGGTCCGGATGAACGAAGACGCACCGCTGATCCCTGCCGAGGTCGCCGCCCGGGTCGGCACCGTCGCGGCCAGCGCCACCGGTGAGGTCATCCGCCGTGACTGGCAGCGCTGGGCCGCAGCAGTGGCCGACGACAACCCCTTGTACTTCGATGCCGCCTACGCCAAGGCCAACGGCTACGCCGACGTCATCTGCCCCCCGCTGTACCTGCAGTACGTCATCCTCGGCGTCACCCCGCTCGATGAGCTGCGCAAAGACGGGTCCTCCGGTGCCGCCTCGGGAAACCTGGTGTTTCCGTTGTGTCCCAAGCGGATGGCCGGCGGCGAGGACACCACCTTCCTGCGTCCGGCCTACCACGGCGACACCATCACCAGCGTCCGCACCGTGGACTCGATCGTCGAGAAGGAGGGGCGCTCGGGCCGGTTCGTCCTGGTCACCTGGAAGACCACCTACACCAATCAGCGCCGCGAGCTGGTCGCCGAGGCGACCACCTCGATGATCGCGCGTCCGTAACGCCCGGAAGGTGAACGAGATGCCAGAACAGCTGTATTTCGACGACGTGGAGACCGGTCAGTCGATCCCCCCACTGACGGTGACCGTCGACCCGGTGCAGATGTTCTTCTTCAGCGCCGCGACCTACAACGGGCACCGATCCACTACGACGCCGGCTGGGCCACCGATATCGAGAGGTATCCGGACATCCTGGTCCAGGGGCCACTGCAGGCGGCGCTGCTGGCCCGCGCCGTCACCGACTGGATCGGCGGCCGGGGCCGGCTGGTGCGCTACGCCGTGCAGAACCGTGCGTCGGCCTTCCCCGGCGAGGAGCTGACCTTCACCGGGACGGTCACCGGGAAACGCGCGGTGGACGGATGCGGACTCGTCGAGCTGAGTGTCCAAGGTGAACGCGACGGGGCGAGCCTGCTGCCCGGAACCGCCACGGTCAGCTTGCCCCTCCGGTGCCACAGCTGATGGCTGGGCTCCGCGGGGAGGCGGCGATCATCGGCTTCTGCGAACTGCCCGCGCAGCGCAAACAGACCCGTCCGGAAATGTTCACCATTGAGCAGTGGGCCATGCTGGCCAATCTCGCCATCGACGACGCGGGTATCAACCCCCGCCAGGTCAACGGGCTGGTCGCGCACGGGCTCGCCGAGTCGGACATGTTCGTGCCGGCCACGCTGGCGGAATACCTGGGGCTCCCGCTGAACTTCGGCGAGCGGGTCGACCTGGGTGGCGCCAGCGCCGCTGGCATGGTGTGGCGGGCGGCGGCCGCGGTGGAGTTGGGCCTCTGTGGCGCCGTCGTGGTCGTGGTGCCCGGCTCCCAGATGCTGCCGCGGTCGAAGCGGCGCCCCGCGCAGGAGCCCGGGTACCTCGGGGCATCCAGCGGTCACTACGGGTCGCCGCAGGCGGAGTTCGAGATCCCCTACGGCAACCTCGGGCAGAACGCGCCGTACGCGCAGATCGCCCAGCGCTACGCCGCCGAGTTCGGATACGACCCACGGGCCACGGCCAAGATTGCCGTGGACCAGCGCACCAACGCCTGCGCCACCCCCGCTGCGGTGTTCCACGGCAAGCCGATCACCGTCGAGGACGTCCTGGCGAGTCCGATGATCGCCGATCCGCTGCACATGCTCGAGGTGGTCATGCGAGTGCAGGGCGGTGCCGGGGTGATCGTGGCCGGCGCCGACCTCGCCAGGCAGAGCCGCAACCGACCGGTGTGGATCACCGGGTTCGGGGAGCACCTGTCGTTCAAGACCCCGACCTACGCCGCCGATATGGTGCGAACTCCCATCGCCAAGGCGGCCGAGCAGCCGTTCACCATGGCCGGTATCGGCCGGGACCAGGTGGACATGGCATCGCTCTACGACTGCTACACGATCACCGTGCTGATGAGCATCGAGGATGCCGGGTTCTGCGCAAAGGGCGAAGGGATGCAATGGGTCAACGCCCACGATCTGACCTTCCGCGGCGATTTTCCGGTGAATACCGCCGGCGGCCAGCTCTCCTTTGGTCAGGCGGGGATGGCGGGCGGAATGCACCACGTCTGTGACGCCGTCCGCCAAGTGATGGGCCGGGGCGGCCAGGCCCAGGTGGGGGGCTGCAATACCGCCTTCGTCACCGGCAACGGGGGGATCATGAGCGAGCAGGTCGCCCTCGTCCTGCAGGGGGACTGACGATGGCGCCCGAGAAGCCACTGCCCGATCCGACGCCGGTGTCCCAACCCTTCTGGGACGCGCTAGCCGAGCACACCATCCGCATCCAGTACTCACCGTCGTCGGGAGAGTACGTCTTCTACCCCCGTCTGCTCGCCCCAGGCACTCTCGTCGATGACCTGCAGTGGCGGGAGATCAGTGGGCTCGCGACGCTGTACACCTTCACGGTCGCCGAGCGCCCGACCGCGCCGCCGTGGGCGGACTCCTTACCGCAGCTGCTGGCGGTGGTGCAGTGGGACGAGGGCCCGAAACTCAGCACCGAGCTGGTCAATGTGCACCCGGCCGACATCACGGTGGGCATGCGGCTCGCGCCGGTCTTCTGCGACGTTCCCGACGCGGGTATCACCTTGCTGCGCTACGAACCGGCGTAGCCGCGTCCACCTCCGTACCCCTAGACCCACATATACCGAACAGATATAGTTCTTCTCAGAATAATTTGAGGAGGTGGTAGGCGATGTTCGACACCGAGGTGTCCGAGTTCCTGCAGCTGATGAACCAGGGATTTCCCTTGGTGCACGAGATGACGGGGGCGCAGGCACGAGCCGCGGTGGCAGCCCGGCGACCGCCGGTGGACAACATCGACGACGTGCACAGCACCGAGGACCGCGCGATCAGCACGGAGCACGGCCGCCTGCCCGTCCGGATCTACTACCCGCACGGCTCAGGCAGCACGCCGCTGCCCGTGGTCGTCTTCTTCCACGGCGGTGGATTTGTCTTCTGCGACATCGAGAGTCACGACGGCTTCTGCCGTCGGATGGCCAAGAACGCCACCGCCGTTGTCGTCTCGGTCGACTACCGGCTCGCGCCCGAGCACCGGGCCCCAGCCGCAGCCTGGGATGCCTATGCCGCGCTGGTCTGGGTGGCGGAGCACGCGGTGCAGCTGGGCGCAGACCCCGACCAGATCGTCACCGCCGGCGACAGTGCCGGGGGCAATCTGGCTGCGGTCGTCTGCATCATGGCCTGCGAGTTCGGGGGACCGCGGGTGGCCGCGCAGGTGTTGGCCTATCCCGTGATCGAGCCCTCCTTCGACACCCCCAGCTACCAGACCTACGCCAGCGGATACTTCAACACCACGGCCGCCATGCAGTGGTACTGGCGGCAGTATCTGGGCACTGAGTATCTGGGCACCGACGCCATCCCGGAGCCGGTGCATTTCATTGCGCCGTTGCGGGCACCCCACCACCACGGTCTACCGCCGGCCATCGTCATCACCGCGGGGATGGACCCGCTCAGCAGCGAAGGTCAGCAGTACGCGGGCACGCTCAAACACGCGGGCGTACCCGTGATCCACCGGCACTATCCCGGTCTGTTTCACGGCTTCCTGACGATCGGACCGCTGCGGGCTGCCGTCGCCGCACGCGAGCTGCTCTGGGCCGACCTCGCCGCCGTTCTTTCGGACTCGACTCGGAAGGTCAGCTCATGAACGCCCCTGCCATGAACAGCCCCGCCGTGCACGACGTGCTCGTCGTCGGGGCCGGCTTCGCCGGCATGTATGCCCTCCATCGATCCCGGACCGCGCGCCTGGACGCCATCGGCATCGAGGCAGGCGAGGGCGTGGGCGGCACCTGGTATTGGAACCGCTACCCGGGCGCCCGCTGCGACGTGGAGAGCGTCGACTACTCCTACTCCTTCGACGAGGAGCTGCAGGACAGCTGGATGTGGAGCGAGCGTTACGCGACCCAACCGGAGATCCTGCACTACGCCCAGCACGCGGCCGAGCGGTTCGGGCTCATCGAGCATCTGCGGTTCAACCAGCGGGTGCACCGCGCGCACTTCGACGAGCGCGCCCACCACTGGGTGGTGACCACCGAGCGCGGCGACGTCTTCAGGTCCCGGTTCGTGCTGTTCGCCACCGGCAGCCTGTCGGCGCCGAACAAGCCGAACATCCCCGGTATCGACGACTTCGCCGGCGAGGTGTTGTTTACCGCGCAGTGGCCGACGGAGGGGGCATCCTTTGCCGGCAAGCGAGTGGGCGTGATCGGCACCGGTTCTTCGGGCATCCAGTCGATCCCGATCATCGCCAGGGAGGCGGCCGAGCTGACGGTCTTCCAACGCTCGGCGAACTTCAGCGTGCCGGCGCTGAACCGCCGGCTCACCGAGCAGGAGCAGATCAGGATCCGGGCGGAGTACCCGGAGCGGCGCAGAAAGTCGCGCACCAACCCCGCCGGCACGCCGCACGATGCCTACCACAAGGAAGTGTTCGATGTCGACGAGGCGGAACGGATGGCCGCCTTCGAGGCACGCTGGCAGGAAGGTGGTGTGCTCTTCGGCAAGACCTTCCCCAACCAGACCGTGGACGAGCAGGTCAACAAGATCGCGCGCGAGTTCGTGGAGCGCAAGATCCGGGCCATTGTCCACGACCCGCAGACCGCGCAGGACCTGATTCCAGACGATCACCCGATCGGTACCAAGCGCATCTGCACCGACAGCGACTACTTCGAGACCTTCAATCGGGAGAACGTACGGCTGGTCAATCTCCGCCGAGAGCCGATCTCGGCCATCGCCAGATGGGGCGTCAAGACGGCGAGCACGTCCTACGAGCTGGACACCATCGTCTATGCCACCGGCTTCGATGCCATGACCGGTGCCCTGACCCGGATCGATATTCGTGGTGCCCGCGGTGCCCACATCCGGGATGCCTGGGCACAGGGTCCCCTGACGTACCTCGGCATGGGGATTCCCGGGTTCCCGAACCTGTTCAGTCTCAATGGGCCCGGCAGCCCGTCCGTGCTCGCCAACATGGTGCTATCCGCCGAGCAGCAGGTGGAGTGGCTGGTGGAGTTGATCGCTGACTGCACCAGCAAGGGCATCGCCGAGGTGGAGCCGCGAGCCGACGCCGCGGCCAAATGGACCGAGCACGTCGACCAGACCGCGCACCGCACCCTGTTCCCCCAGGCGAACTCCTGGTACATGGGCGCCAACATCGAGGGCAAGCGGCGGGTCTTCATGCCCTACATCGGCGGCTTCGGCAACTACCGCAAGATCTGTGACCAGGTGCAGGCCGACGGCTACGAGGGCTTCGTGCTCACCTCGCGGTGAGCGGGCCCAATCCCGACCGCCTTCGCCACAGCAAGGAATGATGCCGATGCCCGCTCCGCCCGTCATCCGATTGGACGACAAGGTCGTGCTCATCACCGGCGCGGCCAGGGGTCAAGGCGCTGCGGAGGCCGCCCTGCTCGGGCAGCTCGGTGCGCGCGTGGTGCTGACCGACACGAACGTGAGCGACGGGCAGGCGCTGGCCGAGCGGCTCGGGGAGACGGCGTCGTTCCTGGTGCTGGATGTCGCCGACCCGGCGGCCTGGACCGGCGTGGTGCAGGAGATCGTCGCGGCGCACGGCCGGATAGACGTACTGGTCAACAACGCAGGGATCTACCGCAACGCCATGCTGGAGCAGTGGTCGTTGGCGGAGCTGCGGACCATGCTCGACATCAATCTGCTCGGCCCGATCCTCGGAATGCGCGCCGTGGTGCCGGTGGTGCCCGAGGCCGGCGGCTCCATCGTCAACGTCGCCTCGATCTCCGGAATGCGCGGCCACGGGGGAGCACTTCCCTATGCGTCCTCCAAATGGGGTCTGCGGGGCGCCAGTCGGTCGGCGGCCAGGGAGTACGCCCCGCGGCGCATCAGGGTGAACTGCGTGTGCCCTGGTGCGGTGGACACTCCGATGGTGGATGCGGCGAACCTCGACCTCTCGCACCTGCCGATGCCGCGGGCGGGCACGGTCGGCGAGCTCGCGAACATGGTCGCGTTTCTCGCCAGTGACGCGAGCAGCTACTGCACCGGCGCGGACTTCGTCGTCGACGGTGGAGCGACGGCCTAGGTTGCCCTGCCGCATCGTTGACAACAACTATATCTGTTAAGCATACTTCTGTTAAAACTGTCTAGGAAGGGAACCCCTCGATGAAGCGATCAGTCCGGATGCTCGCCTTGGTCACCTCGGTGACGCTGATGGGCGGTATCGCTGCATGCTCCTCGGCGGCGGCCGAGCCGTCGGCTTCGGCGTCGGGGCCCATCAAGATCGGGGTGGCGCTACCGCTGTCCGGTCCGCTCGCCCCTGCATCGGTTCCGTACAAGACGGTCATCGAAAACATCGGCAAGGGCATCCCGAACACCGACACCATCGACGGGCGCAAGGTCGAGATCGTTCTCCGGGACAGCCAAGGGACAGCCGCGGGAAGCTCGGCGACCATCCGTCAGCTTCTCGACCAGGACAGCGTCGACGTGGTGATTGGTCCGCTCTACACCGCGGAGGCAGAGGCGGCAATGCCGCTGACCACGCAGTCGAAGAAGTTGGAGGTGACCCTTTCCGGGTGCCCCACCTGTGGTGACGCGGAGAAATACCCCACCGTCTTCTCGGTGGAGGCCGACCGGCCGTCGCAGATGCCGCCGACGGTGAAGTGGATGAAGGACTCCGGGCTGCAGAAGGTGGCCGTGCTGGTTTCCAACGACGGCGCTGGCAAGGGTTATGCCGACGCCTTCACCAGCGAGGCCCAGAAAGGCGGCGTGAACGTCGTCAAGACCGTGAGCTTTGCCCCGAATTCCCTTGACCTGGGTTCGCAGGTCGCCCAGCTCAAGGCCAGCGGCGCGGACGCGGTGTACCTCGCCTCGGCGGTGCCGGTGGACAACGCGACGGCGACCAAGGCGATGCGTCAGGCCGACTACCAGCCGGCGGTCTTCGGAAACGCGGCGCTCGCCGAGTCCGTGGTCACCGACGGTATGGACCCGGCATGGTTGAAGAAGTGGGCATCCAGTGGCTCCGGTGAGAACGCGGCGGCGCCGAAAGCCCCGCAGCAGTCCCTGGCCCTACGCGACGCACTCAACAAGATCGCCGGCAGCAAGGAGATGACGCGGCCCCTGAACCAGTACTCCAGCGCCATGGACGCGTTCGGAATGATCAAGGCTGCCATTGAAGGCACGCACACCACGGACGCCGCCCAGCTCACGGCCTGGTTGGTGAAGAACGGCTTCAAGGGAACCAAAGCCGACTTCACCTTCACCGCCGGCCAGCACAACGGCATGACCCCCGATGCGCAGGTACTGGTGCAGCCAGGGACGATGAACAACGGCTTTCTGACACGCGTCGGCAAGTAGCGCGGACCGCCCGTCATGTGGGAAGTGCTCGATGCGGTTCTCCGGGGACTCCAAAATGGCAGCGTCTACGCCATGGTGGGCCTCGGACTGAACGTCATCTTCGCCGCCACCGGCGTGTTCAACTTCGCCCAGGGCGAGCTGGTCATGGTCGGCGCCATGCTCGGGGTGGTGTTATGGGTCGGCTCGGGTCTGCCGTTCTGGGTTGCGTTGATCGCGGTGATCGGCACCACCGCTGCGATCGGTGGATTGACCGAGCTGGTGGCCATCCGCCGGCTGGCCAACCAGGCCGACGGGATCCTGTGGATCCTCTCCACGCTCGGTGTCGCCATCGTCGTCAAAGCGATCGTCACGATTTTGGTGACCAAACCCAATGGTGAGGGTGCGGTGCGCAGCTTCCCGCCCTACCTGGACGCGGCGCCCTGGCAGCTGGGTGGACTGACCATCATTTTGCAGCGAGCGGTGCTCATCCCGCTTGCGATCGTGCTGACCCTGGTGGTGTGGCTGTGGTTCCGGCGCTCCCGCGTCGGCAGGGGACTGCTGGCGATGGCCGCCGATCGGGAGGGTGCCGCGATGCGGGGGGCTCCCCGTGAAGGTGCTTGCCGTGGTCGCGTTCGCGCTGGGTGGCGCCCTGGCAGGCATCGGCGGGGTCGTCGCGGGCCCGGTCACCCAGGCATCGACCGAAATGGGCTTCGCGCTCACCCTCAACGCCTTCATCGCGGCAACGATCGGTGGCATCCGGAAGCTGTGGGGACCGCTGCTCGGCGGCGCGATCCTCGGCATCGGCCAACAGCTCACCGCGACCTTCCTCGGCGCTGAGCTGCAAGTTCCGCTCTCGCTGGCGTTGCTCCTGTTGGTCCTCGCCGTCAAGCCCAGTGGGCTGCTCACCCGAACGGTGCGCACGCTATGACCACAACGGAAACGGCCGCTGCCAAGCTGGCCCTGCCGGTCGGAGTCCGGCGCAGCCCATTGCGGAGGCTGACCTATCCGCTGCTGATCGTGGCGGCGGTAGCGATCATCGCGGTGCTTCCCGGGATGGTCCCGAACCGATATGTGCTGTTCACGATCGCCACCGGTGCGGTGTACCTGATCGCCGCGCTGGGCCTGAACCTGACCTTGGCCAGCGGTGCCGTGTCGATGGGGACTTCGGCGTTCATGCTGATCGGCGCCTACTCCGTGGCGCTGGCTCAGGTGCGGGGCGGATACCCGGCGGTGGTCGGAGTCGCCATCGGGGCCCTCGCCTGTGGCGTGATCGGCGTGGTCACAGCTGTCCCGGCGCTGCGGCTGGGGGCGTTCGCCGTCGCAGTGGTGACCCTGATGTACGGCGACGTCGTGGTGGCCTTGGCGCTGCGCTTCAGCTCCTTCACCGGAGGCGGGGAAGGGGTACCGGCCGCTGCGGCGGATCTGCCGCTGAGTACCAAGTGGGTCGTCATCGCCATCACGGCGTTGCTGGCCTTCATGTTGCACCGCAACCTCATTCGGGGACCGATGGGGCGGGCGCTGATGATCACCCGTCGCGGTGAGCAGGTAGCGGCCTCGCTCACGGTGTCGCCTGGGCACTACAAGATCGGCGCCTTCACCACCTACGCGGTGCTCGCGGGTATCGCGGGCGGGCTGTACCAGCAGCTCAACGGTCCTATCGGCGTCGACACCTTCGGTATCAGCCTCTCCATCACGTTGTTGCTCATGGTGGTGCTGGGCGGAACAGCCACGGTCAGCGGCCCCGTACTGGGGGTGGCCGTACTGACCCTCGTTCCGCTGCTGCAGAGCCAGACGGTCGGTGGCGGTACCAGCTATCGCGACCTGGTGTACGGCGCTGTGCTGCTCGCCGTCGTCCTCATCGTGCCCAAGGGCTTGGCCGGAGTGCGCCTGCCGGCCCGATGGACACCGACACTGCGCGGCGGCAACACGCAGGGCAAGCAAGCTGCCGGCGTCCCGGCCTCGGCCGACGGGTCAGCCCCGGTGGATCTGGTGGAACTGGCCGGGCTGTTGGCGCACGGCCGTGGTGACAGCGCCGGTGAGCTCGTCATCGACGATGTGTCGCGCACCATCGGGGGCCTGCGCATCCTGCGGGGCATCACGATGAGCGTGCAGCCGGCCACGATCTGCGGGCTGATCGGGCCCAACGGCTCGGGCAAGACCACTCTGCTGAACTCGATCAGTGGGTTGTCGCCGATTGAAAGCGGGGACCATGACCGTGGGCGGCACACCCGTAGCCCGCACAGCGAGGACCCGGGCGCGGGACGGTATCGGCCGCAGCTTTCAGACGGTGATCGTCGCCGAGCACAAGTCGGTCCGCGAGAACCTGATGGTCGGCATGGACACCCAGCGCAGGGCCAGCCACGTGTCCTACGCGCTGCGCTTGCCACCCGCGTGTCGAGAAGCCCGCGCGCACGAGCAGCTCATCAACCGGTGGGCGCAGGCGCTGGGCCTGTCCGGGCGCTTGAACGTGGACGCCTCCGCCCTGACGCCCCGGGAGCGGCGATTGCTGGAGCTGGGTCGTGCGCTGCTGACCCGTCCGCGGCTGCTGCTGCTCGACGAGCCGGTCGCCGGCTTGACCGGCGTCGAGATCGACGAGCTTGTCGGCATCATCCGGGCCGTGAAGGCCGCCGGACCGAGCGTGATCTTGGTCGAGCACCACGCCGAGCTGGTGATGAGTCTGTGCGACACCGTCACGGTGCTGGACGCGGGTGAGGTGATCGCCATCGGCGACCCGGCGACGGTGAGCAACGACCCCAAAGTCATCGCGGCCTACCTCGGTGATGAGCTCACCGAAGCCGGTGATGCGCTCGTGGACACCTCGGAACTGCTCGACAGGGACGTGCCGTGACGGCCTCCTCCGCGGGGCGCTTGTCGCTGCGCGGGGTCAGGGCGGGCTACGTCGGGGCTGACGTCCTTGACGGTGTCGACCTCGAGGTCGAACCGGCCAAGCTGACGGTGCTCTTGGGACCCAATGGCGCCGGCAAGTCCACCCTGCTCAAGTGCATCTTCGGGCTGCTGCGTCCCCGTGGCGGAACGATTGAGCTCGACGGACATCGGATCGACGGCAAGTCCCCGGCCGAGATCGCTCGCCAACGGGTGGCCCTGGTGCCCGAAGGACGCCGCTTGTTCAGCTCGGAGTCCATCGCGGACAACCTCTGGCTCGGTGGTTGGGTCCGTGGTCGGGCGAAGACCGAGCTCAGCGCGGACCGGGAGGCGATGTACGAGCGCTTTCCCGTATTGGGCAAGCGCCGCAGGGACGTTAGTGGCTCGCTGTCCGGCGGCGAAGCGCAGATGCTGGCCATCGCGATGGGATTGATGGCGCGCCCCCGGGTGCTACTCCTGGACGAGCCCTCACTCGGGCTTGCGCCTCGTCTGGTCTCGGAGGTCATGGACCTGGCCGCCCAACTCGCGACCGAGGGCGTCACGGTGCTGCTCATCGAGCAGATGGTCACCAAGGCCCTTGCCGTGGCAGACCATGTCGCCGTTCTCGGCCGCGGTGCCCTCGCCGTCTACGGCGAACCACGGGAGATCGCCAGCCACCCCGCGCTGAAGGCCGCCTACCTCGGCGGAGCCCACTAACCGCGCGGCCTTTACTCCCTTCGGCACGGCCGCAATCGGAAAGGCGCAGCAGCATGGGAAAGCTCGACGGGAAGACGGCGCTGATCACCGGGATGGCCCGTGGCCAGGGACGGGCGCATGCCCTGGCGCTGGCCGCCGAGGGCGCAGACATCTTCGGGTTCGACCTGTGCGCCGAGATCGCCACGGTGCCCTACGCGCTGGCCACTGAGGCCGATCTGCACGAGACGCGGCGTCAGGTCCACGAACTCGGTCGCCGATGTGAGACGCGGGTTGTCGACGTCCGGAACACCGTGGCGGTCGATTCCGCGGTCGCTGCGATGGTCGAGTCCTTCGGCACCGTCGACATCTGCGTGGCCAACGCGGGGGTCTGTGCCTTCGGCAAGACATGGGAGCTGAGCGACGACATGTGGGACACCGTCGTCGCCACGAACCTGACCGGGGTGTTCAAGACGCTGCGGGCGGTCACCCCCCACATGATCGCGCAGGGGCGAGGGCGCATTGTCGCTATCTCCTCGGGGGGCGGCCGCACCGGCATCCCGAACCTCTCCCACTACGTGTCCAGCAAGTGGGGAGTGCTCGGGCTCGTCAAGTCGCTGGCCCTGGAGCTCGCCGAGCACGGGATCACGGTCAACGCGGTGTGCCCGGCAACGGTGGACACGCCCATGGTGCACAACGACGCGTTCTACGGTCTGTTTGCGCCGGACGTGCCCGGCCCGACCCGCGAGCAGGTGGAACCGCGCTACGCCTTGATGAACCCCATGCGGGTTCCCTGGGTGCAGCCTGCCGATGTCGCCAACGCGGTGCTCTACCTGGTCTCCGACGAAGCGCGCTACGTCAGCGGCAGCGCCCTGGAGGTGAGCGCGGGCGGGGCCGCGCACAAGGTCTAGCCCCAGAAGGTGTAACGGCCTCAGGTCTTGTGTTTGCGGAGTTCTCTAGAGGTGCGCGGTTGGGGCTTGGCGCGTTTGGTCTTCCCGGCCTTGCTGCGGTCGCCAGCGAGGTGTTGGAGATCATCGAGCATCCAGTCCGCGCGGTCACGCTCGGACTCGTAGTACTTCTCCGACCAGCGCAGCACCATCTCGGGGTAGGCCCAGCCGGGCTCATGTGCGGCGCCTTCGGCGTCGGCAACCGCGCGGACGCGCATCTTCTCCGACTGTTCGCGGTGCTCGAGGAGCATGGCGCGCAGCTTGTCCGGCTCACCCAGGTGGCCGAGCCACATCCGTAGCATCACGCCGTGCTTGAGCACGGCGGGCTCGACGGCCGATTCGTTGGCCCAACGGGCCACGGCTTGGGTGCCCTCGGCGGTGATGGAATACATCCGCTTGCCCCGCACGTCGTCGGTGTTCACGACGTGCGAGGTGGCGAAGCCGTGCTCCTCCAGCTTGCGCAACTCGCTGTAGATCTGGCTGTAGGAGGGGGCCCAATAGAAGAAGCGCAGGCTCCAGTCCGCCCACTTCTTCAGGTCGTAGCCGGACAATTCAGACCCGAAGGACAGCAGGCCGAGGACTGCCCAACTCGTCGGACGCAATGCCGGCAGCTCCTCGATCTCGTCGCTATTCGCCATGACCGCAGAATACCGTTGATGACGAATCAGCATGTTCTGAACTGGGCTATGACGGGAGGGGATACTTTTTGCGCGGCCACGGGTCCCGCCGCCATGGGTCACCCGCAACGGAGGGGAACCGGTTACCTGCGCCGTGCACCGGATGCTTGAATGCGGCACATGCGGTCCGCGGGAGATCTCCAGACGCTGGCGGATCTCTGCCTGGTTCACGGGCAGCGGTACGGAGACTCCATCGCGCTGATCGACGCCGACGTGGCCCTCAGCTACGCCGATTTCGCGGTGCGTGCTCGCCGGGTCAGCAGCGCACTCGTCGATCTCGGCCTACGACCCGGCGAGCGTGTCGTCCTGATCGGACGCAACAGCGTGGGCTGGGTGTCGATCGCCTTCGGCATCCTGCTCGCGGGAGCGACGGTGGTGCCCATCGGCTTCGCCAACAGTGCGAAGGAGCGCCAGCACGTCATCGACCTGACCGAGCCACGGCTGGTACTGGTGGAGGACCCTGACGATCGGCAGCCGGAAGCGCGTCAGCTCTCCTTCGCCACCGTGTTGCGTGCCGCGGCCAACGCCGAGCCCAGGGCCGATGCGGATCTTCCGCAGGTCCGGCCGGAGGATGTCGCGCTCATCATGTCCACGTCCGGGTCGACTGGCGTGCCGAAGCAGGTGCCGATGGCGCACGGTCAGCTTATTCGGCTGTACACCGACGTTGCTGTCCGGCTGGGGCTTGCCAGCGAGGACCGGTCACTCGGCGCGGTACCGCTCGCGCACTCCTTCGGGTTCAACGGGGTGTTGCTGAGCGCGTCGCTGGTGGGCGCGGCGGTGCGGTTGGTCTGGCACTACGACCGCACCACACTGGCCGAGCTGATCGTCCAGGAAAGGCTGACCTCGATAATCGGGCCGCCCACCATCCTGTTCGACTTGATCGGTAGCGGCCGCCCCGACGTCGCCGCGACGTGCCGACGAGCGATCAGCGGTGGATCCGATGTGCCCCTCGAGCAGATGCGCTCCGCGTGCGCGCGGCTGGGCATTCCGCAGATGTTCGTCGGCTACGGCCTCACCGAGACCTGCGGCACGGTCGCGATCGGCGACGTCACCCATGCCGAGCCAGGCACCCTGCCCATGCTGACTCCCGTCAAGGACGTCGACATAGCGATTGTCGACACCGACGGCAGACCAGTTCCGGCCGGCGTCAGCGGCCATATCCGTTGCCGGGGCTACAACGTGGTCACCGGCTACATCGGCGATGAACGAGCCACCGCTGCGGCGATAGACGGCCAGGGCTGGCTGGATACCGGGGACATCGGGTGGTTCGACATGCAGGGTCGCCTCTGCATTGCGGCGAGGGCGAAGGACACCGTCATCGTCAGTGGCTTCAACGTCTATCCGCGTGAGGTGGAGCACGTGCTCCTGGAGCACGAATCGGTCGCCGAGGCCGTAGTGCTGGGGATCGTCGATGAACGCCAGGGCCAGCGACTGGTCGCCTGCCTCATCCCAGCGGCCGGGCGCCGCATAGAACCGGAGCGGCTCGTCGACCACTGTCGCGACCGGCTCACCGCATACAAGGTGCCACGAACCTTCGTCGAGCTCGAAGACTTCCCGACCACTCCGTCCGGCAAACGTTCGCGCGCATCCCTCTACGTGCAGGTGACCGAGACGCTCGCGTCGCGGCAACCCCAGAGCCCTGCGGTCCCCAGGCAGCACGGCCGCTGACAACGGGCGTTGCTACGGTTTCCGACCGTGACCAACCTTGCGCAGAATTTGGCGGCCAGTGTCCAGCGCGACCCCGGGGCCGCCGCGATCAAGCTCGACGACGTGGTGCTCGACTTCGCCGCGCTGGACGGGGCGACCGCGCACCTGGCGGCCTTGCTCAAAGAACGGGGAATTCAGCCCGGTGACGCCGTGGCGATCTCGCTGCCCAATATCCCGCACTTTGCGATCTGCTACTACGGCGCACTGCGCGCGGGGGCAGTCGTCGTCCCGCTGAACCCCCTGCTCAAGGCGCGGAAGTCGCCTATCACCTGAAGGACTCCGGAGCCAAAGTCGTCTTCGGGTGGCAGGACTTCGCCGAGGCCGCGGAGCAGGGCGCCGCGGAAGCCGGCGCGGAGTGCGTCGTGGTCACGCTCGACGGTTTCCGCGAGCTGCTGGGCGCGGCGCAACCGTCCGTCGAGATCGCCGAGCGTGCGGACGAGGACACCGCCGTGATCCTCTACACCTCCGGCACCACCGGTAAGCCCAAGGGCGCCGAGCTGACCCACGCCAATCTCAGCTCGAACTGCGAGCTCGCGGTGCAGACGCTGCTCAACCTGGGGCCCGGCGACGTCGTTCTCGGCGCGCTGCCGCTGTTTCACGCCTTCGGCCAGACGTGTGCCCTCAACACCACGATCCAGGCCGGCGCCACGCTCACCCTGGTGCCGCGGTTCGACCCCAGCAAGGCGCTGGAGGTGCTGCAGCGGGACCAGGTGACTGTGTTCGCCGGGGTGCCGACGATGTACACCGCGCTGCTGCACCACCCCGACGGCGACTCCTATGACCTCTCGGCCCTGCGAGTGTGCGTCTCCGGCGGCTCGGCCATGCCGGTGGAGGTGATGCGCGGCTTCGAGGAGAAGTTCCACTGCGCGGTGCTGGAGGGATACGGGCTGTCCGAGACCAGCCCGGTGGCCTCCTTCAACCTGCCCGACCGGCAGCGCAAGCCCGGTTCCATCGGGCTTGCCGTGCATGGAGTCGAGCTGGCGCTGCTCGACAAGCACGGCCGCGAGGTGCCCGAGGGCGAGGTCGGCGAGATCGCCATCCGCGGCGCCAACGTGATGAAGGGTCACTGGAACAAGCCCGAGGCCACCGCGGAGGCCATCGTCGACGGGTGGTTCCGCAGTGGCGACCTCGCTCGCAAGGACGAGCAGGGCTACTACTTCATCGTCGACCGCAAGAAGGACATGATCATTCGCGGCGGGTACAACGTCTACCCGCGCGAGATCGAGGAGGTGCTCTATGAGCATCCGGCGGTGGCGGAGGTCGCCGTCATCGGTCTCCCGCACGACAGCCTCGGGGAGGAGGTCGGCGCCGCGGTAGCCCTCAAGAAGGGCGCCTCCGCCACCCCGGAGGAACTCATCGCGCACGTCAAGCCGCTGGTGGCCAACTACAAGTACCCGCGCCAGATCTGGATCGTCGACGAGCTGCCGAAGGGTGCCACCGGAAAGATTCTCAAGCGGGAGATCGCCGTACCCGGCGGAGGCTGACGCGGACGGCCGCAGCCGCCGGAGGGGTGCGGTGCCCTGTGGGAGGATCAGCAGTCGTTCCAACGTTCTTTGTGTTGACCTCTGGAGGAAACAACCCGTGCTGCGTACCCACCCCGCCGGATCGCTGCGAGCTGAGCACGCCGAGCAGACCGTCACGCTCACCGGCTGGGTTGACCGTCGACGCGACCACGGTGGGGTGATCTTCATCGATCTGCGCGACGCGAGCGGCGTCGCACAGGTGGTGTTCCGCGAGGGCGAGATGGCACAGCGTGCCCACCGGTTGCGCGCCGAGTTCTGCATCCAGGTCACCGGCACGGTGGGCCTGCGGCCCGAGGGCAACGCCAACCCCGAGATCGCCTCCGGAGACATCGAGGTGACCGCGACGGAACTGGTGGTGCTGAACGAGAGCGCTCCGCTGCCGTTCCCGCTGGACTCGACGCCGGGTGAGGAAGCCCGGCTGCGCTACCGCTACCTCGACCTGCGGCGTGCCGGGCCCGCCGCGGCCATCCGACTGCGCAGCGAGGTCAGCCGCGCGGCCCGCTCCGTGCTGGCCGGGCATGGCTTCGTGGAGGTCGAGACGCCCACCCTGACCCGTTCCACCCCCGAGGGTGCCCGAGACTTCCTCGTCCCCGCTCGGCTGCAGCCCGGCAACTTCTACGCGCTGCCGCAGAGCCCGCAGCTGTTCAAGCAGCTCCTCATGGTGGCCGGTGTGGAGCGCTACTACCAGATCGCCCGCTGCTACCGGGACGAGGACTTCCGCGCCGACCGGCAGCCGGAGTTCACCCAGCTGGACATGGAGATGAGCTTCGTCGAGCAGGACGACGTCATCGCCGTCTCGGAGGAGATCCTCACGGCCCTGTGGGCACTGATCGGGCATCGGATCGAGACCCCGATCCCGCGGATGACCTACGCGGAGGCGATGCGCCGATACGGCACCGACAAACCCGATCTGCGCTTCGGCATCGAGCTTGTTGAGTGCACGAAGTTTTTCTCGGACACCACCTTCCGCGTTTTCCAGGCGCCCTATGTCGGTGCGGTGGTGATGGCCGGTGGCGCTTCCCAACCCCGCAGGCAGCTCGACGCCTGGCAGGAGTGGGCCAAGCAGCGCGGCCACAAGGGGCTGGCCTACGTGTTGGTCGGCGAGGACGGCACGCTCGGCGGTCCAGTGGCCAAGAAC
>JAABUZ0100002882.1_pt1 | contig 27224 bp, 28 predicted proteins | sample 5562091 | NCBI WGS metagenome assembly JAABUZ01 (sample SAMN12813069, study PRJNA571459) | rock metagenome | isolation source: Antarctica rocks | place: Antarctica: Victoria Land, Linnaeus Terrace sud | collected 2015-12-21 | reverse complement strand
GTAATTTTAAAGAAAGAGGATTAATTTTGCGGATGAGTATCATCTAAAGTTGCTATAATTACATATTTTTTTACAGGATCTATTCTACCACTTATTTTTGTAATCAATTCTGTTTAACTACTTATTAAGGCGATTAGTTCGGTTACATCCTCGTCCAAGCCATAGATAGTGGAGTTCTGGGGATGTGGCTTCAGTGTTTTAGGGTCTGTTTGCGTAAATACTGGTGGTGGAGAATCTTGGCCTATACCACCAGCATCTGCTATCTCATAACGATTGACGGTTTCTTCTACCCGCAGTGATTCTAGCTGAGCTAGCGCTTTATCAACCGCTTTATCTGCATTCATCACCGGTACCTCTCAACCTGCCAGCAAATGCATAGCCATAGGAAGTACCTCAACAGAAGTTGCACTGCTGCTAGCCAGCAAATTAAAATATTCATAGTAAACCCCACTTTTAGGTTTGCTATCCCCAGAACATTACCAGTGTCGCTGGGGGAGGAAACATGGTTCAGATATATTAGTTTTGTGATTCATTGTATCACGATATTTCACTAGTGTGGCTTTGTATGGCTAGAGAAAAAGTTCTTCACATTCGATTAAGCGATAAGGAATGGGAGCGATTGGAGCGCGAAGCTACTCGTAGAGAGGTTCCAGTAGCCCAGGTTTTTCGGGATTTTCTAAAGACATTAGACAGGGATACTCAGCCTAGCTTGACTGCCACCGCATTAAAACAGTAGGGTAAAACATTCTTCCGGCATTCCTCCCCACCCTCAATGCATTAGGGTGGGGATTCTCATTTCACAATTTAAGGAGGCTCTTTATGGATTCCAGGGATCTGGAGTTCCGGTGGCAGACAGGAGGGTATAATACCTACTCTGACTAGCTTTATCGACTGACCAACCCATGACCATCGCTGTGCTGATTAATCTCCAGACCTTGATTGACGAACAAAAATTCTATGAAACCGTGCGCCAACTGCGATCGCCTGAGGGGGTAACTTGTTGCAAATGTGGCTTAGGAAGTTGAATTTGACGAACTCTACTAGGTTGCCGGTTTCAAAGGTCAACCAGAAGAAGTGAAAAAAAGGGATTTCTCAAGATAAGCTGCCTCTTTATCTGGGCTTTTTTGAGTTCGTTCACAACACTAGAAAACTGGGCAAAGCTCTGTTGTCATCTCTGTTAGAGTGACTTCTCCGCTAGCTCCCTGGAATCCATATAGAGCCTCGTGCAAACTTCAGCGACGTTTTTGGTGTAAGCTTCGTCATCCAAAACTGGCTGTGCCCCGTCAATTGAAATCGGATCAGCCAAATCAATCCAGGACTTGCAGCCTCCGTATTCCTGCCGATAGGAAATGACTTGCGCTTCTGCTAGCCTGTAAGTACGCAGTAGGAGTACATACAGCGGCTGGCGCGGCTTCCATTTGAGGCGATCAATCACAAATTGCTCGTTCCAAATATGGAATGGTAGCAACGCTGAAACAGTTTCCTGCTCAATTACTCGAAAAATATCACTAATCTGAGCATACGCGCCAATCTTTATCGTTTCCGGATGCCAGCCGGGTGTTACTGGGCTTACAAGACTTGTATAGTCAGGTTTTAGCAGGAAAGCCTGTTGATGCTCATAAGTGGGGTAGAGCAAAATCTGGTCATGGGCAACTTTGAACTGCCCACCTTGCTCGTGGATACCGCCTTTGCGTAGCAGCATCATCGTTTTGCCCTGTTCCAAGGCATCTACGGCAACAGCCCATTCTTTAAGTGCGTGGGTAGTGGTTGACTTCATGGAGATTTACCTATATCCTATTCACAGCCTAACAGCTAGATATCTGGAACACCCACCTCTACTAAAGGTGAGCATTAGTTAAGCATGCAAAGATAAACAAATCTTTTCATTTTGACCAAATTAGAAAAATAATTTTGATAATTGTTTATTACTGCTAAAACCCCATCAATTGTAACAACGAAAGAAAAAAGTAATAACTCTTTAATTTGAGATGATTTTGTGTCCATATTCATTTAAAATTAGATCATTCCTTAGATAGAGAGCAGGAAAACTAACAAAGTGTAGGTTTTAAAAGGCGAGCTTCAACACTTATGTCTCTTAACTTCTGGCTGACATGCCTGATTGCAGTTCAGATTGATGTGGAAAACCAACACTTTGTTCAAATATCACAAGATGACATAGAAGCTCACAACGTTTCCCAGATAAAAGTGAGGAGAGACAAATGAGTCCAAAGAAAAATTTGCTAAAAAACATTGCTAGCCTCCTAGGAGTTGCTGGTGCTAGTGCTTTACTGAGTCTGCCAGCATTGGCGGAAATCAATCCCAACACTAGTAACTTGAATCAGCTGGTAGCTCAAAGCCCCAGCACATCACCTGATGCAACAACACCTTCAGCCAGCCCCAGCACATCACCTGATACAACAACACCTTCAGCCAGCCCCAGCACATCACCTGATACAACAACACCTTCAGCCAGCCCCAGCACAAGCAGTGGTTCGTCTAGTGGTGGTGCATCCACTGGAAGTAGCACCAGCACAAGTACAACAACTACAACAACTACAAGAACAAGACGTGCGCGCCGAGCCAGACGTTCGACAGGCACAGGGGCCGTGAGAGCTCTCTGGTAATTTTCTAGGGAATTGTATACTTCCAAAGAACCCGCCGAAAGTGTCCTACCCTGTTGACATTGCTGCCGGTCGAAGGTTCATTTAAAATGATGACTGCTGCCTTCAAAGTAGTCGAGAAGAAGGTGATCTCTCCTTCTATCGATTTAATCTGTAAGGCAGCAGACTTTTTTGTCTAGGATAGGTTCTTGCAAACAAGTTAATCATTTAAGATGCTAAAGCAATCAGTCAGGCTGGTTAGTTTGGTATGGGCATGTGGATTACCTTTTAGCTTTCAACTGCCGTTAGCGTCTGAGCCAAGTGCTGTTTCTAATAATTCCTACAATTCAGTTGTTTCGACAGCTGCCTCTGCCTACGATTCAGTTAATCAACCCACTCGCCTAGAAATCAATATTAGCCGCCATCGAGTAACCCTCTATAAAGGAACAACCCGAATAAAGAGTTTTCCGATTGCAGTAGGTCGCCGTGGCTGGGAAACCCCAACTGGCACTTTCCGGGTAGCTCAGATGCTGCGGAATCCTACTTGGATAAACCCTTTCACAGGTGAGGCTATCCCAGGTGGCACTCCCCAAAATCCTCTAGGTCACTACTGGATTGGATTTTGGACAAACGGTAAAAATTGGATTGGCTTTCACGGCACCCCTAATGTTGAGTCAGTAGGCAAATCCGCCTCTCACGGTTGTATTCGGATGTACAACAAGGATGTTGAGCAATTATTCAATCAGGTTAGTATCGGAACACCGGTAAGTGTAGTGCATTAGCTATAGTAGTCTCCGGTTGAATAGGTATCTCATCTGGCACAGGTACTTACAAGGACAGCTGCGTAAGATCAAGGAAGAAGGTTAGGAGCAGCTATGGAAAAGCGACGCTTGGGCACATCGGATATAAAAATTAGTCCCATTATCATGGGAACTTGGCAAGCTGGTAAAGCAATGTGGGTGGGGATTGAGGATTCTCAAACCACCAAAGCGATAAGATCAGCGTTTGAAGCTGGGATCACGACGATTGACACAGCTGAGGTTTACGGGGAAGGTCACTCTGAGCAAATTGTTGCTCAAGCCCTATCAGAGGTGCGAGAGGAAGTCGTTTACGCCACTAAAGTTTTTGCCAATCATCTGAAATATGACCAGGTGCTTGAGGCTTGCGATCGCTCGTTGAAAAACTTGAAAACTGATTACATCGACCTGTACCAAATTCATTGGCCTTCTGGTAACTTCAACAGTGAGATTGTCCCGATTCAGGAAACCATGAGCGCCTTAAACGAGTTGAAGCAGCAAGGCAAGATTCGGGCGATTGGCGTCTCTAATTTCTCCAAAGCCCAGCTAGAAGAAGCCGCTCAGTACGGACGCATCGATAGCCTACAGCCTCCCTACTCCCTGTTCTGGCGGGCAGTGGAAAGTGACGCTATGCCTTATTGCATCGAGAACAATATTTCAATCATTGCCTACTCGCCTCTAGCGCAGGGATTGTTGACTGGGAAATTTGAACGCGGTCATAAATTCGACCCAGCAGATAACCGGGCTAAGAATAAGCTCTTTCAGGGAGAAAACTACGAAAGGGCGCAGCAAGCGCTGGATAAACTTCGTCCGATTGCTGAGCGCCATCACACGTCCCTGGGCAATTTGGCACTCGCCTGGTTAACTGCCCAGCCTCAAGCGAATGCGATCGTAGGCGCTCGCAATTCAGAACAAGCGGTAGAAAACGCCAAAGCAGGTGATATTCAGTTATCTACCGATGAGCTAAAGGAGATTGACGCCATTGGACGCATTGTTACTGACCATTTAGACGACAACCCGGTAATGTGGGCGTGGAGCTAAAGCGATAATATCCACGAGCGAAGCAGGGCGTTGACTTGCTCTGGCACTTCGTCATGGGGACAATGACCAGCCCGAAGGAAGTGTTCTTGTAGTTGCGGATAATATTGACGAAACTTCGCCCCTCTTTCTCTGGCGTTGATCCAAGGGTCAGCTTCTCCCCATAACATCAACAGAGGGCAAGTTAACTGTTTCAGCAGAACATCAACTTTTTCGCCTTGGGGAGAGCTAAACACCGAGGCGAACACTTCGGCAGCACCTGGATCGCAGGAGGGACGATAAATTTCTTCCACCAGCTGGTCTGTAATAGCGCTCTTGTCGAGATAGACTTTTTCCAGCGTTTGCCGAATCACCCAATGTTGCCGCACATACTGGAACAAGAGAAAACGTGCCCAAGGCTGCTGCAAGATAAACCGAACAACGTCACCCACTAGTTTTTGCAAGGGATCAGGTTGGCGGGGAGGTTGGACTTCACTTTGTAACGAATCAGGTTCAGGGGAAGACTGAGCATCGGAAAAGGGACCAGCACTGTTGAGTAACACTAAACCTGCTGCTGCATCGGGGCGTTGGACAGCGGCACACAAGCAGGCATATCCTCCCAACGAGTTGCCCGCTAACACAGTTGGCTGACCAATGACTTCAGTGATAAATTCGTAGAGCTGGTCTCGCCAGAGGTCACCGCTGTACTGCCAATTAGGTTTAGCTGAACGTCCAAACCCCAATAGGTCAATAGCCCAAACTTCAAACTCGTCACAAAGTCCAGTAATATTTTTGCGCCAATGGTCTGTGGAAGCACCAAACCCATGCACCAATAGCAGGGGTGGGCGTTGAGATGAGCCCTCTCCTGCTCGTACATAGTAAATGGACTGCCCCCGCCACTGCCAGTATTTGCCGGGAATGGGAGCCGTAAAAGAGGCTGGGGTTGCCTGCATGGTTAGAAATATAAGAAATGTTAAGTAACTTTAATAATAATTGTAACTCATGATTAAGGGCACAACTAAACTGCTGGGCGTAACTGGTTATCCGGTTGAACATTCCCTGTCGCCGGTGATGCACAATGCCGCGATCGCAACTTTGGGACTGGATTACATCTATCTGCCCCTCCCTGTAAAACCAGAGGATTTACAGATAGCGATCGCAGGCTTTGCCGCGATTAATCTTGTAGGCTTTAACGTTACAATTCCCCACAAACAGGCAATATTGCCTTTGTTATCGGAAGTTTCACCAATTGCTCAAGCTGTTGGAGCAGTAAACACGGTTCAGCGTACCGAGAATGGCTGGGTTGGTACAAACACCGATGTCGAAGGATTTCTCGCCCCCCTAAAAACCTATAACCAAGATTGGAGCCAGACGGTAGCGGTGATTTTAGGTAACGGCGGGGCAGCGAGGGCAGTTGTAGCAGGTTGTGCCCAGCTGGGATTTGCCCAGATTCATGTTGCTGGTCGAAACCAGCAGAACTTAGAGGAATTCCGAAACAGCTGGGTAAATTCACAGCTAGCCGTTAAGCTGCAAGTCCACCTCTGGAACGAACTGCCACGGCTAATTCCCCAAGCAACCCTCCTAGTGAACACAACCCCAATCGGGATGCATCCCCACGTCAAGGAGTCGCCCCTAAGTGCAGCCCAGTTCGCGAATCTGCCGCCTAGAGCCGTTGTCTACGACCTAATCTACAATCCTAGCCCCACCCAATTTCTGCAACAAGCTCAGCAACAAGGAGCCGTCACCATCAATGGACTAGAAATGCTAGTCCAACAAGGAGCAGCTGCCTTAAAAATCTGGTTACAACAAGAGGTGCCAGTAGACATCATGCGCCAAGCCCTCCAACAACAACTGCACTAACCATCTTCCCGGGCGGACACAAGGCACCGCCCCTACGCCCTATTCCTCCGCCCAGCGCCAGTTGTAGCGATTCCATGCATACATCCCTTGAATCTCGTATTCAGCGCCGTTATTAAAGCGGATAATGCAGGAGGTGGAAGCATCGGTGCCATCGCCAGTTTCATCAACCCGAATCACGGTGCAAAGAAACCACTCGCGGCAGCAGGGGCCGCTTTCTTGCACCCACTCCCACAAACCATTCGAAACTTCAATGCGATCGCCCACTTTGAGCTTTAACGCTTCCTCTCCCTGAATTTCTGCATACTTAGCAAAATGATTCGGCTTGAGACGGTTAAGCCATTGGGGACCGTAGCGATCGCGGATGAATTGTACTTGCCCGGAGTCGCGCTCCTGCAGCCAATCATTCAGTAATTCAATTTTCCAGGGGCGATTTTGTTGCTCCTGCGATCTGACGAATTGTAAAAAGCTGTCGCGTTGATCGGGGGTGAGTTCATCTATGGGATTAGCAGTATCTGATCCAGCAGCTATGGTATCTGGCAAACTCAGAGACAGCCGTGTCAATTCCTCAACCACTTGCAGCAGTATATTTTTCTGCCTATCACTCAGAGGGCAGGTGGCTGAGTCACAACGATTAAAGGCTGCTTGCAGGGCTGCTTCAAGATCAGCTGGGGTCATAGCAGATAGCGCTTCAAGGCTCCCTTCCCTAATTATGACAAAATTTTAATCACAAATCCCCAAACGCTTTTATCCTAAATTCGGGTTAAGCTGGGGGTTGCCCTTACTGATTTGTCGTGGTGCAGTTTATGCGGTTTCAAGCCTTAGCTGTTGTCGTGGTTACCTGTGTCATAGGTATAATCACCTGGGTATTTAGTCCCCCCGCTTTAGCGCTGACACAGATTAAGTTATCCAACCTTTCTTATCAGGAGTGCCCATCTGAACTCTCACAAGGAGCGGTTACGAGTGGTACAACGATGACTGCCAACTGCTTTATCGTCACTGGCAAAGCCGAAAATAACTCTGGCAAACCGGTTTACAACGCTGATATTTTTGGACGCATTTACGATGCCAACAACGACTCAGTTATGCAAAATCGTACCCGTCTCGGCTCAATTGAAGAACTACCGCCAGGTGTGAGTGATTTTGCCCTGAGAATTTCTGTCCCTGCCAATCAGCCTACACCCTTGAAGCTGAAGCAATTTAAAGCAGCTGGCTTTAGCGGCACAGTCCGTAGGTGAGATATCAGCCGTTTAAAACACCGAGCCCATTGACCCTTGGAGGCTACTAAGAAACCCGCTCAGCACTTGGAGCAGCAGGATGGCTAATATTGCCGATACGTCAATACCACCCAGCGGCGGAATGATTGAGCGGAACAAGTTGAGATAAGGATCTGTCAACTGACTCAAAATTGAAAACGGTGGAGAGAGCCAGTTAATGTTCGGGAACCAGCTAAGGAGAACCCGAAAGATGATCATGTACAAATAAATGCTTATGAAAGTAACTAGCGTATTAGCCAGTAGCGCGACTGAGTTACCCATGGAAGTTGAGGTTTCCTGTTAAATTCAAATGTATGCGGCACTTGAATTTAATTTAACCGATATTCGTTCTTTTCGGCATCTTGCCACCGGAGGATGAAGGGCGGTGGCATGTATCTTCAGGCGCACACCTTAGAGGTCTCTAGAGAGCGATCGCTCGGTGTTCCCATTCGGCGGAGTCCCATTTACGTCACCCAGAGTCAGGCGTACTTCGTCAATGGTTTCATTCAACTGGGCAATTTTATCTTCCAGACTGCGACGCGCCGCTTCGATACTTGCATCATCAGATGCTTTGATCTGACGCCGCTTCCCCTTGATATTTTTGGCGTCTGAGGGGCTGGCATTCAGGCGTGGATCTACCTGATCTGCTGCTGTGCCCACACGTTGAGCAACAACCGCTCCAATAACGCCACCGATGATGCTACCCACAAGTGAGCCAGCTAGAAAGCCACTGGCAAAACCATCGCGTTGATTCATATTCTTACCGCCTTGACAGAAACGCTGCCACTTTTTTTAATTAACCTGCAGGATGCCTCAGTTGCATACTAGCTTAAGTACCAAATGCGCGATCGCCGGCATCCCCTAACCCAGGCACAACATACCCCTGACTGTTTAAGCCTTCGTCTATGGTTGCGGTGTAGACCACTAAACTAGGATAGGCCACACTCAGTTTTTGTAAAGCTTGGGGAGCTGCCACCACTGAAATAATCCGAGTCAAAGCTGGATCTACCCCGCGCTCTACTAGTTGTGCCATTGCGGTCATAATCGACCCTCCCGTTGCCAGCATTGGCTCCGGAATTAAAACTCGTGTTTGGGGGTCAAATCGCTCTGGCAATTTGTTGAGGTAGCAACTAGCTTCCAGTGTCTTTTCATCTCGTACCAGGCCAAGATGGTAAACAGATGCCAAAGGCAGCAACGTCTGTGCTCCCTCTAGCAAGGCTAGCCCCGCTCGCAGAATCGGCACTACTGCCACCGGCACCTCTGGATTAATCATAGTAGCAGGGCAGGGAGCCAGGGGGGTTTGCACCATCATTTCTTCAGTTGCCAACCAGTCTCGCACCGCTTCATAGGTCAGCCAGCGTCCCAGCTCCGTCATCGCGCTGCGAAACAGGACTGAAGGCGTGGCAGCATCACGAGCGACGCCCAGCCAGTGCTGAATCAAGGGGTGGGGTGGAACATAAACACGCAGTTGAAGCGTCATAGCCAAAAACAGGCAATGCGTCTTAGGTCAGACTCATCATAACTCGCGCTCGAGGCGCTAAACTGTACATCCAGGAATTCTTTGAGATTGCTCACCTCATGTCTGTTACTTCCATCCAACCACAATCCGCCATTTCCTCTGCACCAGCGTTTGATGTCATTGTCATCGGCTCTGGTATAGGTGGGCTTGTAACAGCGACGCAGCTGGCGGCGAAGGGTGCTAAGGTTCTCGTACTGGAACGCTATGTGATTCCAGGGGGAAGTGCTGGGTACTTTGAGCGAGAAGGGTACCGATTTGATGTCGGGGCGTCGATGATTTTTGGGTTTGGCACTCAAGGCACGACCAACCTCCTCACCAGGGCACTCGATGCTGTAAATATGAGCTTGGAAACGATTCCTGACCCCGTGCAAATTCACTATCACCTCCCAAACGGGTTAGACCTCAAGGTATACCAGGATTATGATAAATTTTTACAACAACTGACCGCTCACTTTCCGCACGAACGCCAGGGTATTCGCCGGTTTTATGATGAGTGCTGGAAAGTCTTTAACTGCCTAAACCGGATGGAATTGCTATCGCTGGAAGAACCCCGATATCTGACGCGAGTATTTTTCCAGCATCCGTTGGCTTGTCTTGGTTTAGTGAAGTATCTGCCTCAGAATGCGGGGGACTTTGCTCGGCGCTATATCAGCGATCCACAGTTGTTGAAATTTATAGATATGGAGTGCTACTGCTGGTCGGTTGTTCCAGCTGACCTGACGCCTATGATCAATGCCGGTATGGTTTTTTCTGACCGGCATTATGGTGGAATTAACTATCCTAAAGGCGGTGTGGGTCAAATCGCGCAAAAACTGGTAGAAGGGCTGGAGAAAGCTGGGGGGCAGATTCAGTACCAAGCTAGGGTGACGAAAATCATCACAGAAAACAAACGAGCGGTGGGCGTCCAGTTGGCTAATGGGAAAGTTTTTCGGGCTAAACGCATCGTCTCCAATTCCACACGTTGGGATACTTTCGAGAAGTTACTCCCGGCTGAAGAGATGCCAGCTGCTGAGAGGAAATGGCAGCAACGCTATCAAAAGTCGCCTAGCTTCCTCAGTTTGCACTTGGGGGTAAAGGCAGAAGTGTTACCCAGCGGTACCGAGTGTCACCACATCTTGCTGGAAGACTGGGAGAAAATGGCAGCCCCGGAGGGTACGATTTTTGTGTCGATTCCGACGCTGCTTGACCCCGATTTAGCACCAGTTGGATATCACATCATTCACACGTTCACGCCAAGCTGGATTGAAGATTGGCAGGGTCTTTCTCCGAGTGAGTACGAACAAAAGAAGCAGGAAGCAGCTGGGCGCATCATTGAGCGACTGGAGAATATTTTTCCCGGCTTAGATGCAGGACTGGATTATTTGGAGGTGGGGACACCTCGGACGCACCGGCGCTTTTTGGGTCGTGAGGATGGTACTTATGGACCAATACCCCGGCGTAAGTTGCTGGGGTTGTTGGGGATGCCGTTTAATCGCACGGCTGTTCCTGGGCTTTACTGTGTGGGGGATGGTACGTTTCCCGGTCAGGGGTTGAATGCGGTGGCGTTTTCGGGTTTTGCCTGCGCTCATCGGGTGGCGGTGGATTTGGGGTTGTAGGGGTTCGAACCGCAGAGGCGCAGAGGGCGCAGAGGAAGGAGGTACGGATTATTTTCTTGTCCAAAAGTCGGTGAACATCATTAGGATGGCACCGATTAAAATGGTGAACCCCATCACGCCCATTACTAGATCTAGTACGTTAGTGTTTTCCATGATTGAGATCGTAAAATTTGTTGTCTGACATCGTTTAAAAGTCTACTCCGCGCTTTAGTTCAACGCCTTGATTGGCATAGTGCTTATGGCAAAATACTTCAGAGTGAACGCTAGCTAGGTCGAAATAGGCAGGTGGATTTTGGCAACGACCGGTGATGATAACTTCTGTATCACGGGGTTTGCGAAGTAGTGCTTGCACAATCGGCTCTTGCGGCAGCAGTTCTAAATCAACTGTGGGATTGAGTTCGTCGAGGATAATTGTTTTGTACAGCCCAGACGCTAGAGCAGCTCTGGCAATCTCCCAACCCCTTTCTGCTTCTATGTAGTCTAGCTCTTGTTGTTGACCGCGCCAGACGATCGCATCCCGACCACACCGCTGATGATCTACTAGGTTGGGGTATATTTGTTGCAAAGCTGCGATCGCGGCATCTTCTGTGTACCCAATCCCACCCTTAAGCCACTGCATAATTAGGACGCGGTGAGACTTATCTTGGCTAATTCCCTTGCCAATCCCTTGCAACGCCTTACCCAGCGCACTGGTAGACTTTCCTTTACCAGCACCAGTATAGATTTCAATTCCCTGAATGCCCTGTATTGCTGCTGTGGGGTGGTAGTGGGGCTTCATTTCCGAGTGCAAATCTGCTATATCTAAAAGCTGTTGCGGGGCAGCTCGACCAGTGGCTATGATTTCTAAATGTTCCGGTTTTGATTTGATTGTATGAATCACTTCATCTACCGGCAGCAAACCCAAATCCAGTACGGGGTTAAGTTCATCCAAGACGACAACTGAATATAGACCGGACGCGATCGCACCCTTAGCCACATCCCAACCCCGCTGTGCTTCTAGCCGGTCAAAGCGTGTAATCTGAGCCGGACCAAAAAACTCTGCCCGACCCGTGCGAACTTGGTCAATTAGATGGGGGAAGCCTCGCTGCAACGCTGCGATCGCCCCATCTTCATCATAGGCTCGTTCCGGCCCTTTCAGAAACCGCAGCAGCAAGACGCGGTTCGATTTGCTCGGCATATTTATTCCCAATCCAATCGAGCGCAACACTACGCCCAGAGCCGCCTGGGACTTGCCTTTCCCCGCGCCGTCGTAGACGTGAATTTGACCTAACACACGGTAGGGACGCAGTTGCGCTGTGCGAATGCCGATGCCGTTCCTTGTCATCTGGAAAATGCTGTTTTATCTAGTTATTTATCTTAGCTGAGGTTTCTTAGCATACGGTAAGTATAGGCCGGATTAACCGCACTACAATTTTGACTTCTGGAGGCAGAAAGTGAGTCTGGGCAGAATTTTCGTGATAGCAACGAATGTGTTTCGGGAAGTGGTACGCGATCGCATCCTCTACATCATCGGCTTTTATGCCCTAATACTCGCCGCTGCAATCCGGCTACTGCCTGAAGTTGCAGCTACGACACAAAACAAAATTTTCTTGGATTTTGGTCTGGCAGCGATGAGTGTACTGGGCTTAATTGTTGCTATATTTGTCGGAACAGGGCTAGTTAACAAAGAAATTGAGAAGCGAACTGTCCTGGTTTTAATTGCCAAGCCTGTCAGCCGTAGCGAGTTTATCATCGGCAAACACTTGGGGTTGTCAGCTGTGCTAGCCCTACTCGTTATCGTGATGACGGCTATTTATCTGGCAAGTTTAAACTTTTCGAACATTCCTTACCCCTTAGGTAGCATTCTCCTTGCCGCACTTTACCTGTTCTTGGAGTTGTCCTTAATCGCAGCTGTCGCTATTGGATTGGGTGTGTTTACTAGTTCAGTCCTAGCGACGTTACTTACCTTTGCTGTTTATTTAATGGGACACTTCAGCCAACATTTAGTGGAGCTTAGTCGCCTTAGCCACAATCCTAGCCTGCAACACGTGACTCAAGCTTTGTATCTCGTCTTGCCAGACCTATCCCGGTTAGATTTAAAAAACCAGGCAGTTTATGGTCCAGATCTATTGCCAAGCCCACTCACACTCATCGCCAACGCTGGTTATGGATTGTTTTACACAGTGCTGCTATTGGCGATCGCTATCCTCATCTTCTCGCGCCGCGAGTTTTAATGTTAAATATTCATTCATGACTCACTTTGATTTAACTTAGATTTCAAAATGGCTTCGACTTCCTCATAAGGCATATCGTATGGATAGGGATAAACCTTAGCATTAGGGTTGCGGCGGTTAATGAATAATTCTCTGATGGCTTCATCATCAGTGGGATGACCTAAGATATATTTTTTCAATTCCTTCCGGGTCATTTGTTGAAAATCAGGTTTCATCATCTTGGTTAAACTCCCAGGTTCCATTTTCATAAATAGTAATTTCTAAGCTTTCGTCTCTGCCACCAATTAAAAAGATATATTTCTGAGCGCTATCGTATCTGAATAACCAGATTGGTTGCAGTAGATTAGAAAGAAGTTGACAGAAAAAAACAGCAGTGTCTTTTTGTTTTTCAGTCGGCAATGACTTACTATTTCCTTTTTTAAATAGGTTTTTTTCTAACGTTGACGTGTCCACCTGACACTTGTGTCGCAGTTTATGATAAAATGAGCCTAAGTTGCGACAACTACTAAAGTCAAGTTGGTCGTAATTTCAAACAAAATAGTATTGATACTCATGGCAAAAACCTGAAGTATGACACTCACCGAGTTACTTCCTGTGGTTCGACAGCTTTCGGCGTCAGATAAACTTAAGCTCATCCGCATCCTAGCAGAGGAGCTGGATACTGCTGAGGATATTTCTCCTCTAGAGCCATTTAAGACCTATGATCTGCCAACTCCCTACGACAGCTTTGGTGCTGGTGCAGTACTTATGGAGGCATTGAAGCTGGCTGATTAAGCAGTCTAACACCGCGTTGCACTCGCTCCGAGCCATGTAACCGACACTATATAAGAATTTTGAGCTTTAACATCAGAAAGCGGACTCAATCTGGAATCACAATGTTCTTTAAGCTTTCCTTTAGTGGTGGATATTGCGGGTTCATTGCTGAGAGCGTATCTGCAACCGTCCGGGCAATCACTAAGTTGCGGTACCACTTCTTATTAGCAGGTATGACGTACCACGGGGCGTATTCGGTCGTGCACTTATTGAGTGCGTCCTCATAAGCCACCTGATAGTCATCCCACAGTTCGCGCTCCGATACGTCCTTGTTGGAGAACTTCCAGTGCTTATCTGGGCGACTCCGCCGCTTCTCGAACCGCCGCATTTGTTCGTCTTTAGAAATATGGAGAAAAAACTTGAGTACTGTAATGTTGTTGAGCGTGAGCTTATGCTCAAACTCATTAATCAGGTGATAGCGCTCCCGCCATTCGTCCTCCGGCACTAACTGCTTCACCCGCACAATCCCCACTTCTTCATAGTGCGAACGGTTGAAGATCGTAATTATCCCGGGCTGCGGCGTCCGCTGCTCGTAGCGCCATAGAAAGTCGTGACTGGCTTCCTCTTCAGTTGGCTCTTTGAACTCCCAGACTTCGCAGCCCCATTGGGGGATGCCGTAAAACACGTGTTTCACCGTGCCATTTTTGCCGCCAGCATCTGTCGATTGCAGCACAATCAGCAGGCTTTGCTGTTTCTCGGCAAACAGGCGGGTTTGCAAAGCCTGAAGGCGCTGGCGCTGCTTTTCAAGCTCCTTTTGTACGTCTTTCTCTTGTTTGTATTGTTCGGACTCATTCGGATCGATAGCCGCTAGGCTGATCTTCTCGCCAACCCGATAACGGGAATAATACGGTGTCGGCGCTGGCTTGTATTCGGTTTTTTCCGCTTCATCTGCACCAGGAGCAGAAGAAGTAATTTGTTGGCTCATAGGGGTCTCCTTGGCGTGAAGCTCTTAGCGAACTGGTTAATCTTACAGGACTTACGCACAGCTATGTGTAGTCTCCTAGATTAAGCCGTAGGAGTGAGCCAAACTGCAATCAGCAATACCAAGCTGGACTAAGAATATTGACTTCTCCCTCGGAGTCAACGCATGAGGGATTCTAAAAGGATGTTACGCAGCTTAGCTGAAGCCGTGCTGCTTCACTTCTCTTACGATAAGATCTAGATAGAGAATCAAGATTGTACCGTTGTGGCAGAGCCAATACTGCCTTACCGACCTTGGCTAAACAAAGATTTAGCTGTGTCGCTACTTTGCGAATGATGTTTATTGCACCGTTGCAATCACTATTGATTCGGATACCAAAAGCCGTCTGATATCCACCTCGACCGAGATTGTGGCGCACGCCTTTTTGTTTTTGACCCCGTTTACCTGATGGTTTCCAACCTGCGGGTATCTCGCCGCCATATGTGGGCAGAAAATCATCATCAAGAATTGAGGATTGACTCGTGTACGATTCCTCAGTCTCTATAAATCTCAGTCCATATTGTTTACACAGTTGAGCAATCCGGTCTTTGAGTTTAGCGGTTGGAACCTGAACAAACTCCTGATTTTTTTTTGCCGATATTAATACCATCTTTGTTGCCCTGGTTCCAGCCAAAAACCACCGTGCCAATCCGGTCAGCTAGACACCGATTAATGATGAACCGAGCGGCAATGTTTATCGCATCCCTAAGCTCGCGGTTTCGCTTCTCGGTAAGAGAAGCTAATTCATTACTCCAAAATCCTTGTGCCTGACCCGATTTCAGAGTAGCCACGCGCTTGTTGTATCGCTGGTTCAGGCTTTTGACCTGACGACCATCAATAATGAATGATTTACCATCGGTGCTTACACAAGTTAGCCAGTTGGACAAACCAGGGTCAATGCCAAGAGCGATGTTGAAGTCTACATCGGCAGTAAATGATTGAGTTTTGTACACATAAACAGCATAAAACCAACCATTTCTCGGCAGAATTTGGACTTCTTTAATCTGCTCTGGTGAAATGCCGTAAGGACAGGGAATGAACAATTCAGTCAGACCTGAGTCATCTTTCATTCCATTTCCCAAAGGGATTCTCACCTCGCTCCTGTCAAGATAAAAGGTACAAGCCGCTGCTGGGTAAGTAACGGGAAATAATCCGGCACGCTCTCTGTATTTCGGAACTCTTGGCTTTACTTCTAGGCCACCAGTCAACCAAGCAGACATTAAACCCACGTAACTATTAAAAGCTTCATGTACTGACTTAAGAGTCTGTTGTGCTGCTTGAGCGCACAGCATAGAATAATTCCATTGATCTTTGAGTTCTGAACATAGCAAGCTATAAGGAACATTCGGCAATAATCCCGGATGGGTCAAATCCTTGTTTCGTCGCACGAAATAAATAGCCTGATTATACAAACTATTTGAACGCTGGCATATAAACTTCAGCACCTCCGTCTCGAATGGCGGTAAATTAATTGCAATAAGTTGAGCGCCATAACTCTCAGCCACTTAACATCACCTCCTTCTTAAATAATTCTACGTTTCATTACTGAAAAAAGTCAATTAATTTGGTATAAAAAATATAAAAAACTAATAGCTAATACGAGGGGATTTATCCCCTCTCCTCGTTTTCACCCCCCGGCTAGAAGCCGGAGGCTCTCAACATCGACTTGGTAGTCAGTAGTCAGTAGCCAGTAGCCAGTAGTTAAGTGGGGCGGTTTCAATCTGGGATGATTATTTTCTCTAAGCCTTCCTCCGCCGCTGGGTATTGCGGATTCATTGCTTCTAGGGTGTCCGCGATCGCCCGAGCGATTACCAGGTTGCGGTACCACTTGTTGTTGGCAGGGACGACGTACCACGGGGCGTAGGCAGTGGAGCAATTATTAATCGCGTCCTCAAACGCTTTCTGGTAGTCGTCCCAGAACTGGCGCTCTTTGATGTCGTTACTGGAAAACTTCCATTGCTTATCTGGGTTCTCCAGCCGACTCTCCAACCGTCGTTTTTGTTCGTCTTTGGAAATATGCAGAAAAAACTTGAGTACCGTAATGTTGTTCAAGGTGAGCATCTGCTCAAACTCATTGATTACGTGATAGCGCTCCCGCCAAACATTCTCCGGTATCAACTGCTTCACACGCACGATTAGCACGTCTTCGTAATGTGAGCGGTTGAAGATATTGATCATCCCACGCTGGGGTGTCCGCTGATGGTAGCGCCACAGAAAGTCGTGACTAGCTTCTTCATCACTGGGCTTTTTGAATGACCAGACTCGGCAGCCTTGGGGGTTGATGCCCTGAAAGACATGTTTGATTGTACCATCCTTGCCGCCAGTGTCCATTGCTTGCAGCACAATCAGCAGGCTGCGCTGGTTCTCGGCATACAGGCGTTCTTGTAAATTCTCAAGGCGATCGCGCTGCTTTTCCAGTTGCTTTTCGACGTCTTTCTTTTTTTTGTAGTTTTCTGAGGCATCCGGATCAATGTCAGCTAAGACAATTGGCTCTCCAGGTCGAACCCGATATTGTGGATAATTGGGGTTCGGTGGTGGCTCGTCTACAACCATTGTTTCCGGTGACATGACATCGGCAACTTGTGTCGTCGCCTTTGCTGCTGCTTGTTTGGTTTTGGGGGCTTCCGCTTCAGCTATGTCGTTGGCAGGGTTAACTGTGTTATTTGTCGAATTACTGGGAGTACTCATAGGGAGCTTCTTGTTACAAGGCTTTCACCGAAACTATTGTAGATATTACTTCAGGCAGCTTGGCTTTCTGTATCTTAGCTAACACTGACGTGATGGGTAGGAGATCATCGCCAAAAAGTATCAACATATTTGAACAAATTAGTAATTTTATTCTCGTCTGTATAAGGGTTGAGTAATACGGCTCTCAACCAACGATGTCGGCAATAAAGAGGAAGTGAGAGGAAAGTTTCACCTGTTTGGAGCAGATAAGTTTGCAAGTCTCCATTCCACTGATCCCATTGCTCAGGTAATACCCAATCTGGAACACCCCGGAAACAAACAATATTCATTTCAGATTTTCCTGCCATTTCCAGGAACGAGCGGTTCTGTACTTCCTTTATGAAATACTCTGTCAGGTGGTAACTCCGATCAATTAATTGGGCGTAACCACTCTTACCAAGATGCTGAAGCGACAGCCACAGTTTTAAAACATCTGCGTGGCGAGTTCCTTGAACACTAATCTCACCTAGATTGGGCAAGTCATCTGAGTCTTTCATGTAAGGAGCTTGAATTCTGAACGCTGTCCCCAAGTTGTTAGCATCCCTAAACAAAACCATCACGCAAGTCTTAGCAATATAAAGCCACTTTTGCGGATTAAACGTGATTGAGTCGGCGTGTTCGATACCTGCCAGTCGATGTCGGTGTTGGGTGGAAAACACCAATGCTCCCCCATAGGCGGCATCAACGTGAAACCAGAGCTTATTCTCCTGAGCAACCTTGTAAATCTCGTTTAATGGGTCTATATTTCCCGTCGTTGTAGTTCCTACTGTAGCCACGACAGCAAAAGGGGCTTTACCTGTTGCTTTGGCTTGTTCAATTTGATGTCTCAGACTCTCTACACACATCTGAGAATCGGCATTTGTGGCAACACGAATCACTGACGATGTTCCCAGTCCAAGCAACATAGCTGCTTTTGCAAGCGAAGTGTGTGCCACCTCCGACGCGAAAAGAACAGGTTGCTTTTCAAGACCCACAATCCCTTTCTCAAGGGATTGGAAAGCGACATTACGAGCAACTGCTAAAGCTTGAAGATTTGCCAGAGTGCCTCCACTTAATAAGACTCCTCCAGCTTGTTTGCCCAGACCAAAGAGTGCAGCGAATTGTTTGAGCAAAAGTGGCTCCAAGCGGGAAAAGACTGGTGACATCTCCACGCTCAGCATATTGTTATTGAGCGCTGACGCCACTAAGTCTCCCAAGATTGACATCGTAGTTGGCATCGAGTCCATGTGGCCGATATACCCTGGATGGGCAGCGTTCATTGACGCAGCTAGAATAGTCTTCAACTTCTCTAGCAGAGTCGTCTCAGAAATGGAGGCTTCAGGAATACAAACTAGGTCAGGAATACGAGCAATTTCCGGCAGTGGAGAGCGGCTGGTAGCATCTGTTGTATGGGACAAGATTAGATCCAGAACCTGAGTCGCCAAACTTTCAATTTCCTGACGATTGCCGCCTCTAGGATCAATGAAAGCTGACGAGGGCAATTGTGAGTAATTCAACGTTTCGCACCTATTTTGCTGCTTTTAAAATTTAATGCCGGATTGATTGCTAATCAACGCCAGGCATACCAATGTAACCCGGAAGTTGCTTAATCCGGTCAATCCAGCTCAACACATGGGAATAACCCTCCAAAGAAATTTTCCCATCTGGCGCTAGCCCGACATAAGGGAAGCAAGCCACGTCTGCAATGGTGGGGCGATCAAGTTCGAGCCAGTTCCGCTCACTCAAGTGTTCGTTGAGAATCTGAAGTATCCGATGTGCTTTCTGAGTAGCTAACTCTAAGTCTATCTGCGCGTTGAAAAGGAAATGTAATCTGGCTGCGGCAAGACCGTATTGAATATCATTAGTCGCAGTGAACAACCACTGCATCACTTTACTCATTGGCTCAGCCTCTAGAGGCAGCCAGTCTTCACCGCCGTAGCGCCGTGCTAGATATACCAGAATAGCCTGGGAATCCCGAACGACCACATCGCCATCAGTGAGAACGGGTACTTGTCCAAGGGGGTTCAGCTTTAGAAACGGCTCAGACTTATGCTCGCCTCCCTTCAAGTCGATGGGTACAAGCTCATGATCTAATCCTAACAGTGACAGCATGAGCCGAGCCTTATGGCAGTTTCCTGACAGCGTGACATCATATAGCTTCAGCATTGGTTCTTCCTCATTCTTTATACAGAACGGTCGGTACAGTATCAAAGCGATTAGCGATTAGCTGTTAGCTCCCTTAAATTTCCAGCACTATTTCCTGCTAAAGCCTCATGATTGACAACCTCAATGTCCTGTCGATAGATATTGTATGCCTGATGGTATTCCATAGTCCGTGCAACCTCAGTGATGAACTGTTCGTCATAACCTGCACGCCGTAATAAATGGAAGCCCATCTCCATTCCAGAGGAGATACCGCCTGCTGTGATCATGCGTCCAGCATCAACGACTCGTGCCTTGCTAATCCGGCAGGCAGGGGCAATTTCTGCTAATCTGTCAATCGGAATTTTACTTAATGAAGAGGATTCTAGACGGTCTGGTTCTTTGCGATTCGTAGCAGGTAAACCGTCTAGTAGCCCCATCTTCCCGTAGATCCATGACCCTGTACAAACACTGGTTAATAAACAGGACTGCTGTAGAGTACGAATGAAGTCATGAAGGCGTTTGTTGTGCAGCTCTTGGCGGGTACCGAATCCTCCTGGAATCAGAAACGCATCCATAGCAGGTTGGTCATTGAAGCCATAGTTAGGAAACACCATCAACCCCGCTTGGAGCTGAATTGGGCGCAGACTTTCCGCAACTAAAAAAACATCGAGTTCAGGATCAAAGCGCCGAGCTACGGAAAACACACCATAAGGGGCAGCAAAATCAATGATCTCAGCATCCTTAAATGCATAGATCCCCAAACGAAATCCGGCAATGCGGACGGTTGACATAAATTGTCTCCTGAGCAGACAAGCGTGAACTCAAAGTAGAGGAACTTATACCGAACATTCGGTACAAAATACCATACCGAACATTCGGTACAATGTCAAGTAGGCAATTGGAGTTATATTGATGTCAAGAGACGAAGTTATCGTCCGACTATTAAAAGTGTTTCGGCAATACGGCTACGAGGGAGCGACACTGGCGCGGCTTTCAGAAGCCACTGGTTTAGGCAAGGCGAGCCTCTATCACCATTTCCCCAAGGGAAAGGAAGAGATGGCGACAGCTGTTCTCAATCGCATAAACCATTGGTTGGAATCCAGCATTCTCAAGGTGCTGCGCGCCGCTGGCAAACCGGAGGAGCGAATTCGCGCCATGACCGCAAATGTGGATGAGCATTATAGTCACGGTCAACAAAGCTGTCTTTTTGCGGTGCTGGCACTTGGAGAATCCCATGACCTTTTTCACACCGAGATCAAATACGCCCTAAATATCTGGATTGATACCTTGGCAGAGGTTTTAGTGGAAACAGGACTCGATTCAGAGCGGGCAAGGCAGAGGGCCGAAGATGCAATTTTGCAAATCCAGGGGGCTTTAGTGCTAGCGCGGGGCCTTGATGACACTGCACCCTTTGAGCGTGTTATCAAGCGCCTACCAGAGGAGATCCTGAACGCCTAGTGTTGCAACTGGTTGTGTTGCAAAAACTGATAGGCTAGGGAATGCTCGCTTAAGCAGTCCCGATTACCCAGCACCTCCATGAACCAAAAGCACCCTGTCTTGTGCTAAAGTACATCCGAAGCTCGACAGGTCACAGCATCTGGGTCGATTATTGGTACATCTAAATTTGATTTAATGTTACGTGTCAACGTGCTTTTACCTGAACCATTAGGACCAGCAATAATAGTTAGTTTAGGTATTGATTGACTACTCATAGTTAGGATATTTACAGGAGAAAGAAACCAAAATCATTGGCTTTCTTTCTCCTGCAAATATTTTATTCTAACTTGTTAATAATTTCGATTCCTTTGTCTGTCTCCCTGTACTCAAAACGTTCTCATTTACTATTTTCCATGATTAATTTATCTGATTCTTTGTAGTAGATAGGATTTCCCTTCGCTTTATGTTCAGCAATTTCTCGTTGGACTCCTGCTTGGGCGTTTGTTTCTATTATCATTGCCCATTCGGTCCAGGAGTGAGTCGGTTTTGACTGATTAGGATTATTGTTACTCATAAGACTCCATAAGAATGGTTCTACTTTTATTACTTTCTGAGCCAAAGCGGTCATTTAACCAGACGATCGCCTCTTTAAAGTTGCAGATGTTGAGGTGCATTATCAAATCAATCGCACCACCACCACTCCTTAATTCGTAGTTCGTAATTCGTAATTCGTAATTGAATAATTTGCTCGACCTGTGACCCATGGGTAGAACCTCTATAACTACGAATTACGAATTACCAATTGTTTTAAACCCCGCCCTCTACGCAGTAGGGCGGGGTAGTTCATTCGATTCCCTCAATTCGGTCTTCCACTTCCTGGTACAACTCCCGCAGCAGTTGCAAGTTGCTCTCACTTGTTTCCCAATAACCACGTCCATTCACTTCCAGCAACGTTGTCACCATTTTACGGAAGGAGTGGGGATTCAGGTTCATCAGCCGCTGCCGCATCGCTTCATCTTGGATAAAGGTAGCATTGGTATCCTCGTAGACCCAGTTATCCACTGCCCCAGCTGTAGCAGACCAACCCGTCGTATTTACCAGCCGCTTCGAGAGTTCCCGCACGCCTTCATAGCCGTGGCTCAACATCCCCTCGTACCACTTGGGATTGAGTAGCTTAGTCCGGGCATCCAGACGCACGGTTTCTGAGAGAGTGCGGACTTGGGCATTCGCCGTGGTGGTATCAGCGATGAAGGATGCCGGTGTTTTGCCATCCCCGCGCAGGTTGGCGACAACCTTGGTGGGGTCAGAGTCGAAGTAGTGGCTGACATCCGTGAGGCTAATCTCGGAAGAGTCCAGATTCTGGAACGTGACATCAACAGTTTTCAGAGTCGTTTCAAAAATCTGCCGGGTCTGCTCCATTGTGCCTGGGTTATCCGAGGTGAAGGCAAAGGATTTGCGGGTGAGGTACATCTCCTGTAACTCGGATTCGCTTTCCCAGGTGCTGTTTTCCACTGCCAGGTTGATATTAGAGGAATAAGAACCGGAGGCATTGGAAAAGACACGGGTAGCTGCTTGCCGCAGATTGATGCCCATTTCCTCAGCCTGCTGTAAGGCATGCTTGCGAACATAATTCATCGACAGGGGTTCGTCCGCCTCAGCTGCCATCTTCACACCTTGGTCGAGTAGGTTCATCTGGTTGATGAACAAGTCCCGGAAGACGCCAGAACAGTTAATCACTACATCAATCCGGGGGCGTCCCAGTTCTTCCAGCGAAATCAGTTCCAGCTTGTTCACCCGACCTAAGGCATCAGGCACCGGGCGCACACCCACCATCCACATCACCTGGGCGAGGGATTCACCATAAGTCTTGATATTGTCGGTACCCCAGAGGACACAGGCAATAGTTTCAGGCCATTTACCATCATTCTCAGCCCGTTGACGAGCCAAGAGCCGGTCTACAACAATTTTGGCTGAAAGTACAGCAGCTGTTGTAGGAATGGATTGAGGGTCGAGGGCGTGGATGTTTTTGCCGGTGGGCAAAACGTCGGGATTACGGATCGGGTCGCCGCCAGGACCAGGGAGGACATACTCGCCTTCCAGGGCTTTGAGCAGAGCACCCAGTTCGTTGTCAGCAACAATCTGCTGGAGGCAGAACTCCAGATACTCAAATAGGATTTTGAGAGCTGCGGCATCAACTTTGGGGTAGCCGGCTTGATGCAGTGCCTCAATCCAAGGTTCCTTCTTGCCCATGTTGAAGAAGTTCAGTTTGGAGACAAGAGAGACACGACCATCGGCATCGCTTTGCTCTTTGACAAGGGCTGTAACAGCATTCGCGGCAGCACGGTTGATATCTTGCAACAACTGGACATCTTCTAAGATGCCGCGATCGCTATTTTGATACACCTGATCAATATCCCGCCCAACACTATTACCAATGATCCGAGGCAAACTCAGAATTGCCTCTTCCGAACGGTCAAGTGCTGCGATGTTGACAAGGGTTGCGATCGCCTCTTCGGCAGTTGGTGGCTTACCAATCACATGCAACCCACAAGGCAACAGCCTGGATTCGATTTCCATCAACTTGCGGTAAACCAGGCCGACAATGGTATCCCGCTCAACACCCGTCATATCCTTAGCATCTTGCTCTGGCAAGGCAATGTCCTTGTCCAGATTCACCATCCGGCACTTGTCCATAATGGTGTTAACTATGGGGATACCCCGCCCACTGTCTTTCAGGGTTTGGTATGACGCAATTAACTCGCTTAGTTCTTTTAAACCCTTATACAGCCCGGCATTTTCCGCCGGGGGTGTTAAATAACTGATGGTTGCGGCATAGCTGCGACGCTTAGCAATTGTCGCTTCGCTCGGGTTATTCGCCGCGTAGTAGTAGAGATTGGGAATCGTGCCAATCAAATTATCCGGGTAACAGTCCGCAGACATTCCCATCTGCTTCCCTGGCATAAACTCCAGCGAGCCATGGGTGCCGAAGTGCAGCACGGCATCGGCTTTCCAGATGTTTTCCAGGTAAGTGTAGTAAGCAGCAAAACCGTGGTGCGGACTGGCAGAGCGGGAGAACAACAGCCGCATCGGGTCACCCTCGTAACCAAACGTTGGCTGGACGCCGATAAACACATTGCCAAATTGTTTACCGTAAATCAGCAGATTTTGCCCGTCACTGTTAAGATTTCCCGGCGGTGGCCCCCAATTCTCTTCCAGTCGTTCTGAGTAGGGCGTTAGCTGTTCATACTCCGGCACTGACATCCGATAGGCAATGTTGAGTTCTGGACTGCTGTACTGAGCTTGGGCATCCTGAATGACATCAAGCATCAGTTCCTCAGATGAGGCTGGTAAGTCCTGCACGTCATAGCCGTTGTGTTGGAGAGCTTGCATCACTTCGTAGATCGAGCCAAACACATCCAGGTAAGCAGCTGTTCCCACGTTGCCTTTATCGGGGGGGAAACTGAAGACGGTGATAGCAACTTTCTTCTGGAGTTTCGGCTTGCGGCGCAGGTTAGCCCACTTGAGGGCGCGTTGCGCTACTGCTTCGATCCGGTCTTGCAGTGCGATCGCGCGACCAGTCATCCCATCCCGCCCAGATAGAATAATCGGCTCAATTGCTCCATCCAGTTCAGGAATGGCAATTTGCAGCGCCACTTGAATTGGATGCAGCCCCAAATCGCTATCCTGCCATTCTTCCGTCGTTTGGAACACCAGAGGCAGCGCCACCATGTAGGGACGATTCAGGCGTTTCAGGGCTTCAATCGCCTTGGGATGGTCTTGCCTCGCGGGGCCACCCACAAGGGCAAACCCGGTAAGGGAAATCACCACATCGATCAGGGTAGAAGAGGAGGGAGTGAGGGGGAGATGGGGTGAGGGGTCTCCCTTTCGCCCCTGTTCCCAAAAATAGGCATCAATTGGCTTTGAGAAGTCTAGACCACCTGCAAACACAGGAATCACTCGTGCGCCTCTGGATTCGAGTTCCTGTACCATTGCCACATAATGGGCGTCGTCACCAGTTACCAGGTGAGTGCGTTGCAGCACAAGGCCAACACAAGGAGCCAGGGGGTCTTTCAAGTCATATGGGATATCCTTACGGCTGTCGTACCAGTTGAGGTACTCCTTGACATCCTCAAACATACTGGGAGCCAACGGGTGCCAGATACCCATATCGGGATAGGTGACAGGAGCTTGGAATTTCAGCTTCTCGTGCAGGGAGGGAACGTATTTATCTGCCAGCATCAGCAAGAAGTTTTCCAGGTTTTCTGGCGAGCCACCTAGCCAATATTGGAAGCTGAGCATGAAGTTCCGGGCATCCTGCGCTTTTTCCATTGGCAGGTACTTCAGCACTTTGGGCAGAGTTTGCAGTAGCTTCAGCATCCCGTCTTGGAACGAGGAACCAGATTTCTCCTTGCGCTTACGCATGAACTGGGCGATTGCACTCTTAGATTGTCCCAGTTGGGCCATCGAGAAGCTGCCCATTTTGTTCAGGCGCATCACTTGGGGCATTGAGGGAAATACTACCGCCACATCCAGGCGATCGCGGTGAGGCTCTACAACTGCCGCCACCTTTTCTGCCAAGTCTTCAATGAAAATTAGTGAGGCGATAAATATATTGGCACCAGCGACATCGCGTTTGAACTCCTCGTAGTTTTCTGGGTCACGCAGTTCTTCTATTAGGTAGCCGCTGATTTCAATCGCGAGGGACGGGTGGTTTTGGTTAATTGAGCGCACAGCTTGAGACAGTGCACTCTGGTACTGGGACTCTAGCACGACATAGACCACCTTTATTAGTGATCGCCCCAGCAGGTTTTCTGGTGCAATGTGCCTGATGGTGGACTTGACGTGTGTGAACATGCGGTAGAACTCCTTTGAAATATACCCGTTGGGTCAGCGGTAGGTTGTTGACTTTAGGTAATAAGCTAGGGCCATGAGTATTTTAATCAGAAAATGCTCGCCAGATGGAGGTTTTGGCGATTATCTGACACAATTTGATAAATAACTCGAAATAATTCTTTGCGTTAGTTGACAAATTAGAGAGTATTAGCTCACTTATAGATTACGAAAACTTCATCAAGCGTGGAAGTGGTTGATATTTTAATTCTGTCGAATGGCCCTGGGGAGGTCACGACCTGGGTGCGACCAGTGGTGCGAGCGTTGCGCGATCAGCTGGGAGATGATCGCTCTCAAGTTCGCATTTCTGTGGTGCTATCGCCTTGTGCCAATGCGAGTGGGAAAGAAAAGAAGATTGTACTCTCTTACCCACAGGTAGACCGTGTCCAGGGACCAGAGCATTTCTGGCGGTTTTTACTGTGGGGTAAGACGGCAGAGAATTGGGACTGGCGCTCTAGCGGTGTAGTTCTATTCTTAGGTGGCGATCAAGTTTTCCCTGTGATCCTTGGCCTCCGTCTGGGATATCGTACCGTGATCTATGCCGAGTGGGAAGCTCGTTGGTACAGATGGATTGACCGATTTGGTGTCATGAAACCAGAAATTGCGCTCCAAAAGCCCCAGAAATATGCCGACAAATTTACAGTTGTGGGGGATTTAATGGCAGAAGCCCAGGGAGAGGGACACAGGAAACGTAGGGGCGGCGCCTGGGGCACGCCCAGAGAGGGGGATATTGAACTGATTGGATTGTTGCCGGGTTCAAAACCGGGAAAACTAGCCCAGGGGGTGCCGTTGGTTCTAGCGATCGCAGAACACATCCATGCAGCGCGTCCCCAAACCCGCTTCGTGATTCCTGTCGCGCCTACTTTGGATCTAGCAACCTTGGTACGCTTTGCTGATCCGAAGCAAAATCCGGTGATTCAGCTAGTAGGAGGCACGGATGCTGAACTGGTCATTCCTGCTCAACCAGAGCGTCCGTTTCTCAAAACATCTGCTGGTTTATGTGTGGAACTGTGGACGCAATTCCCCGCATATGATATAATATCGCAGTGCAGCCTTTGCTTGACTACCGTGGGAGCCAACACAGCTGAACTAGGTGCCTTAGCTGTGCCGATGATTGTTTTACTGCCAACTCAACAACTTGACGCTATGCGCTCTTGGGATGGTGTGCCTGGGCTCTTAGCGAATTTGCCTTTCGTGGGGACGCTATGTGCAAAAGTGATTAATCGGCTGGCGTTGCGACGGTTAGGTTTGTTGGCATGGCCCAATATCTGGGCTAAAAGTGTAGTGGTGCCGGAACTGGTGGGCCACCTCAAGGCGTCAACTGTGGCAGAACTGGCTCTGGACTTTTTGAACCATCCGGAAAAACTCCAAAAAATGAGCGCTCAACTGAGTGCCATCCGTGGTCAACCCGGAGCCGC
>JAABUZ0100002881.1_pt1 | contig 27224 bp, 26 predicted proteins | sample 5562091 | NCBI WGS metagenome assembly JAABUZ01 (sample SAMN12813069, study PRJNA571459) | rock metagenome | isolation source: Antarctica rocks | place: Antarctica: Victoria Land, Linnaeus Terrace sud | collected 2015-12-21 | reverse complement strand
ATCGGGCGGGAGCGTGGTCGGAGCGGCGGGCCATGGGAGAGCGCCTCCGCGGTGGAGGCGGCGCACAGGGTAGTGCGGGTTCCCGCCGAGGGCAACCATATGCGGTCGGTGAGCGGAATCTCTCACGGAGGGCCACCTCCGACAGTCCGGAGCGTAGGGTGCCGGATCTCCCATCGTCGACAGAGAGGGCGGAGCATGAAGCTTGGCGTGCACATCGGCTACTGGGGACTCGGTCTGACCGCGGAGGAGCAGCTCGGGATCGTGCAGGAGGCCGAGCGCCTCGGCTACGACTCCGTGTGGTCGGCGGAGGCCTACGGTTCCGACGCGGCGACCGTCCTCGCGTGGCTGGCCGGGCAGACCTCGACGATCCGCATCGGGTCGGCGATCTTCCAGATGCCCGCGCGCTCGGCCGCCATGACCGCGATGACCGCCGCGACGCTCGATCAGATCTCGAACGGGCGCATGCTGCTGGGCATCGGCTCCTCGGGTCCGCAGGTGGCCGAGGGCTGGCACGGGCAGCGCTTCGCGCGCCAGCTCCAGCGCACGCGCGAGTACGTCGCGGTCGTGCGCAAGGCGCTGGACCGCGAGAAGCTCGAGTTCCAGGGCGAGACGCTTGAGCTTCCGCTGCCCGACGGGCCCGGAAAGGCGCTCAAGCTGACGATCTCGCCCGTCCAGGAGAAGATCCCGATCTACCTGGCGGCCATCGGGCCCAAGAACACCGCGCTGGCGGGAGAGATCGCCGACGGCTGGATCCCCACGCTCCTCTCCCCGGAGCACCTGGGCGAGCTGCGACCGCTCCTGGAGGAGGGCGCCCGTCGGTCCGGGCGCTCACTCGAGGGCTTCGACATCGCCCCGACGGTCAACGCCTTCATCACCGACGACCTCGCCTCGGCGCGCGACGCAATGCGGCCCTACCTCGCGCTCTACGTCGGCGGCATGGGCTCGCGGGAGAAGAACTTCTACAACAACCTCGTCCAGCGCTACGGCTACGAGGACGCCGCCCGCGAGGTGCAGGACCTCTATCTCGAGGGCAAGCGCGAGGAGGCCGGAGCGGCGCTGCCCGACGCGCTGATCGACCAGGTGTCTCTGTGCGGGCCGGCCGACGTGGTGCGCGAGCGCCTGGGCGTGTTCCGCGCGGCCGGGGTCGGCACGCTGATGATCACGCCGATGGCGTGGACCTTCGAGGAGCGGATCGAGCAGCTCCGGCTCGTCGCCGAGCTGGTCTGAGCGGACGCGCGTCAGGCGGGCACGGGCTCGGCCGGCGCGTTCTCGGCATCGAGCTCCGCGAGCAGCGCCGCGACCACCCGGGGATCGAGCTGGGACCCGCCGGCGCGCTCGAGCTCGGCCCGCGCGGCGGCGAAGCCGAGCTCCGCCCGCCAGGGCCGCGGCGAGGTCATCGCCACCCACGCCTGGCAGGCGAGGAGGACCCGGGCGGCGAGGGGTATCCGATCACCGGACAGGCCGTCGGGATAGCCGGCGCCATCGAAGCGCTCGCGCTCGTGGCGGATGATGCCCGCCGCCTCGCGCAGCAGCGGAAACGGGCGCAGGAGCCGCTCGGCGATCACCGGATGCTCGTGCAGCACCGCGCGCTCGGCGGAGCTCAGCTCGCCCGCCTTGCCGGTGAGCTCGGCGGGCACGCCGACCGCGCCGGCGTCCTGGAAGAGGGCGGCAAGGTACAGCGAGCGCAGGGCCACCGGGCTGAAGTGCAGGCGCCGGCCCACCCGCCAGGCGAGGTCGATGACCCTTCTCGATTCGCTCACCGTGAGCTGGACAGCCCCCGTGAGGCGGTAGAGCTCGCCGAAGTCCGTACCCGCGAGACGGTCGAGCACCCGACCCCACGCCAGCGCGCGAGCCATCTGGGTGGCGATGCCCTCGGCCAGGTCGCGGTCGGCGTCGCGGTAGGCGTCGGGGCGATCGGTCTGGGTGAGAAGGCAACCCCAGACCTCGCCGTCCACGAGGACCGGGACGGCGAGCTCGCTGCGCGCCCCGGCGCCCGCCGGGTCTCCGGCCGCGAGCGCGCTGCGCCGCTCGAGGCAGGCGGTGCGCAGCACGGGCCGCTCGAGCGCGGCGGGCGAGGCGCCCGCCGCCAAGGCACGCCCGTCGCCCGCGGCGGCCAGGGGTCGCAGCGGCTCTCCCGTCGCCTCGCAGCGCAGGACCATCGCGGTGGCGGCATCGACCGCGCCCGCGAGGTGGGCGACGGTCGTCTCGGCGATCGCGCGCTCGTCGCGTGCCGCCGACAGGGCTCGCGCGTAGCCCGAGAGGACGACGAGACGCGTCGCGGATCCGTTTGAGGAGGGCGTCGGCTGCCCTCCTCCAGCCGGCGCGGCGCCGGCCGCGGGATGGCCTCCCGCTCTCACCGCGTGGCGCCCCGCCGGCGGCGGCTCACCCGCCTCGTGAGCCCGGGCTATGCTGCCGATCCGCCGGCGCTGACGCTTGGCCTCGCGGAGGGCCTCGTCGGCGCGAAGGATGAGCTCGTCGGCGGTGGTCGCCGGCCGGCCGAAGGTCGCCCACCCGGCGCTCGCCCCCAGGCGGCGATCCGAGGCGCCGGGCACGTCGATCGCGGCGACGGCCGAGGTCAGGCGCCCGGCGAGCTCCTCCGCCTCCGCCTGCTCGGCCCGCACGGCGATCACCGCGAACTCGTCGCCACCCTGACGGCAGCACACGTCCTCGCTGCGCAGCGCCTCGCGCAGCGAGTCGGCGACCTGGCGGAGCGCCTGATCGCCGCACTGGTGGCCGTGCTCGTCGTTGATCGCCTTGAAGCCGTTGAGGTCCATGATCACCAGCGAGAAGACCTCTCCGTGGCGCCGGCAGCGCGCCACCTCGGCGTCGAGGTGGCGCCAGAACATGCGGTAGTTGCCCAGGCCGGTGAGCGCGTCGTTCTCGGCCAGGCGCCGCGCCTCGATCTCGCGGGCGACGATCCGCGCGCGCTGCCGGCGCTGGGCGCCGGTCACCGCGGAGAGCATGGCCGCGGCCAGGATCGCCGGCGGCATGGAGATCAGGGCGATGGCCGGGAACTCCGAACCGGCCTGGCCGTAGGCGATCGGGGCCAAGAAGGCCGCGCTCGCGAGCGCGAGCACGATCACCAGGCGGCGGCGACTCTGGAAGACCGCGGCATGGACGACGGGGAGCAGGTAGAGCTCTGCATAGACGCTCCGTCCGCCCCCGCTCCACGCCACGAGCACGCCGACGATGGCGATGGCCACGAAGCCGAGCGCGAAGAGGAGGCCGGCCGTGGCCCGATCGCGACGCGCGAGCACGAAGAGGGCCAGCCCGAGCACGGCGGCCAGGACGGCGAGGCCTCCGGCGAGCGCGAGCGGGGGCTTGTGGGCGAGCGGCAGGGGCTGGATGGCCAGCAGCAGGCAGCCGGCCACGAACAGGACCGCTCCCGCGTAGGCGCCGAGGCGGGCGTCGCGGAGCGCATCCTCGCTGCCTTCGCCCTCTCCTCCCGGTGAGGCTCGCAGCCGCTCGCTCGTGGAGCGCCGCAGCGCCGCCATGCTGGCGCGCTCGGCGACGGGCGAGGGGGAGCCCTCGGCGTCGCGCGCGGCGGGCGCCACGGGTGAGCGGCGTGTATCGGGTGCCTGGGGCATGTCGGGGGAAGCGGCCGCTACGACCGCCCAGCTTCGGGAACATCATCGGATCCGTGGATTCGATCCTAAGGAACAAACGATAGGAACGCCGCGAATCTTGCTCGGCGCGTTCGGCGATCCGGGGCATGCCTTCCCGATGATCGCGCTGGGCCGCGCCCTCGTGGCTCGCGGGCACGACGTCACGCTCGAGACCTGGACGAGGTGGCGACCCCACGTCGAGGCCGAGGGCATGACCTTCGCCCCGGCCCCGCAGTTTCCGATCCTCCCCACCCGGGAGCAGCCGCTCAAGCCCTACGCGGCGGTCGTGCGCTCGGTGGCCCAGACGCGGCCGCTGGTGGCAGCGCTCCGCCCACACGTGGTGGTGGCGGACATCCTCACCCTGGCCCCCGCGCTCGCGGCCGAGCTCGAGGGAGTGCCGGTGGCGACGCTCATCCCCCACGTGCATCCGGGCACCCCGCCGGGCTTTCCTCCCTACTCCCTGGGGGCGCGCCTGCCCCGGACCCGGGCGGGCTCGGCGCTCTGGCGTGCGTTGGCGCAACCGTTGTCCGCGGGGCTGCGTCAGGGTCGCGACGAGCTCAACGAGATGCGGCGTCGACTCGGGCTCGCGCCCGTGACGCGGCTGCACGGAGGCCTCAGCGAGACGCTCTGCCTCGTGGGCAGCTTCCCCCAGCTCGAGTACCCGCGTGAGTGGCCGGTGGGCACGGAGCCCGTCGGGCCGCTGCTGTGGGAGCCGGCCGCCGAGGACGTCGAGCTGCCGCCGGGCGAGGGACCGCTCGTGCTCGTGGCGCCCTCCACCGCGCAGGATCCCGAGCATCGCCTGCTGCGCGCGGCGCTGGCCGGGCTGGCCCGCGAGCCCGTACGCGTGCTGGCCACGTGGAACCGGCGCCTGCCGCGTGATCCGGTGCCGGTGCCCGCCAACGCCCGCCTCGTCGAGTGGGTGTCCTACTCGCGCACGATGACCGAGGCCGACGTGGTGCTCTGCCACGGTGGACACGGCACGCTCGTGCGCGCGCTGGCGAGCAGCTCCACGCCGGTCGTGTGTCCGGCCGGCGGCGACATGGCCGAGAACGCAGCGCGGGCGGACTGGGCGGCCGTCGGCGTGCGCCTGCCGTGGCGGCTGCTCTCCCCCACCGGGGTGCGGCTGGCGGTGCGCCGGGCGCTGGCCGATCGGGCGATGCGCGAGCGCGTCGGCGAGCTCGCGGCGTGGGCACATGGCCACGACGGCGCCGCGCGCGCGGCCCTCCTGGTCGAGGAGCTGGCGCGCCGGGAAGCGCTCAGAGCTCGGCCGGCGGCCGTCGACGCAGGAGGGCGATGAGCTCCCGGTCCTCGCTCTGCATCCGCTCGACGGGCTCGCCGGTGCATGTGCAGAGGTCGAGGATGGCGCTGGCATCCGATAGGTGCCTGACCCGCACCAGGGCCCCGAACTCCTCCCAGCGCGTCACCGTCTCGACGGCGGTCTCGGGCACTGCGTCGCTCAAGTCGACGCCACCGAGGCCCCGGCGGGATGCGCGCGGGCCCAGGCGACTATCTCGTCGGACTCCTCGATCACCTCGCCCTCGTCGGTGACGAGGACGGGAACCACGTAGGAGCCGGTCAGCTCCTTGACCTCCCGGCGCCCGCGCGTGCGGTTGAAGATCGCGGGCAGCGCGGCGAGGCCGTAGGACCTGATCACCTCGGGATCGTGTCCGGCCTCGCGCAGGGCGCTGTGCGCGTTGCCACAGGGATGCCCTCCCGGGCGCGGCGTGGTCGTGAACGTGCCGTAGCAGACGTAGAGCTTCACTCGGCGCAGACACTACCGGGAGGAGCTCCGTTCCGTCCGCCCACGCGAACCAACGTTCCATCATGGATCGGGAGTGGCTCGAGGCGCAGCTGGGCGCTGGGCGCTCGCTCGAGGAGATCGCCCGGGAGGACATCTCAGCCTGACGGGGTTGGCCCGAGCACTCGAAACGCTCCGCGAAGAGGCCCAGAAGTGCGTGCTACTCTGCGCCACCTGTCACGCAGAGGTCGAGGCTGGTTCGCGCGCCTCCCCCGACCGACGCACCGGTCGGGGGTAATTCAATCGGCAGAATGCTCGGCTGTTAACCGAGTCGTTGTGGGTTCGAGTCCCACCCCCCGAGCTGAGAGCGAGCGCTAGCTCCGCGCTCGGTCGATCCGCTCCGAGACCTCGTCGATCCGGCGCCGCACCTGCTCTCGCTCGTGGGCGAGCGTGGCGACCTCGACGCTCTCCGCACGGCGAGCGGCGACGATCGCGCGCTGCAGGCGGGCGAGCTCGAGCAGGAGCCAAGCGTGCTCCAGAGAGGCACGGCCGACCGGCTCGCGGGCGAAGCGCACGGTCAGGGCCCGCAGGTAGGCGGCCAGGTCGGGGTCGTCCTCGGGGAGGTTCTCGAGCGGCGCCTGCAGGTGGTGGCGCAGGTGCTCCGCCGCCTGGCGCGTCCGATCGTTGGAGAAGTGCTCCTCGAGGCTCGCCCGCGCGAGCGCCGCCGCTCCCTCCTCCGGCATGGCGAGGCAGAGGGCGAGGAAGGAACGCTCGATCTCCTCGCGGCGGTCCGGGCGCCGGGTCCTCGGCGGATCGGAGGCCGCCAGGCGCCGGGAGGTGGGCGTACCACTGGCGGGCGCGGCCGCGGGGCCCTCCGCCAGCGAGGCGACCAGCGCCCCGGAGAGCTCGAGCCGGCCGGCGATCCGTTGCAGCAGCTCCTCCCGCATGACACTAGCCCCGAGCGAGCCGATGATCGGGCGCAGCTCCTCGAGCGCTCGGTCCCGGCCCTCGGCGCTGCCGGTGTCGGCGCTTGCGAGGACGCGGTCGACCCTGAAGGCGACGAAGGGGACGGAGCGCCCGACGCGCTCGCGCATCGCCTCGGCGCCCTCGGCGGCCAGGAGGTCCGCCGGATCCGCGCCCTCGGGCAGCGGCACGACGCGCAGCGTGAGGTCGCGCTTGTCGGCGAGCTCGGCGGCGCGCAGCATCGCGCGCTGCCCGGCCCGGTCGGCGTCGAGGGCGAGCTCGAGGGTTCGCGCCGTGCGGGCGAGGATGCCCACCTGCTCCTCGGTGAGCGCCGTGCCCATGAGACCGACCGCGCCCCGCAACCCCGCCTGGTGCAGCGCGAGCACGTCGGTGTAGCCCTCGGCGAGGAGCACGCTCCCCGCGCGGGCGGCCTCCTTGCGCGCGAGGTGCAGGCCGAAGAGCTGGGAGCCCTTGTGGTAGACCTCGCCGTCGCTCGAGTTCAGGTACTTCGGGGGCTGGTTCTCGCGCACCGCCCGCGCGCCGAAGCCGACCACCCGGCCGCGCTCGTCGGCGAGGGGGAACATGATCCGCTCGCGGAAGCGGTCGTACAGCGAGCCCTTCTTCGAGCGCGTGGCCAGGCCGGTGGCCCGGAGCTCCTCCTCGCTGAAGCCCGAGCGGCGCGAGGCGAGCAGCATCCGGTCCCACGCGCTCGGGGCAAAGCCGACGCGAAAGGCGCGCAGGACTTCCTCCTCGAGGCCGCGAGCGCGGAGGTAGTCGCGCGCTGGAGCGGACTCCTCGGTCTCCCACAGGTAGCGCTCGTAGTAGCCCGCCGCACGCTCGAGCAGCGCGAGGAGCCGCTCACGCCGCTGGCGACGGGCGGCGGCGGTGGGGTCTTCGTCGGCGACCTCGAGGGTGACGCCGTAGCGCCCGGCGAGCAGCTCGAGCGCACCCGGGAAGTCCGTCCCCTCGTTCTCCATGACGAAGGAGAACACGTCTCCGGAGGCCTGACAGCCGAAGCAGTAGTAGACCTTCTCGGCCGGGCGGACGTGGAAGGAGGGCGAGCGCTCCTCGTGAAACGGGCAGCGACCGAAGTAGGAGTTAGCTCCCGCCCGGCGCAGCTCGGTGCGGGTGGAGACGAGGTCGACGATGTCCACCGCGTCGCGTACCCGCTCCCTGGAGTCATCGGCGTACCGCGTCACGGTGAGAAGGCGCGCGGGACGCACAGCGCCTCGAACGCGCGGATCGCAAAGCGGTCGGTCATGCCCGCGAGGTAGTCGGTCACCCGGTCGGCGAGCTCGGTGGCCGGTGAGCCGGCGGGCAGGAGGTCCGGCCGCTCGCAGTAGAGGTGAAAGAGCGCCCTCAGCACCCGCTCGATCTTCGCGTGCTCGCGCTGCACGGCCGGCCCGAGGTAGACGTCGGCGAACATGAACCGCCGGAGCTCGGCCATCGCCTGCCCCGCGCGCTCGCCCTGCACGATGTCCCCGGCGCGCTCGGAGTTCTCGACCAGGTCGTGCACGAGCGCGTCGATACGCGCGGAGCCCGTCGGCCCGAGCGCGGCGAGCGCCTCGCGCGGGAGGTCATCGGCGTCGATCACTCCGGCTCGCACGGCGTCGTCGACGTCGTGGTTCAGGTAGGCGACGCGGTCGACGAGCCGCACGATGCGGCCCTCGAGCGTGCGCGGCGCCTCCGCGCGACCCGAGTGGCGGGCGATGCCCTCCCGGACCGGCTCGGTCAGGTTGAGCTCCTCGAGGTGCTCGACCACTCGCAACGAGTGCTCGAAGTGCCGGAAGGGCCGGTCGAAGCGCTCTCGCAGGCACGCATCGAGCACCGACTCGCCGATGTGGCCGAACGGGGGGTGACCGAGGTCGTGACCCAGCCCGATCGCCTCGGTCAGATCCTCGTTCAGCCGCAGGGCGCGCGCCACGGTGCGCGAGACCTGCGTGACCTCGAGGGTGTGGGTGAGCCGGGTGCGGTAGTGGTCGCCCTCGGGAGAGACGAACACCTGGGTCTTGTGCTTGAGGCGGCGAAACGCCTTGGAGTGCACGATCCGGTCGCGGTCGCGCTGGAAGGGCGTGCGCAGCCCGCACTCGGACTCCTCGCGCGTCCGTACCCCCGGATAGGAGTGGGTCGCGCGCCCCGAGAGGCCGGCCGCCTCCTCGGCGTGGATGCGGCCCGCGAAGGCCTCGGCCACCGGACCGGTCTGATGGGGATGGAGATCGAGGGGCATGGCGCTCGGCCGATTCTGCCAGCCTGGCCGCTCTCGCCCCGGGCCCGGAGAGCGATCGTCACAGAGCCGAGGCGAAGACGCGTGCCTCTACGCGCGGTTGGCCGCCCGCACCGCGGACTGCGCCGCCGCCACGCGCGCCACGGGCACCCGGAAGGGCGAGCAGGACACGTAGTCGAGTCCCGACCCCTGGAAGAAGTCGATCGACTCCGGGTCTCCGCCGTGCTCGCCGCAGATCCCGAGCTTCAGGTCGGGGGTGGTCTTGCGCCCGAGCCACGCCCCCATGCGCAGAAGCTGGCCGACGCCGGGCTCGTCGATCGTCTCGAACGGTGAGCGGTCGACGATCTTGCGCTCGAGGTAGGTGGCCAGGAACTTGCCCTCCACGTCGTCGCGCGAGAAGCCGAGCGCGGTCTGCGTGAGGTCGTTGGTGCCGAAGGAGAAGAAGTCGGCGTGGCGGGCGATCCGGTCGGCCACGCAGCACGCCCGCGGCAACTCGATCATCGTCCCCACCGTGTAGTCCCGACCCTCGCGCAACCCCTCGCCCTCCGCCACGCGGACCACGAGCGCGCGCATGAGCTCGAGCTCATGCTCGTAGTCCACGAGCGGGATCATGATCTCCACGAGCGGCCGCTCTCCGGTGCGCGCGCGCACGGCGGCCACGGCGCGCGTGATCGCGGTCACCTGCATCTCGTAGATCTCGGGCTGCACTATCCCGAGCCGGCAGCCCCGCGTGCCGAGCATGGGGTTGGTCTCCTCCAGGGCGCTGACCCGCTCGAGCAGCAGCTCGAGCTCCTCGAGGTCGTCGCTCCGCTCCACGCGCGCACGCTCCACCTCATGCTGCACCTCGAGGCGGGCGGGCAGGAACTCGTGCAGCGGGGGGTCGAGCAGACGTATGGTCACCGGCCAACCCTCCATCGCCGCGAAGAGGCCCTCGAAGTCCTCCTGCTGGAGCGGGCGCAGCTCCTCGAGCGCGGCCCGGCGGCTCTCGGCGGCGTCGGCGAGGATCATCGCCCGCATCTTGGGCTGGCGGTCGGCGGCCAGGAACATGTGCTCGGTGCGGCAGAGGCCGATGCCCTCCGCGCCGAAGTCGCGGGCCCGCCGCGCGTCGAGGGGCGTGTCGGCGTTGGCGCGCACGCCGAGGGTGCGCAGCTCGTCCGACCAGGTGAGCACCGTCTCGAAGGACGGGTTGATCCGCGGCTCCACGAGCGGCACGTCCTCGCGCGTGATCTCCCCGGACGAGCCGTCGATGGCGAGGAGCTCCCCGGCGGCGATCTCCTCCTCACCGCAACGGACGATCCCGGCCTCGAGGTCGATCTCCAGCTCGGAGGCGCCGCACACGCACGGCCGGCCCATGCCGCGCGCCACCAGGGCGGCGTGCGAGGCCTTTCCCCCCTCGCTGGTGAGGATGCCCCGCGCCGCGTGAAAGCCGGCGACGTCATCCGCCTCGGTGAACGGTCGTACGAGGATCACCCCCGGGTTCTCGGCGTCGAATCGCGCCAGGGCCTCGTGATCAGTCCGGCGGATGCCTCGACGCTGCTCACGGCGGCGCTCGTCGGCGGCCACCGCCTCCGCCGCGGTGAAGACCACGAACCCCTTGGCCGCGCCCGGGGAGGCGCCCACCCCCCGGGTGAGCGCCTCGTACTCGAGCCCGGGGTCGAAGGTCCGGTGCAGGAGGGCCTCGAGGTTGCCCGCGTCGATCGTGAGCAGCGCCTCCTCGCGGGTGAGCAGCTCCTCCGCCACCGCGTCGACCGCGAAGCGCACCGCCGCCTGCGCCGGGCGCTTGGCGCTGCGGGTCTGGAGCATGTAGAGACGCCCGTCCTCGACAGTGAACTCGACGTCCTGCATGTCGCCGTAGTGGCGCTCGAGCCTGCGCAGGATCTCCATGAGCTCGCCGTGCGCCGCGGGCATGACGTCGGCGAGCTCGGCGATGTCGCGCGTGTTGCGCACGCCGGAGACGACGTCCTCACCCTGGGCGTTGGCGAGGAAGTCGCCCGAGGGCTCGGGCGCTCCGGTGAGCTCGTCGCGGGAGAACGCCACGCCCGAGCCCGAGCTCTCGCCCTTGTTGCCGAAGACCATCTGCTGGACGTTCACCGCGGTGCCCCAGTCGTCGGGGATGCGGTTGATCCGCCGGTAGGAGACCGCCCGCTCCCCCGTCCAGGAGTCGAAGACGGCGCGGACCGCCTGGCGGAGCTGCTCCCGCGGCTCGGACGGGAAGTCCTCCCCGGTCTCCTCTCCGAAGAGGACCGCGAAGCGCTCGACGAGCTCGCGCAGCGCCGCGACGTCGAGCTCGGTGTCCTCGCGGACCCCCTGCTCCTCCTTGACGCGCGCGATCTCCCGCTCGAAGCGCTCGCCGGGCACGCCGCGCACGACGCCCGCGAACATCTGCACGAAGCGCCGGTAGGAGTCCCACGCGAAGCGCTCGTTGGACGTCCTCGCCGCCAGCCCCCGCACGGAGCGGTCGTTCAGGCCGAGGTTGAGGACGGTGTCCAGCATCCCCGGCATCGACGCGCGCGCGCCCGAGCGCACGGAGACGAGCAGGGGATCCTCGTCGTCGCCCAGGCGCTTGCCCGCCTGCTCCTCCAGCCGGCCGAGCGCCTCGGCGATCTCCTCCTCGAGCCCGGGGGGCTCCTCCCCCCCGGCCGCCATGTAGGCCACGCACGCCTCCGTGGTGATGGTGAACCCCGCGGGAACCCGCTCGGGCCCGAGGATCCGAGTCATCTCCGCGACGTTCGCGCCCTTGCCGCCGAGGAGGTCGCGCATCGCGCGGGAGCCCTCGGAGAACTCGTAGACGTACTTCGTGTCGATCGTGGCGGGCGGCACGCGGGGCAGTCTAGGACGCGGCCGCCGCCCGCAGCCGGACGCCCGCGTGATGCTCCGCGGTCTCGGCGATGGCGCGCTCGGCCTGGCGCAGAGCCCGCTCGCCGGCGCTCGGCGCCTCGGCCAGCGGCCGTCCGAGCACCTCGGCGAGGAAGCGGTGGGCGTCCTCGTCGAGCGGGAAGGCCGAGGCCTCGCACGCGCTGCAGACCACGCCACCCGCCGCTCCCGAGAAGCCGCTCAGGTGCTCGCGCTCCCCACAGGAGGCGCACGAGCCGAGCTGGGGCGCCAGCCCCGCGGCGAGCAGCAGCTTCAGCCGGAAGGCGAGGGCGCCCGCGCGGTCGGCGCGGGCCGCGTCGGCGTCGAGGAGGGCGAGGTGGTTGGCCAGCAGGTGGTAGACCGCGGGGTGCGCGTCGCCGGCGTCGAACAGCCGCACGATCGCGTCGCAGGCCCGGGCGGCCGCATCGAGGCTCGCGGCGTGCTCCCGCAGACGCCCGTGGGTGGCGAGGGTCTCGGCGCTCGTGACCGTGAGCAGCTCGCTGCGGCCCTCGTGCAGGAGCAGCGAGAGGCGGAAGAAGGGCTCGAGCCGGGCCCCGAAGCGGCTGCGGGTGCGCCGCGCGCCCTTGGCGATGGCCGAGACGCGCCCGCGCTGGGGCGAGAGGAGGTGGAGGATGCGGTCGGCCTCGCCGTAGCGGATGGAGCGCAGCACGATCGCCTCGGTCCGGATGGAGCCGCCCATCAGCGTCCCTCCCTCCGGGGCGGGGCTATCCTGGCCTGGGCCATGAAGCAAGTCACCATGTTCACCACCGAGCCGTGCGCCTACTGCCGCAGCGCCAAGGCGCTGCTCGCCAAGCGGGGCATCGCCTACGAGGAGATCAATCTCTCACGCGACCCGGACGGGCGCGCCGAGCTCGCCCGCCGCACGGGGCTCATGACCTTCCCGCAGATCATGATCGGCGGCGAGACCCTCGGAGGCTTCCGCGAGCTCCAGCAGGCCGAGTCCGCCGGGCGCCTCGACGAGCTCGTCGCCGCCTAGGGCGGCTTCGCCTCAGAGCTCTCGCCGCCGGCGCGGGCGGGGCTGGCAGCGCTCGCAGACGTAGGTGCCGCGGCCGGCCACGACGAGCTTGCGGATCGGCGCCTCGCACTCGGGGCACGGCAAGCCCGCGCGCCGGTGCACCAGGAACTCGTCCTGGAAGGCGCCGCGCGCGCCGTCGGCGTGGCGGAAGTCATCGATGGTCGCCCCGCCCGCGTCGATGCCGGCCTGCAGGGCGGCGAGCACCGCGTCGCGCAGGGCGCCGGCCTGGCACCGCGTGAGCCGGCGTGCTTCGCGCAGAGGGTGGATCCGCGCGCGGAAGAGCGCCTCGTCGGCGTAGATGTTGCCCACGCCGGCGATCTTCCTCTGATCGAGCAGGAGCGCCTTGACCGGGGCCCGGGAGCTCCGCGCGAGCGCGTGCAGGTGAGCGGGAGTGAACTCCGGATCGAGCGGCTCGAGGCCCAGCCGGGCGTCGAGGTAGGCCGCTCGCGCCGGTCCGTCGAGCACATGGCCGGTGCCGAAGCGCCGGGGGTCGACGAACACGATCCGTGACCCGTCGTCCAGCTTCAGGCGCACCCGCGTGTGCGCCGGTGGGGCCGGCGGGTCGGCGAGCACGGTCCCCGTCATGCGCAGGTGCTGCACGAGCGCCCGCTCGCCCTCGAGCTCCCAGACGAGGTACTTGCCCCGCCGGCCCAGGCGCTCGACCCGGCGCCCGAGCAGCGCGGCGGCCACCGGCTCTGGCGCCTCGGGAAGGCACCATCGCGGGTCGAGCACCTCGACCTCCTCGAGGCGGCGTCCCTCCACACGCGGCGCGAGGCCGCGGCGGATCGTCTCGACCTCGGGGAGCTCGGGCATGGCAGCCTTCGATTATGGGGGCCCGGGGACGAACGGAGCTCCGGGCAGCTCGGGCGCGTCCCGGCCGGCGAGCCAGCGCAGCACGCTGGCCCCCACGTCGGCCAGCGGCCCGTCGTGCCGGCGCCCGCCGTGGCGGGGGAAGAGGGCGAGCAGGGGAGCGTACTCGCGGGTGTGGTCGCTGTGCGTCGCGGCGGGATCGCAGCCGTGGTCGGCGGTGAGGACGAGCAGGGCGTCGGGACCGAGGCGCTCGAGCCAGCCGGCGACCGCGCCGTCGATCGTGCGCAGCGCGGCGTGGAAGCCGGCCACGTCCTTGCGGTGGCCGTAGACCTGGTCGGTCTCGATGAGGTTCGTGAAGACGAGCCCGTGGTCGAGCTCGCCGAGCAGGCGGTCGGTCACCGCGAGCGCCCCGGCGTTGTCGGCCGCCGGGTGGCACTCGTCGATCCCCACGCCCGCGAAGAGCTCGCCGACCTTGCCCACCGCGTGGACGGGCACGCCGCTCTCCGCGAGCGCGTCGAGGTAGGAGCGGCCCGGCGGAGGGAGGGCGAAGTCGCGCCGGCCCGCGGTGCGCGCGAACGCTCCCGGCGCTCCCGTGAACGGCCGGGCGATCACCCGGCCCACCGCGTCGCGTCCCCCGGCCCGCTCGCGCACCCGTGCGCAGAGCTCGTGAAGCTCCTCGACCGGGAGGACCTCCTCGTGCGCGGCGACCTGGAGGACCGAGTCCTGGGAGGTGTAGACGATCGGCGCGCCAGTGGCGAGGTGCTCGGGTCCGAACCGCTCGAGGGCCGCGATGCCGTCACATGGCCGGTTGCCGAGCACCGGGCGGCCGGCGGCGCCCTCGAGCGGCGCGAGCACCGAGGCCGGGAACCCGTCGGGGTAGGTGGGCAGCGGCCGCTCGGGGACCACGCCCATGAGCTCCCAGTGCCCGGTGGTCGACTCCTTGCCGGGTCCGAGCGGATGCAGCCGGCCGTGGAGCGCGGGCGCGCTCGACGGCGGCACTCCACGCAGGGGCAGGACGCAGCCGAGGCCGAGCGAGGCGAGGGCCGGGAGCTCGAGGCCTCCGGCCGCCCGGGCCAGGTGGGCGAGCGTGTTCGTGCCCGCGTCGCCGTAGGAGTCGGCGTCGGGCAGCGCGCCCACCCCCCACGCGTCGAGCACGAGCACCACCGCGCGCCGGGCGCTCAGGGACATGGCGCGGCCTCCGGCACGGCCGCGATCATCCCAAGCGCGGCCTGAAGTCAGCTCGGCGGGTGGACCACCGCGCGCGGGTGAGCGTCGAAGTAGACGTCCTTGAGGCGCTCGGCGGAGAGGTGCGTGTAGATCTGCGTGGTGGCGATGTCCGCGTGTCCGAGCATCTCCTGTAGCGAGCGCAGGTCGCACCCCCCGGCCAGCAGATGCGTCGCGAAGGTGTGGCGCAGGGTGTGGGGGCTCATGCGGTGCTCGAGCCCGGCGGTGCGGGCGTGGCGCTGGACGATCTTGTAGAGCCCCTGGCGCGTCAGCCCGCCGCCGCGCAGGTTGAGGAAGAGCCGCGGCTCGTCGCGGAGGCCGACCAGGCCGGGCCGGGCGCGCTCGACGTAGGCCCGCACCGCGCCGGTGGCCTCTGACCCGACGGGCACGAGCCGCTCCTTGCGTCCTTTGCCCTGAGCGCGCAGCACCCCCTCCTCGAGGTCGACCTCCCCGAGCTCGAGCCCGACGGCCTCGGAGGCGCGCAGTCCACAGGCGTACATGAGCTCGAGCAGCGCCCGGTCGCGCAGGACCGAGGCCGTCGTGCCCTGCGGCTGGGCGAGCAGGGCGCGGACCTCGTCGCGGCTCAGGACCTGGGGCAGGCGCTGCGAGCGCCGGGGGGCGCGCAGGTCGGTCGTCGGGTCGTGGTCGATCACCTCCTCTCGGCGCAGGTGGCGGTAGAAGGAGCGCAGGCAGGCGACCTTGCGCTGCAGCGTGGTGGGCGCCGCCGGCGAGCGGCCGGGCCGCGGGCCCGCGAGCTCGGCGAAGAACGCGCTCGTCTCGGCGTGGCCGACCCGCAGCGCGTCGAGCTCGTGGGCGTCGAGGTAGGCGCCGAACTGGAGGAGGTCCGACCGGTAGGCCTCGAGGGTGTTGCGCGACAGGCCACGCTCGAGCTCGAGATAGGCGAGGAAGTCGAGCACGAGGTGCGCGAAGGAGCGCGCGTCGGCGCGCCGGGCGACGGTGGCCATGCCTTGGACTTCGTGCCGGGCGGCGGGGGTCCTTCCCGTGCACCCGGACGCTCAGCCCGCTGATCCGCCCGACGTCGGTCGCGGCGGATCCGGACTCAGGCGGCGGCGAGGCGCCGGTGGAGCCACAGCAGGCCGATGAGCGACTTCGAGTCGCGGCAGTCGTCGATCGCCTCGTCGAGTCGGGCCAGGGGCCACGGGACGATTTCGATGCGCTCGTCCTCCTCCGCCTCCGCGGGGCCGGCGTCGCTCAACCCCGTGGCCAGGTAGACCTCGACCTCCTCGTCGGTGAACCCCGGGCTCGTGTAGAAGGAGGTCAGGCGCTCCCACGTCGCGGCCGCCTTGCCGATCTCCTCGGCGAGCTCGCGCTGGGCGCTCTGGAGCGGCGGCTCGCCCTCGACGTCGAGCTTGCCGGCGGGCAGCTCCAGCAACCCGTCCTCCCCCACTGCCTCGCGCGGCTGGCGCACGAGCCAGACGTGCTCCTCGTCGTGGGCGACGATCGCCACCGCCCCGGGGTGCCCGATCACCTCGCGGGTGACCTCCTGGCCGTCCTCGTGGCGGAAGGAGTCGACCCGGACGCGGGCGATCCTGCCCTCCCACTTGACTTCCTCTCCGGTCTTCTCAAATGGGCTCACGCGGGGCGGACCCTATCCGGCGAGGATCGCGTCGGGCAGCGCGAGGGCGACGTCGAGCATCGCCTCGAGCGCCGCGACGCTCACCCGTTCGTCGGGCTGGTGGTTGCGCTCGGTCCCGTTGGCGAGGTTCACGCACTCGAACTCGGCGGTCTGCAGGGCGTTGGCGTCCGAGCCGCCGCCGGTGACGATGTGGCGCGGCTCGTGGCCGCGGGAGCGCAGCGCGCGCTCCGCGGCGGCGACCGCGGGCGAGGAGGGGCGCGTGCGGTAGCCGCGGAAGAGGCAGGAGACGCTCACGTCGACGTCGCACTCCGCCGCGTTGGCGCCGTCGTGGAGCGCGTCGATGAGCTCGGAGACCGCACGCTCGACCTTGGCGCCGTCGAGCGAGCGGGCCTCGGCCTCGAGCCGGCAGCGCTCGGGCACCACGTTCGTGCCCGACCCGCCGTGGATCGTGCCGACGTTGGCGGTCGTCTCGGCGTCGAGCCGACCGAGGCGCATGGCGGCGACGGCGTGGGCGGCCGCGCGGATCGCGCTGCGCCCGTCCTCGGGACGGATGCCCGCGTGCGCCGCTGCGCCCTGGAACCCGGCCTCGATGCGGTGATAGGTGGGCGAGGCGAGCACGATCTCGCCGATCGGGGTGGCGTGATCGAAGACGTAGCCGAAGCGCGAGCGCAGCCGGCTCGCGTCGAAGGCCTTCGCGCCGGCCAGAGCGTTCTCCTCGCATACGGTGAAGAGCAGCTCGACCCCGACCGGAGGTGGCTCGGCGACGCAGCGTCGCGCCACCGCCAGCATCACCGCCACCGCCGCCTTGTTGTCGGCGCCGAGGACGCCCTCCCGGGCGTTCTCCCAGCCCTCCTCCACCAGGACGGGCTCGACCGGCGCGGTGAGCGGCACGGTGTCGAGGTGGGCGCAGAGCAGGAGGCTCGGCGCCCCGGGCGGTCCCGCCACGCGGCTCAGCAGGTTCCCGCACTCCGCGCCGGCCGCCTCGGCGGCGTCGTCCTCCTCCACCTCGAGGCCGAGGCCGCGGAGCTCGCCTCGCACCCGCTCGGCGCACGCGCGCTCGTGCCCGAATGGGCTCTCGATGCCGCAGAGCTCGGCGAAGAGCTCATTCAGGCGACGGCGCTCGGCGTCGTCGGCGCCTCTCACCGGGCGGCGGCGTGCACCTCGGCACCGCGCGCCCGGGCCAGCGCGGCACCGACGAATTCGCGGAACAGCGGCGCCGGGCGCTCGGGGCGCGACTTGAACTCGGGATGGAACTGGGAGGCGACGAAGAACGGATGCTCCTCGAGCTCCACGATCTCGACCAGCCGCTCGTCGGGGGACGTGCCCGAGACGGTCAGCCCGGCGGCCTCGAGCCTGCGCCGCAGGATGAGGTTCACCTCGTAGCGATGGCGGTGGCGCTCGTAGACCACGGCCTCGTCGTAGAGCCCGCGAGCGCGCGTGCCGTCGTGGAGCTTTATCGGGTCGGCGCCTAGGCGCATGGTGCCGCCGAGGTCGGCCACGTCCTTCTGCTCGGGCAGCAGGTCGATCACCGCGTAGGGCGTCTCGGGGTCGAACTCGGTGGAGTTCGCGCCCTCCATGCCCGCCACGTGGCGCGCGAACTCGGCGATCGCGATGTGCATGCCCAGGCAGATGCCCAGGTAGGGGATGCGCCGCTCGCGGGCCACCTGGACCGCCAGGATCTTCCCCTCGATGCCGCGGCCCCCGAAGCCTCCGGGCACGAGGATGCCGTCCGCCTCGGCGAGCTGGTCGCGAGCGGCGGCCGAGTCGAGCCGCTCGGAGTCGACCCAGTCGATCTCGATCCGGCAGCCGTGCTCGGAGCCGGCGTGGCGCAGCGCCTCGACGACGGAGAGGTAGGCGTCCTCGAGCTGCACGTACTTGCCCACGAGGGCGATCCGCACCGTGTCGGCGGCCTCGTCGGCGCGCCGGGTCAGCGTCTCCCACCCCTCCAGGTCGGGGGGCGGCGCCTCGAGCCCGAAGTGCTCGAGCACGAGATCGTCGACGCCCTCCTCGCGAAAGACGAGCGGCACCTTGTAGATGTTGTCCACGTCGCGCGCGGAGATCACCGCCTCGGCGGGCAGCGAGGCGAAGAGCGCGATCTTCTGCCGGATGTCCCCCGAGAGCGCTCCCTCCGAGCGGCACACGACCACGTCGGGCTGGATGCCGATCCGGCGCAGCTCGTTGACCGAGTGCTGCGTGGGCTTGGTCTTCAGCTCGCCCGCGTGGTGGATGTAGGGCACGAGCGTGAGGTGCACGAACATGCACCGCCGCCGTCCCACCTCGACCGGGAACTGGCGGATGGCCTCGAGGAAGGGCAGGGACTCGATGTCGCCGACGGTCCCCCCGATCTCGGTGATGACCACGTCGACGTCGGTCGACTCGGCCATGAGCCGGATCCGGCTCTTGATCTCGTCGGTGATGTGGGGGATGACCTGCACCGTGCCGCCCAGGTAGTCGCCCCGGCGCTCGCGGCGGATCACCGAGTGGTAGACCGACCCGGTCGTGACGTTCGCGGCCCGGGTCGTGTTGGAGTCGGTGAAGCGCTCGTAGTGGCCGAGGTCGAGGTCGGTCTCCGCGCCGTCCTCGGTGACGAAGACCTCGCCGTGCTGGTAGGGCGACATCGTTCCCGGATCGACGTTGATGTAGGGGTCGAACTTCTGCAGGGCGACCCGGAGCCCACGCGCCACGAGCAGGCGCCCGACCGAGGCGGCGGCGATCCCCTTCCCGAGTGAGGAGACCACGCCGCCGGTGACGAAGATGAACCGGGTCTCGCCGGTGGATCGGGCGTGGCTGGGACGGTGATGAGCGCTCATGCGACTGCCGGCGAGTCTAGATCAAGGGGCGGCGGATCCGGCGGGTCGAGTGCACTCTGGGGCTCACGCTGCCTTCAGCAGGTCGCGGGCGTGGCGGCGTGCGGCACCATCGCCGTCGTCGGCGCCGAGCATCCGGACGAGCTCCCCGACCACCTCGTCGCCGTCGATGCCGTTGACCACTGTGCGCGCGGGCTCGCGGTCGAGGTCCTTGGCGATGCGGAAGTGGCGCGCGGCCTGCGAGGCGATCTGGGGCAGGTGGGTTATGCACAGCACCTGGCGGCCGGCGGCGAGCTCGCGCAGGTGCGCTCCCACCGCCCGGGCGGTCTGGCCGCCGATCCCCGCGTCGACCTCGTCGAAGACCAGCAGCCGCTCGTCGGCGTCGCCGCCCGTGGCCGCCTCGGGCCCGTGAGCGACCGAGAGGAGCGCGAGCATCACCCGCGAGGTCTCCCCGCCCGAGGCGATCTCGCGCAGGGGACCGGCGGGGACTCCCGGGTTGGGAGCGATGAGGAACTCGACACGGTCGGCGCCCGAGGCCCCGGGCCCGTCGGGACGGGACTCGAGCGTGATCTCGAACGCGGCGCCCTCCATCGCGAGCTCGGCGAGGCGAGCGCGCACCGCCGCGGCGAGCTCCGGCGCGGCGGCCTCGCGTGCCGCGCGCAGCGCCTCGGCCGCCCCCGCGAGCGCCCGCTCCGCGGCGGCGAGCGCGGCCTCGACCTCCTCGAGCGCCTCCTCGGCGCCGTCGAGCTCCGCCTGCCGCGCCCGGCAGCGCTCGCCGTGCGCGAGCACCGCGGCGATCGAGCCGCCGTGCTTGCGCTCGAGCCGGGTGAGCACGGCGAGGCGCTCCTCGACCTCCTCGAGGCGTCCGGGCGGGGCCTCGACCGCCTCCTCGTAGCGACGGAGCTCCCCGGCCACGTCCTCGGCCTCGAGCCGGAGCGCCCGGTAGCGCCCGGCCAGCGCGTCGAGCGCGGGGTCGATGCCGGCGGCGCCGTCGAGGAGTCGCTCCGCCTCGGCGAGGAGGGAGGCCGCGCCCGGACCCTCGGCCTCCGGCGCGACCGCCTCGGCGCCCGCGAGCGCCGCCCCGCGCAGCGCCTCGAGGTGACGCAGGCGCTCCCGTTCGCGCACGAGCTCGTCGGCCTCGGCCTCCGAGGGGTCGACCTGCTCGATCTCGTGGAGCTCGTAGCGCAGCAGGTCGAGCTCGCGCTCGCGCGAGCCGCCGCGCTCGCGCAGCTCGTCGAGACGCTCGCGGGCGGCGCGCACCCCGGACCAGGCTCGCGCGCAGCGCTCCCGGCGCGCGCCCTGCTCCGCGCCGCAGAACGCGTCGAGCACCTCGAGCTGGGCCGAGGCGAGCGTGAGGCGCCGGTGCTCGTGCTGGCCATAGAAGGACATCAGCCGCTCGCCCACCTCGCGCAGGTCGGCGACCGAAGCCGCCCGGCCGCCCAGGTAGGCCCGCGTGCGCCCGTCGGCCCCGACCCGCCGGGCGAGGACGAGCTCCTCCGCGTCCGGGGCCAGCCGGCCCCCGCAGGCGGCGCGCAGCTCGGCGGAGAGGGCGAAGACTCCCTCCACCCACGCCTCGGCGGCTCCCGGACGCACCGCACCCGCCCGGGCGCGCCCACCGAGCAGCAGGTCGAGCGCATGGGCGAGCATGGTCTTGCCCGCTCCGGTCTCCCCCGTGAGGACGTTCAGGCCCGGCGCGAGCCGCAGCTCGGCCCGCTCGATGAGCAGGAGGTTCTCGACGCGAAGCTCCAGGAGCACGCGCGAGGGTCTACCAGCCGCTCCCGACGGATCGCGGACCGCGCGCGTGTTTCGGCACGGTCAGGTGGCCAGGCGTCCGAAGCGCTCGCGCAAGCGGTGATAGAAGGTGGCGCCCGGGACCTGCGCGAGAGCGGCCCGCCCGTCGGCGAAGGAGGCCGCGAGCGACTCGCCGGGCGCGAGCTCGCCGATCGGCCGACCGTCGACGGTGACGTCCGCGGGCTCCTCCCGCGAGCGGTTGTGCACGGTGAGCACGTCGCCGGGGGCGACCACCAGCGCCCGCGCGGTGAGCGAGTGGGGAGCGATGAAGGAGACCACGAAGCCCTCCACCCCCCACGCCATCACCGGTCCGCCGTTGGCCAGGTTGTAGCCCGTGGACCCGGCCGGGGTGGCGATGACCAGGCCGTCGCAGCGCACGCGGCCGACCTCGTCCTCGCCCACCCGGTAGGCGAGGTCGGCGACCCGCAGGCCGGGCTTGCGGTGCAGGGAGACGTCGTTCATCGCCGTCCAGGACTTCCCGTCCCCCCGGAGCTCGATCGCGGGCAGGCTGAGGACCTCGAAGTCCCCCGAGAACGCGCGCTCGAGCCCCGCGTCGGTGCCGTCCGGGTCGACCGTGGCGAGGAAGCCGACCTCTCCGAAGTTCACCCCGAAGACGGGGACGCCCGTGCCCACGTAGGCGCGCAGGGCGTGGAGGATGGTGCCGTCGCCGCCCAGCACGAGGCAGAGGTCGACATCGTGGGAGACGGGCGCGTCGAGGACCCACGGGCCCCCGCCGGACAGACCGTGCTTGCGGGTCTCCTCGGGCGAGAGCCGCAGGGTCACCCCGGCCTGCTCGGCGCGGCGGCCGAGTGCCGCGAGCGCCTCGCGCGTATCGTCGGGGCGGCGGTGGGTGAAGACCGTCGCCGTGCGCCCTGCGCTCACGGCTCGACCTCGAGCGCGGCGCGCTGGACGTCCGGCACGCCGCCGCGGCTCCCTTCGGCGAGCCAGACGAAGCTCTCCTCGTTGCCCTTGGGCCCGGGCAGCCCCGAGGAGGCGAACCCGAGCACCGCGGCACCCAGAGCCGCCCCCGCGCGGGCCGCGCCCACCAGCGCCTCGCGGCGGTCGCCGGAGTCGCGCACCACGCCTCCCTTGCCGATCCGGACGCGCCCCACCTCGAACTGCGGCTTGACGAGCGCCAGGCAGTCGAAGCGCTCGGCCGCGCAGGAGAGGACGGCGGGCAGGACCTTCTCGAGGGAGATGAAGGAGACGTCGATGACGATCAGCTCGGCGGCCCACGGGAGCTCGGCGCGCTCGAGCGCTCGCGCATTGCGCCGCTCGAGCACGGTGACCCGCTCGTCGGTGCGCATCCGCCAGTGCAGCTCGCCGTAGGCGACGTCGACGGCCACGACGTGCGCGGCGCCGGCCTGGAGCAGGCAGTCGGTAAAGCCGCCCGTGGAGGCGCCGACGTCGAGGCAGCGCCGGCCGGCCACCGGCGTCCCGAACGCGGCGAGCGCGGCGGCGAGCTTGCGTCCCCCGCGCGAGACGTAGGCGGGCGGCTCGGCCACGGAGAGCTCGACGTCGCAGCGCACGAGCTGGCCGGGCTTCTCCGCGCGCTGGCGCTCGACCCCGAGGCGCACCTCTCCGGCGATCACGGAGGCGGCCGCGCGGCTGCGCGAGCCGAAGAGTCCGCGCTCGGCGAGGAGGGTGTCGAGGCGTACCTTGGCCATCCGGCGAACGCTACCTGGCGGTTGAGCCGGCGGGAATGGGGAGAGACTTCGGGCCATGCCCAACCCTCTTCGACTCGCCATGCGCGGACGCGGGACGCCGGGGCGCACCGCCCTGGGCCTGGCGCGCCAGATCGTCGAGCGCGGACACTCCGGCTGGAGCGCGCTGACTCCCGCCGAGCGAGCGGAGCTGACGCACCTGGTCCGCGCCTCGCGCGGGCGTCCGGGCGCGCTCAGCCCGCGCGATCGCGACGAGCTCCGGCGCCTGGTGACGATCGTGGGCCGCGCGAGCGCCCAGCGCCGCCACCGCCGCTGAGCGGTCGGCCGGCGCATCTCTGTGCGCGAACTCACAGTCGGCGTCCCTCGGCGCGGGCACCCTCGGGACGTGACCGCGTTTCGGATCCTGTCGATCTCCGCCCACGGGGCGCTCGAGATGCTGCTCGGGCTCCTGGCCCTGGTAGCTCCGTTCGCCCTCGGCTTCGGGCTGGCCGGCGCCGTGGTGACGATCCTCCTCGGCGTGGTGCTCGTCGGCCTGGCCCTCTCGACCACCGACTCCGGGGTGCGGCTCTCGGCGCACTACGCCATGGACTACGGCCTCGCCGTGGGCGCCGCCGCCGCCGCGGTGATCATCGGACTCGCCGGCGACCGCGCGGCGCTCCTCTTCCTCATCGGCCTCGCACTCTCGCAGCTCGCGCTGAACGTCTCGACGCGCTACTCGACCCGAGGCTGATTCCCAACTTCACCCCCACAGATCACATCCCACATAGACGCATCTCTCCTCCCTGGAAGCGGCCCGCCCTGAGCGGGTCGCTTTCGTTGAAAGGCCCGACTACGCCCGCACGAACGTCGAGCCGCGGTCGAGCACCGCGGGCTCGATCCGCTCCGCGATCCGCTCCCCGGTGAAGCCGACCTCCTCGTGGAGGAGCTTCGGGGCGCCGTGGGTCACGTAGCTGTCGGGGAGCCCGACGCGGAGGATCCGCGGGGCCATGCCGCCGTCGGAGAGCGTCTCCCACACCGCCGAGCCGAACCCGCCGGCGAGGACGCCCTCCTCGACGGTGACGAGCAGGTCGTGCTCGGAGGCGAGCTGGGCGGCGAGCGCGGCGTCGATCGGCTTGGCGAAGCGCGCGTCGGCCACCGTGACGTCGACCCCCGACTCGGCGAGGATCTCGGCGGCCTCGAGGCCCTTCTGCACTCCGGTCCCGTAGCCGAGGATGGCCACGCGCGCCTCGCCGGCCACCCCGGCCTCGCGCAGGATCTCGCCCGTCCCGATCTCGATGGCCCGTGGCTCGGCGGGCAGAGCCACGCCCAGCCCCTCGCCGCGCGGATAGCGCAGGGCGACCGGCCCGTCGTCGTGGACCAGGGCGGTCCGCAGCATGTGGACGAGCATCGCCTCGTCCCGCGGGGCCATGAGCACGATGTGGGGCAGGCAGCGCAGGTAGGCGATGTCGAAGGCGCCGTGGTGGGTGGGTCCGTCGTCTCCCACCAGCCCGGCCCGGTCCATCGCGAAGACGACGTTCAGCTTCTGCAGGCAGACGTCGTGGACGATCTGGTCGTAGCCCCGCTGGAGGAAGGTGGAGTAGATGGCGGCCACGGGCTTGGCGCCCTGGAGCGCGAGGCCGGAGGCGAAGAGGATCGCCTGCTGCTCGGCGATCCCGACGTCGAAGTAGCGGTCGGGCAGCGCCTTCTGGAGGATGTTGAGGCCCGTGCCGGAGTTCATCGCCGCGGTGATCCCGACCACGCGCTCGTCGCGGCGGCACTCCTCGACGAGCGCGTTGCCGAACACCGCGGTGTACTGAGGCGGGGGCGACGGGGCGCCCGCGGCCGGCTTGGCGGCGGCGGCCGGCACGCCGGCGACGATCGACTTGGGCTTGGCCGCGTGCCACTTCTCCATGCCCTCGAGGCCGCCCTCCTCGGCGGCGGCGAACCCCTTGCCCTTGACCGTGGCCACGTGGACGACGACCGGTCGCTCGGCGGCGAGGGCCTCCCTGAGCGCCTCCCTCAGCGCCCGCACGTCGTGGCCGTCGATCACCCCGGTGTAGGCCCAGTCGAGCTCCTCCCACCACAGTCCGGGCGCCCAGAAGGCCTTGAGCGACTCCTTGAGCTGCGGGCCGAGACGCTCGAAGGCCGAGCCGAGCGGCGCGGGGAGCTTGGTCAGGTCACGCTCGACCCCTTCGCGGGCCTTCCACAGCTTCGGGTTGAGGCGCACCCGGTTGAAGTAGCGCGACATCGCCCCGACGTTGGGCGAGATCGACATCCCGTTGTCGTTGAGCACCACGACCAGCGGCGTCTGCAGGCCACCGGCCTGATGGACGGCCTCGAAGGCCACCCCGCCGGTCATCGCTCCGTCGCCGATCACGGCGACGACCTTCCCGTTCTCCGCATTGCCGAGGCGCATCCCCTCCTTGAGCCCGACGCCGTAGCCGATGGAGGTCGACGCGTGCCCGGCGCCCATGATGTCGTGCTCGGACTCGCCGATCGAGCAGAAGGGAGCCAGCCCCTGGTACTTGCGGATCGTCGCGAGGCGGTCGCGCCGGCCGGTGAGGACCTTGTGCGGATAGGCCTGGTGGCCTACGTCCCAGAGGACCTTGTCGCGTGGGGAGTCGAGCAGCGAGTGCAGCGCGACGGCGAGCTCGCAGGTGCCGAGGTTGGCGCCGAAGTGGCCGCCGATCTCGCCGACGGTGTCGATGATGTGCTCGCGCACCTCCTGGGCGAGCACCTGGAGCTGCTCGTCGGAGAGCCGGCGCAGGTCCTGCGGACGGTCGACGCTGTCGAGGAGGCGGGGGTTCACGAGGTCCGGGTGAAGATGAAGTCGGTTATCTGGTCGAGCTCGGGCGCCTCGCGCCCCGGTGCGAGCCCCCGATGGAGCGCGGTGCACGCTCGCTCGTGGGACTCCGCCGCCAGCTCGCGGGCCCGGTCGAGACCGAACTCACTCACGTAGGTGCGCTTGCCGTGGCGCTCGTCCGAGCCCCGCGGCTTGCCGAGACGCTCGTCGGTGCCCGTCACGTCGAGGATGTCGTCCACGATCTGGAAGAGCACTCCGAGCTCGCTCGCAAAGCGGCTGAAGCACTCGATTGTCGCAGGTTCACGCACGCCGGTGAGCAGGACTACGCAGTGCACCGACGCTCCGATCAGCCGGCCGGTCTTCAGCTCGTGCAGGCGCCGCAGCCCGTCCGCGCCCGCGGGAGCGCTCTCGGCGACGTCGAGGAACTGTCCGCCGACCATGCCGTCGACTCCGGTCGCGGCCGCGAGCTCGCGCACGGCGCCCAGCACGCGCGCGGGCTCCCCGCGCTGCTCGGAAAGCACGAGCCGGAACGCCTCGGCGTAGAGCCCGTCGCCGGCGAGGATCGCCACGTTCTCCCCGAAGGCCCGGTGGCAGGTCGGCCGCCCGCGGCGCAGGTCGTCGTCGTCCATCGCCGGGAGATCGTCGTGGATGAGCGAGTAGGTGTGGATGAGCTCGAGGGCGGCCGCGAGCGGCATGACGCCCTCCGGGTCGCGCCCGAGTGCGCGGGCGGTGGCCAGGGCGAGCACGGGACGGATGCGCTTACCGCCGGCGAGCAGCGAGTAGCGCATCGCCTCCTCGAGCCGGCCCGTCGCCGGCTCGCGGGCGAAGCGCAGGCCGGCCAGGTAGTCCTCGATCCTCCCCTGGAGCTCCGAGGGGTACGGCGGGGCGGCAGGAGCGCTCCGGTTCAGAGCAGCGACTCCTGGGCGCCGCCGGGGAGCAGCTCCTCTCCGGCGGCCGGGCGCACGCGGCGCTCGAGCGCGACGGCCGCCTCGGAGGCCAGGCGCGCGCAGTCCTCCACGAGCGCCGCGGCGGCCTCGGGCTCGAGCTCGCCGTCGCGCAGCCGGCCCGCTGCGCGCTCCAGGCGCTCGGTGAGCTCCTCGAGCGGCTTGGGGCTCACGCCGGGGCCCGCATCTCGCGCCGGACCGTGCCGAGGATCCCGTTGACGAAGCCGGGCGCCTCCGCGCCGCAGTAGGCCTTGGCGGTCTCGACCGCCTCGTCGATGGCTCCTTCGGGCGGGATGGGCGCCTCGCCCGGGACGGCCTCGGGGTGGAGCATCTCGAGCAGTGCGACGCGCAGGATCGAGCGCTCGAGCGGCGCGATGCGCTCGAGCGTCCATCCGACCGCGTGGGTCGCGATGAGCTCGTCGAGCTCGGCTCGACGCTCGAGGGCGGCCTCGGCAAGCGCACGCGTGAAGCGCGAGGCGTCGCGGGGAAGCGTGTCGCCGAGCGGCCGCCCCGTGAGATCGTGCTGGTAGAGCGCGAAGACCGCGCCCCGCCGCTGCTCGGCTCTACGCACGCGAGACGTACGCGCCCGTGCGGGTGTCCACGCGGACCCGGTCGCCGACGTTGACGAACAGGGGGACCTGGATCCTCGCGCCGGTCTCGAGGACGGCGGGCTTGTTCCCGCCCCCCGAGACGGTGTCGCCGCGCAGCCCCGGATCGGTCTCGCGCACCGCGAGATCGACGGCGCTCGGGAGCTGGACGTCGGCCGGCTGCTCGTCGATGTAGAGGACCTCGACCTCGTCGGAGTCACGCAGCCAGCGCAGCGGCTCGGCCAGCGTCGGCTCGGGGATCGAGACCTGCTCGTAGCTCTCGGTGTCCATGAAGTGCGCGTCGGCGCCGTCCCGGTAGAGGAACTGCATCCGCCGCACCTCGGTGCGCACGGAGCGGAACTTCTCGCCCGCCCGAAACGTGCGATCGATAACGTTTCCGTCGGCCGCGCGCCGGAGCTTCGTGCGCACGAACGCGCCACCCTTGCCCGGCTTGACGTGCTGGAAGTCGACGACCTTGAAGACGGTGCCGTCGACCTCGATGTGGTTGCCGTTCTTGAACTGGTTGGTGGAGATCATGCGGGCGGGAACCTTAGCGCCGGACGGCGGTCCCCTACGCAGGCGCGGTGGGCGAATCGCCC
>JAABUZ0100002880.1_pt1 | contig 27226 bp, 23 predicted proteins | sample 5562091 | NCBI WGS metagenome assembly JAABUZ01 (sample SAMN12813069, study PRJNA571459) | rock metagenome | isolation source: Antarctica rocks | place: Antarctica: Victoria Land, Linnaeus Terrace sud | collected 2015-12-21 | reverse complement strand
GCCATCGTCGTGCTCCTTCTCCTGTAACTCTCAACCTTTACACGAGAACCACACGATGGCCGTTTCCGTCCACCTCCTTTCCACTTTTACCCACTATACGGGACGTGACCGGAGTTCGCATCGGAAGCCAAATGCGCTGCCCTATGTCTAGCATCTAGTCACCTCCATAAACATTTTACCAATTGACACGCGACAACCGACCTGTCAACCAGTCTCTATGATTCGAGGCCGGTGACTGAGAGAGCAATAAGCCGGACAACCTGCCCTTGTATCGTGCCGGTTTAAGGCTGGCACATGATGGGCAGAAGAGCGCGATGCCCTGTTGACATCCTTCGGGTGGTTAAGTAAGCACGGGCTGGTGACACCAGATATCCTATCGAACGGCATATCGCCCGAGTGTGAGAGTGCGGTATTTCCCGTGGAGGCTACCGACAGATGAAGCCAGGTTCGTCGGTGGGAATGGCGAGGCCGTGGAATCCTTCACCCGTGTTCAGGGGTGTCGCGCTGGACCGTGCCGCCGCTAACCGAGGGCGTGACGATTGGGCTGGCGCCAGTGCAACGAGAGGTGACGACGCAGGCGTCATTAGACGTTTAACGCACGTTGGCAATGATAACTCGTAGGGCGTCCTCTACAGTGGACAGCGCGTCATCAAACGCTGGTTGCTCCGCGACCAAGTAGCGCAGTCCTTCTTGCCAATCCGCCTCGTTGGCGCGTATGCGATCGTAGAGCCGTTGCCGTTTCCAACCTCCGCTGACAAGGGTGAACTTAGCGGGGACAAGCCGAGCGACCGCGTCTCCATCGATAGGCTGGTCGAGTTGGGAAAACACGAACCATAAGTCGTAGAGGTCGCGCGGATTGCCGCGTTGATACAACGCGCGCACCTTCTCCGCAACCATCTCGGTAAGATTCATGACAATAACAGGGAATGTGTCACGGAATAGGCTCTGATAATCTAGAGACACTGGCGGGAGAATAATATCTTCGCGAAAACTCACCTCTACTTCGACCGTGCCACGGACATTGAGGGGCCCGACATACGCAATCGGTCTGATGGTCAATCCAAACTTCGTTGGACCCGAGGGCTGACCAGGCGTTCTTAAGCGCGGGTAGCGGATGTTTAACCTGTCGCGCAACTCTTCGAACTCGAGCCGACGCCGTGCGACGTAGTCGACATCCTTAGAGAACCGCTCGCTCCCGTAGACGTGGCGTAGCGCCTGACCACCTTTAAGAACAAGGTGCGCCCCAGAGGTTTGAGCCAGGTGGAAAACAATCTCCGTGAGCACCCAGTCGCGCTCAAGCACGAGAGGATCGACGCCCATCGTTCCAGCAAGCTCCTGTAAGGCGGCTGGATTAACCCGTCTGCTCATAAGCCTTCCGCGAATGCCTCAGGGGGCACATTCACTAGCACGTTCCATGCCTGGTCTCGGTAAGCCTCGCTCCGCGGCGCACTGGCCGATAAATAGGGTGGATAACCCGTTCGACGGACGAAGGAGGACAAATCGTCCGCGCCAGCGATGGATAAGTGAGAGAGGATATAGCCGAGACGCGCCACGACAGCGGCATTGGGGTAGCGCCGCGCGATGTCAACCAACCGGGTGATGGAGAGCGTGCCATCCTCGAAGCCGCGCCTGACAGCTTTGATAACCTCCGATAGCCCTCCGCCAAGGCGCTCGTCGTCGAGAGAATCAAAGATAGCTTTCTCCGGCTCCGCGACCGCGACCTCCACGCGCGCCGCTCCGTTCAGGCCTATTAGCTCATGGCTAGCGAAGCCAAAGAAGGCATCCGGTGAGCGTGTCACGAAGCGATAGCGCCAACCCTGGAACGTCAAGGGTTGCTTCCTTCGACCTGTGATAGCCACGAAAACGCCTCGCGGCATCTGTTCCGTGAGGTTGTGAAACGAGAGCGCCGACCAGTACGAGATGTAGTAGGGTTCCGGCGCTATTGCCGCGGCAATGATGAATGGGTGCTCATGCCAGGAGCTACGAGCGGCTCGCGGCACAACCACGTATTTCCCGGCCTCGATCCGTTGGAGCCAACCTTTGGCGGCCAGCCTTGTCAGCAAGCCACGGAGACGCTTGTCATCAAAGGTATCGAGGAGGGCACGGTGTCGAGATAAAGACAGCACCGGGATTTCCTGCCGCTCAAGCTCCGTCAAGAGCAAGCCTTCTTGCAGGCCGGTGGTCAGCGTACGCTTCATATTCGTGTTGATCGTGACGCCTATCATGCGCTTATGATACCACGAATATGAAGCGTAGATGTTGAGCAACTCTATCTGGGCGCGTCCAACAGAGCAAACGCGCTTGAGACGGCGCTACGGCGAGGCGGCTTTGGCGCGCGCGCGCAGGTCGGCCAGCGTGGTCAGCGCCTGGAGCGGCGTCAGGCTGTCGACCTCGACCGCGGCCAGTTCCTCCAGCAACGCCACGGCCGCCGCGTCATGCCCGTTGCTTGAACTGTGCCCGTTGGCTCCATTCGGCGTCGGTAGAGGCTCCGGCTCGGGGGGCAGCGGCTCCAGGGGGGCGGAGAAGAACGAGAGTTGCAGCGCGTCGAGCGCGGCGCGGTCCTCGGCGGCCCGGCGCTCCAGCTCGCGCAGGATCTGGCGGGCACGGCGGATGACCTCGCGCGGCAGGCCGGCTAGCATGGCCACGTGGATGCCGTAGCTCTTGTCGGCCCCGCCCGGCACGACCTTGCGCAGGAATACCACCTCGTCGCCCTCCTCCAGCACGTCCATGCGGTAGTTGCGCACCCGCGGATAGGCGTCGGCCAGGCTGTTGAGCTCGTGGTAGTGCGTGGCGAAAATCGTCTTCGCCGCGCGCTTAGGCGTGTCGTGCAGGTGCTCCACGATGGCCTGCGCGATGGCCACGCCGTCGTAGGTGCTGGTGCCGCGCCCGATCTCGTCCAGGATCAGCAGGCTGCGCGGGGTGCACGAGTTCAGGATGGTGGCCGTCTCCACCATTTCGACCATAAAGGTGCTGTGGCCCGTCGCGATGTCGTCCTGCGCCCCCACGCGCGTGAAGATGCGGTCGACCACGCCGATGTGGGCGCGTGCGGCCGGCACGAACGAGCCGATTTGGGCCAGCAGCACGATCAGCGCGGTCTGGCGCAGGTAGCACGACTTGCCCGACATGTTGGGTCCGGTCAGGATCACGATCTGTTCGCGCTCCGCGTCCAGCGTCACGTCGTTGGGCACGAAGGGCGTTTCGCGCTGCGCCACCTCGACCACGGGGTGGCGGCCGCCCACCACCTCGATGCGTGTACCCTCGTCCAGCAGGGGCCGCGCGTAGTCGCGCTCCACGGCCAGGGTGGCCAGACCCGCGTAGACGTCCAGGCCGGCGAGCCCCTCGGCGGTGCGCAGCAAGCGCGGCGCCTGCGCGGCGATCTCCTCGCGCAGCGCGGCCAGCAGGCCCGTCTCCAGCACCGCGCGCCGCTCGTCGGCGCTGACCACCAGCGCCTCCTTCTCCTTCAACTCGGGCGTGATGTAGCGCTCGGCGCCGGTGAGGGTCTGCTTGCGGATATAGTCGTCGGGCGCCAGGTGGGTGTTGGCGTGGCTGACCTCGATGGAGTAGCCGAAGACCTTGTTGTAGGAGACCTTTAGGGACTTGATGCCCGTGCGCTCGCGCTCGACCCGCTCCAGCCCGGCGATCCATTGCCGGGCGTCCCGGACCTCGTCCTCGATGGCGTCCAGGTCGGCCGCGTAGCCGGGCCGGATGTAGCCGCCATCTTTGAGTTGCGCCGGCGGGTCGTCCACCAGGGCGCGCGAGACCAGGTCGCGCACCTCGGCGCAGCCGTCGAGCGACCCGACCAGGGTCGCCAGCGACGGGCCTGCCACCGTGGCCAGGTCCCGCTCCCGGTCCACGCCGTGGTCGCCGTGGTCGCCGTCCTCGTCGCCGCCCGCGCCCCCGAACGGCCCCTCGCCGGCCTCGATGACCTCGCGCAAGGCCTCGGCCCGCTCCAGCGCGGTGCGCAGCGCGATCAGGTCCTTGGGCAGCGCCGTGCTCTGCAGCACCTTGCCCACCAGGCGTTCCAGGTCGGGCAGCCCGTTCAGCGCGGCGGTCAGCTTGAGGCGCAGACCCGTGCCCTCGACCAGCGCGGCCACGGCGTCCTGCCGCTGGCGCAGCGGGCCAAGCTGCAGGAGGGGACTGTTGAGCCAGCGGCGCAGCAGCCGCGCGCCCATGGCGGTCTTGGTGCGGTCCAGCACCCACAGCAGCGTCCCGTCCACGGCGCCGCGCATGGTGTGGTCGAGTTCCAGGTTGCGCCGCGTGGGACCGTCGAGCACCATGTAGTTCTCGGGCGCGTGCACGGCGATGGGCCGCAACTGCGGCACGAGCGCCTGCTGCGTCTGGGCCAGGTAGGCCAGCAGCGCGCCGGCCGCGCCCACCGCCAGCGGCATGCCGGCGTAGGGCTGCCCGTCGAGCGAGCGCAGGTTGTAGTGCGCGGCGATGCACTGCGCCGCCACCCTGACGTTGAAGTAGCGCGGCTCGAAAGGGGTGATAAAGGCCCCGCCGACGTTGAGCGGCGGCGCGGAGTCTGTCTCGTTGCGCCCCCCGTCGCCGGGCCAAAGGATCTCGGCCGCGTTGATGCGCGCCAGCTCGCGCTCGGCCAGCAGGGCCACGTTGCGCCCGTGCAGGGCCAGCGTGCTGATCTCGCCCGTGGTGACGTCGGCGTAGGCCAGGCCCGCGTCCTCGCCCCTCATGATCAGCGCCGCCAGGTAGCGGTTGCGCGAGGGCTCGACCAGTCCGGGTTCGACCGCCGTGCCAGGCGTGACCACGCGCACCACCTCGCGATCGACCAGGCCCTTGGACGCGCGCGGGTCGCCGATCTGCTCGCAGATGGCCACCTTGTAGCCGCGCGAGACCAGCCGCGTGATGTGGGTCTCGGCGGCGTGGTAGGGCACGCCGCACATCGGCGAGGTCTCGTCGCGCCCGAAGTCGCGCTTGGTCAGCGTGAGGTTGAGTTCTTTGGCGCCGACGCGGGCGTCCTCGTCGAACATCTCATAGAAGTCGCCGAGGCGGAAGAACATGATGGCGCCGGGGAACTGCTCCTTGAGGCGCAGGTATTGGTTGCGGATAGGCGTGCTCATGGCATGACCGTCACATCGAATCGGGCAGGCTGGAGATTGTCATAACGTAAGGAGAGGCGCATCAGTTATAGGATAACAAACCGCCCGCTACGATAGGTTACTCGCTACACCATGAGCTACAGCGGTAACGGAATAGCCCTACGTCGTATGGAATTGTAGGCGCAGCTTGCCGAGGCGCAGGTTGTCGCCATTGCGCAGGGGGACGGGCACGTGGGCCTGCAGGACCCTACCGTTGAGCGTGGTGTAGTTGGTGCTGCGCAGATCCTCGACTTGCCAACTGAAGGGGCCGGTGGCGGTGGAGCCGGCGGGCGCGGCGGCGCCGCGCAGCAGGCGGCAGTGGCGGCGCGAGACGCCGGCGGCGCTGCCGCCTGCCGGATTCAGATCGACGTCGGGACGGGTCCCCAGGCGCGCATCCTCGCGGCCCACCACGATGACGTCCCCCGCCGGTATAGCGACGCGGTACCCGTCCTCCGCGATCAGATAGGCCTCGACCAGGGGCGCGGCCGCCAGCGCGAATGTCGATGGCTCGATGGCGCTTGCAGGACTGTCAGGAGCGTCCGTCAGAGCCGTGGCCGCCTCGGCGGTTGTCCCGGACATCGCCCCCATGCCCATAGCCGTAGCCGGGGCGGTCAGGTCGGCAACGGACGCGACGGTCGGGTCGGCAACGGTTGGGGCAGTATGTTCGGCCTGATCCCCATCGTCTTGCGCACTGTCGCTCGTGACAAATGCGACTCCCATCGCCGCCGATTCGATGGGCGCTGCGATGGGACTGTTCGCAGCCGCGCTGGCGGCTGCGCTGGCGGTCGCGGCGCGCAATGCCGCGTCGGGGATCTTGGAGGTCGTCTGGTTGACGGCGATGGTCACGAGGGCTGCCCCGCAGGTCTCGCACAGCAGCGTCCCCGGCACGTTGACGGCGTGGCAGGCGGAGCACGTCCCGATCTCCATCACGAGGCCCTCGCGATGATCACGGAGATATTATCCTCGCCGCCGTTGTCGTTGGCCAGGGCCACCAGCCCCGTGGCCGCTTGCTCCAGGCTCTCCACCGCACCGATGGACCGATAGATGGCGTCGTCGCGCACCATGTCCCACAGGCCGTCCGAGCAGAGCAGCAGCATGTCGCCGTTGTGCAGGCGCTCGGTGAAGATATCGGGTTGCACCTCGCTCTCGGCCCCAAGCGCGCGGAAGATGTAGTTGCGCTGCGGGTGGGTATAGATCTCGTCCGGCGCGATCTCACCCAGGGCCACGAGTTGGGCCACCAGCGAGTGGTCGTGCGTGAGGCTTTCGATGGCCCCACCGCGCACGCGATAGGTCCTGCTGTCACCGACGTTGCCGATGATGGCCAGGCTGCCCTTGACCAGGGCCAGGGTCAGTGTCGAGCCCATCCCTTTTGTCTCTGGGTGCTCCTGGGCATGATCCAGGATGCGCTCGTTGCAGCGGGCGATCGCCGCGCGCACATACGACGTCAGGGGCACGGGCGGCGCGTTGGACAGTCCTGCGTCGGACGTGTCGCCCGCCCCGCCCGTCCCACCGCTCACCCCGTCCAGCAGCGGCAGCAGATCCTCGCGCAACGTCTCGATGGCGATCGCGCTGGCGACCTCGCCGGCTTTCTGGCCGCCCATGCCGTCAGCGACCGCGAAGAGACCCATGCGGCCGTCGGGGGCCACCTCGCAGAGCAGCGTATCCTGGTTCTCCGCGCGACGGCGGCCACGGTCGGTCTGGGCGGCGGCGGCGATCGTGGTGACGCTCATGCTGATAACTCCACTGGATAGTAGGCGGGTGATGGCGCGTCTGCCCTGTACGCGCGATGCACGGAACCATGCCTCCCTAGTATAGCGAGAGCGCACGCCACGGCGGCAGGGCGTCAACAGTCGTGACGCCGGGGCCCGTCAAAGGTAGAGGCACCGCTCTCCCACGGGTATAGGCGTCATCCGTCGCGGTGTCAACAGCCCGAATGGGGGATACAGCCCCGTGGGAACCATTGTGTGTCCAGGGTTAGCCATGCTTTAGTGCCCTCGACCGTCCGTCGGTGGGTCCACGGAGGTGGAGGCCGCGATGGCCTCCTCGAGTTGCCCTTGCGTCGTCGAGGCCGCGCCGAGACGTTGGACCACGATCCCGGCGGCCAGGTTGCCCAGGTGAGCGGCGTCGACCAGCGATGCGCCCGCCGTCAGCGCCAGTGTGACCGCGGCCGAGACGGTGTCGCCGGCCCCGGTGGCGTCGCGCACCTCGCGCGCGGGCGTGGCGGGGATATGGTGGCAGACGCCGCTGGCCTCGACCAGCGTCATGCCCTCGCTGCCGCGCGTGATCAGCACGCCGCGCGCCTCCATCGTCCGCACCAGTTCCGCCCCGCCCCGGCACACGTCGTCGTCGCCGCGCAGGGGCATGCGCAGCGACGCCGCGGCTTCATCCTGATTGGGGGTGGCCACGGTGACGCCGCGGAAGCGCCACAGATCGCCGTGGGCATCCACGGTGATGACATGGCCGTACTCCTGGGCCAGCGGGAGCGCGGCGGCGATGATGCTCTCGTTGATGACGCCGTTCTCATAGTCGGAGATGATCAGGGCGTCGGCGCGCGGTAACTCGCGCCGCAGGTAGGCGATGATGTGCCCCTTGGCCGCCTCGCCGATCTCGCCCGGCGCCACGCGGTCGATGCGCGCGATCTGCTGGCTGACCACCTGCGGGCTGCCGCCGACCACCCGCGTCTTGGTCGAGGTGGGGCGGCCCACCTCCACGGCCAGGCCCTCGACCCCGATGCCCGCCTCGACCAGCCGCTGGCGCAGGGCGTCGCCGGGCTCGTCGGCCCCGATGACCCCGGCCACGGCCACCTCGCCGCCGAGCGAGCGCACGTTGTGCGCCAGGTTGGTGGCGCCGCCGGGAACGATATAGCGGTCGACCCAATCGAGCACGGGGATCGGCGCCTCGCGCGAGAGGCGCACCGGCCGTCCCACGATATACTCGTCGGCCACCATGTCGCCCAGCACCAGCACCCGCCGTCCCGTGAAACCGGCCACCAACTCGCGCAGCCGCGCGGCGCTCGATCGAGCGCCGTTGTTCGCCATGTTCTCATCCACGAAGGGATTGTACCACCGCGATAGGGTAACGTTTGACGGGGTCCGTTGGCGGACCATCACGACCGATCCCGATGGCCTTGGCCCGCGCTTCATCGACGTGGAGAAGGAGCGCGCGACATCGCGGCCGCGCCGCTCCTTCTCTTACCATCCCGCGCGCCCTCCTCCTCTCCCCATCCTCCGACGCAACGCCGAGTTACGGCTCTTGTCGACTGCGCTCGAGCTCGGCGCGCAGTCGCGCCACTTCGTCTTCCAGGCGCCGCCGCTCCAGGGCTTCCTGCTCGGCCTGGCGCAGCAGGCGCCGCCGCTCCAGGGCTTCCTGCTCGGGGGTGAGCAGCAGGCTGCCGTCCGGCCTCCGCGCGTGGACCTCTCTGCCCTCCGCCACCAGGTACAACTCCAGCGCGCGGCTCCAGAGACGGCCCTGGCTGTCCGGCTTCCAGGCCACGAAGCGGTTGTTCGCCGTGCGCCGATACCCCGTCAGCGCTGGCTGGCGCAATGCGTCGGGGTCCGGCGCGAACAGCGCGTACTCCCGCATGCCCAACAATCGATAGGTGTGGCGCTTCTTGACCGTGTCTTGCAGCACGCTCGACGACGAGATCACCTCCAGCACGAAGGCCGGGCACACGCCCTCCTCTTCGAGATCGTAGGAGTCGCGGTAGCGGTCCTCCACGAAGGAGACGAGGACATCCGGGGCGACCTGCCCCTTGCGCTTGACACGGGGACGCGGGTAGAAGATGGGCAGCATGGCGCCCACGTACCAGGGCAGCCCCTCATGCTGGGCGTGGATACGCAGGCTCCAATACAGGGCAGTGGCTGAGCGGAGCTGCGGGTCGCCCATCGTCATCCAGGGGGACTCCTCATAGTCGTCGGTGTCGTCCTCGACGGTTTGCAGGAAAAGTTCGTCCTCGGGCGACAGGGTGGGCAGGTGATAGAGTTGCTGCGCCATAGGTTTGGGTGTCCTCACGCTGTCCAAGGGGAGGCGTGACGCCTCTTTCGTCGTTAGCCAACAGTATAGCAGCGGGTCCTGGGTTCGGATCAGGGTCTGTGCATGCGACGCCTGGGAGCGCGGGCGGCTCACCCGCTCTGGTCGCTTCTCCGGCGCTTGCGGTCGGGCGGGGCCGCGGAGAGCGGCCAACTCGCCCACTCGCCGCGCTGTGGGGCTTGCGCGGGAGCCCGCCGCCGTGCCTATACGCGTAGCAGTCGCAGATCATGGTTATTGACACCTTTACGTAAAGGTGTATAATGGGATCATACGACGTGGACGAGAGAAGAGAGGAGGGGCTAATGTCCTCGTCGCAATCCGATGAGCGGCCCGAGCAGGCCACGCAGGCTAGAGGGGCCGAGGGCTCCGAGGGCTCCGAGGGCTCCGAGGGGGGTGAGGGCTCCGAGGGGGGTGAGGGCTCCGAGGGGGGTGAGGCGACTGAGGGATCTGGACAGGCCGAGCCTTTGGGCATCGCCGAACTGGCCGAGCGGGCGGGAGTGACGCCGCGCACGGTGCGCTACTACGTCGCGGAGGGGCTGCTACCGTCTCCGGGCGGGAGCGGGCAGCAGCGCACCTACTCGCGCGAGCACCTGCTGCGCCTGCGCGCCATCAAGCGTCTCAAGGACGCCTATCTGCCGCTGGAGGAGATCCGCCGCCGGCTGGAGGGTCTGTCACCCGCCGGGATTCAGGCGCTTGCCGATCCGCCCGCTGAGCCGGCTGTCTCGCTGCCCACTAGCGCGCTGGACTATCTCTCAAGGCTCCTGCCGGGTCGCTCCAACCGCGTGGCCGAGGTAGCGGCGCCACCAATGCCATCCGGTCCTGTTCCCGTAGCGGGCGGCGTACCGGCGCCAATCGCGCCTGCGCCATCCGAGCCGCCGGTGTCCGCGCCGTACGTCCCTGCTGGCTACGTCGCGCCGCGGGGTGAACCGGAGCGCGACGCCGAGCAATCCGAGCAGCCTGAGAAGGCCAAAGAGGCCAAACGGGCCGCGCAATCCCTGGACGTCAGGGAGGAGCGTACCGAGGCGCTGGCTGACTATGCGGCGGACTCTGCTGGGACAGCCGGCGGCGTGGAGGCGGATCAGACGGATCGCAGCGTCTGGCAGCGCGTCACGCTGGCCCCGGGCGTCGAACTACACTACCAACCGTCCGACGACGAGACCCGTACGGGTGCCATTGCCCGCATCGTCCGCGTCGCCCGTGAACTGCTGACCAATAGTCGTTAGTCATTAGTCATTAGTCGTTAGTTTCCGTCGCTGTACCGACTATGGTTGGCAGACGAGGCGGAGCTAAGAGGCGGAGCTAAAGGGAAACTAATGGCTAACGGCTAGGAACTAACGACTAACGACTAACGACTAGAAGGAGGTTCCCGATGTCTCTTACCCTCGCGACTGCCATCGACCGCTCGCTGGTGCGGGCCGACGCTATCTCCGATCGCTATCTGATGCTGACTATCGGCGCGCCCTCGGGTGCGGTGCGCCGCCTGCCTCTGAACCTTGCCCTGGTGGTCGACGCCAGCGGCTCGATGACCGGCGAGAAGCTCGAGCGCGCCAGGGAGGCCGCCGCCTTCGCCGTGCGCCACCTCACCGCGGCCGACCGCGTGGCCGTGGTGGCCTACGACGACGAGGTGCGCGTGGTCGCGCCCAGTACGCTGCTCACGCCTACCGCCAAGGCCGACCTGCTCCGGCGCATCGGCGGCATCGGGACGGGCGGCATGACCAACCTCAGCGGCGGCTGGCTGACCGGCTGCCAGGAGATCGCCGCCCACCAGAGCGGCGTCAGTTCGATGGACCGCGCTATCGTGCTGACCGATGGCCTGGCCAACGTGGGCATCACCGCCCTGGAGGAACTGGTCGAGCACGCCCGTCAACTGCGCTCGCGCGGCGTCACTACCTCCACCATGGGCGTCGGCGCCGACTTCAACGAGGAGCTGCTCGAAGCGATGGCCCGTCACGGCGGCGGGCGCTTCCAGTACGTTGAGACCGCCAAACACATCCCCGACTGCGTGCAGGGCGAGTTGGGCGAGATCGCACAGGTCTACGCCCGCCGCCTGGCGCTCGACGTGGAACTGCCGCGGGGCGTGCGCGTGGTCGGCAGCCTCAACGACGACGCCTACGAGGCGACCGCGCGCGGAGTGCGCGTCCACGTGGGCGACCTGCTGGCCGGCGACACGCGCAAGGTCCTGCTGCAGCTGTCCATCGACCGGGACGGCAGCGGCGCCATCGGTACTGGCAGCCTCCCGCTGACGGTGCAGGCGCTGGCCCTCTACACGGACACGGCGACGGGCCAGGGGACCGAGCAGACCTTCCCGTCCGCCCACCTGCGCTACGCCTCACTGCCCGAGGTCGACCGCCAGCGCACCGATGAGGCCGTGGCCTCCGAGGTCGCGCTGCTGCTGGCGGCTAAAGCCAAGGAGGACGCCGCGCGGCTGAGCCGCCAGGGCGAGCACGCCGCCGCGGCGGGCACGTTGCGCCAGGCCCAGGCGTCGTTGGCCGCCGCGCCCTGCCCGCCCGGCGCTGCGCCCGCCATGGCCGCCGAGATGGCCGCCCTGGGCGGCCTCGCCGACGCCGCCGGCCAGGGCATGGACGAAAATCAGCGCAAGGAGCTGCACTACCAGTCGTACCTGACGCGCTCGGCGCGCAAGCGCCACGATAAGTAGTCGCGCCGAGTCGGCGCAGGATGTTCAGGGGATGGTAGACGGTCAGGTCAGGGGTGAGCGCCATCGGCGAGCGGCTTTGCTATGCTTCAAGCTATGCCCAAGCATCGCTCCTTGTGGACCAACCGCAACTTCGCCCTCCTCCTCAGTGGGCAATTCGTCTCTTGGATCGGGACGGGAGTGTCCGGGATCGCGTTGCCGTTGCTCGTCCTGGCCCTCACGCATTCCACGCAACAAGCCGGACTGATCGCGGCGCTCCGCGGCCTCGTCTACGTCATCTGGTCCCTGCCCGCGGGGGCGCTGATCGATCGCTGGGACCGGCGCCTGGTGATGGTCGGGGGCAACCTGGGCAGCGGCCTGGCCATGGGCAGCATCTGCCTGGCCCTGCTGCTCCACCACCTCACCGTCCTCCATCTCTACCTCGCCGGCGCCATCGAAGGGTCGTTCTTCGTCTTCGCCAATCTGGCGCGCTTCGCCGCAACGATCCAGGTGGTCGACAGCGACCACAGGCCAGCGGCGTCAGCCCGCATCAACGCCGCCAGTTACAGCGCGGAGTTCATCGGACCGGCCCTCGGCGGCGCGCTGTATCAAGCGGCCGGACCCGCCCTGTCCTTCCTCGTCGATAGCCTCTCCTACGCCATCAACACGGTGTCCCTCCTCTTCATTGATATACCTCTACGGGGAGGAGGGCCGCGCTCGGAGACCGCACTCGTGCGCGAGATACGGGAAGGGATCGTGTGGGTAGTCGGGCAGCCGCTGCTGCGCTTCCTCATCGCGATCAGCAGCGTCAATATCATGCTCGATTCCGGCGAGTATCTCCTCATCATCGTCCTGGCCAAACACGCCCATGCGTCGGTCGGCGTCATCGGGACCCTTTTCGCGATCGGCGCCCTCGGCGGCTTCTCCGGTTCCCTCTGTGCGAATAGGTTGCGCCAGCGTTTCGGATTCAGAGCGATGATAACCGCCACGACCATCGCCATCTTCGTCACGTTTTTCCTCTACGCCTTTGCCTCCACCACTGTGGCTATAGGAGCAATCACCTTCGTTTTCACGGCGATCGAGCCGATCTTCCTGATCACCGGCGGGAGTTATACCGCGACGCTCATCCCGGATGCCTTGCGCGGGAGAGTCAGCGGCATATCGCGGCTGCTTGAACTCGGGGCCTATGCCCTGGGCTTCCTGACCATGGGGACGCTCCTGGACAAAGCAGGGATAACGGCAAGCATCCTGGTCTTTTCGTCCGTGCTCCTCATCGTTGCGGTTATGACGCTGCTCCATCCGACGATGCGCAGCGTGTCGTCTGTACGTCCCGGCCAGCAGAAGGATGCGCCTGCCCAACGATGAGGTGGTCATCGTTGGGGCCGTGGAAGAAATACATTTGTAGGAAGCAGTGGCCTCCCCCAGTTTCCGTTTGGTCGCGTCACACACCCGATCCGGCGCCTCCAGGTTGAACAGAGCGCCGCCCCCTTGCATCCCTTCTCGTCTTCGTGTACTATCTAACTAGCACGATGTTCGACGGAGGTAGAACTATGGCGTATCGCGTGGACGTCGACTGGGCGCCGATGTATGAGCTGTTGATGAGCCTGCAGGCCTTTGCCAACAAGCCGGACCGCAAGATCCTGGAAGCGGGCGAGGCGTGGGTGAAGACGACGCGGGAGCGATTGACGCCCGAGTTCGTCGCGGATCTCGCGGACCTGGCATCGGCGGATCAACGCGACAAACTGTCCTGGTTGGACCTCCTGGTGCGAGAATGCCCCGGCGAGCGAGACGTCAACGGTTTCCTCCGTTGGTTGGCGCCCCTGTCGCCCGGCGAGTTGTACGAACGCATGGCGCCCTTCGCGGGAGATGGCTACGCCGCCCTCCCGCGGGACGCCGGTGCGCTGCGCGATGGGGCGATCCACCTCATCGCCCGCTGGCACGAGCAGTATTTCCAGCATATCGACGCGGCCATCCTGGAGGGATTAAACGCGGCCGCGATCGCGACCCGCGCCCGTGTGGACGTCATGACGCCACTCGACGTCGTCGAGCAGGCCACGAACGGCGTGCGGTATTTGCCGGAGCCACCGCCGGACCTGGTGGTGTTGATCCCGCAATATCACTACCGTCCCTGGAACGTGTTCAACCACTACCGGGGGATGCATATCATCGGCTACCCCGTCGATGCCCTGCCTCCGGAGCCGGGAGCGCCGCCGCCGCCGTTGGCGCGCCTCACGCGCGCGCTGTCGGACGAGAGCCGCCTCCGTATCCTCCGCTTTCTGGCGTCCGGGCCGCGGAGCTTCACGACCGTCGTCCAGTTCAGCGGCCTGGCGAAGAGCACCGTGCATCACCATATGGTCATCCTGCGCGCCGCCGGCTTGGTCCGGGTTCTCGCCCGCCGGGCAGGAGACTCCGCGGAGAGCTACGAGTTGCGCCCGCACGCCATCGACATGCTGGGGGAGCACTTGCGCGCGTTCCTGCAACCGACGTGAACGTCGGCGCGTTGGGGCGCGACGCTCCGCTCGCGCTCGTTATCCCGGTCGCATAGGGAGGTACCCATGTCCGCCATCCCTCCGCAACGGCCGCGCCTCGACTTCCAGAAGTTTTGGCTCGGCCAGACGGTCTCGAACTTCGGCAGTTCGTTCAGCCAGTTTGCCCTGCCCCTCCTCGTCTACAAGCTCACCGGCTCGGCCCTGAATCTGGGCCTTGCGAGCGCGGCGACGTTTCTGCCCTATCTCCTGTTCGGCCTCCTGATCGGCGCGTGGGTCGACCGCGTCGACCGCAAACGCTTGATGATCGGCGCCGACGTCGCGCGCGCCCTCTTCACGGCGCTGATCCCACTCCTGGCCACGCTCCACCTGCTCACCGTCTGGTGGATCTACGGCGTGACCTTCGTCCTCTCGACCCTCACCATCTTCTTCAACACGGCCGAGTTTGCCGCGATCCCCAGCCTGGCCGATCCGGACGATCTGGTGACGGCCAACGGCCGCATCCAGGCCAGCTACTCGGCGGCCTCGATTGGGGGACCCTTGCTGGCCGGCGTCCTGGTGGCGCTGCTGTCGCTGCCCACGATCCTGCTGATCGATGCCGCCTCGTTCCTTATCTCCGCCCTCTCGCTCCTCCTCGTCGGCGCGAACTTCAACACGGCGCCGGAGGAGGGGCGGGAGCGGACCAGCGTGCGCCAGGATATGGCCGACGGGTTGCGGTACGTGCTGGGCCATCCCGTCCTGCGCAACATCTCGGCCATGATGGCCCTGGTCAACCTGGTGGGCAGCACGATTTACGCGCAGCTCGTCTTGTTCGCCAAGCACCAGCTTGGCGCCAGTGATCCCCAGGTGGCCCTCCTCTATGCGGCGGGCAGCGTTGGCGTTGTCATCCTGTCGCTGGCCGCGGGCCCGTTGCGCAAGCGCTGGCCTTTTAGCAAGGTTGCGTTGGGCGCACTGATGCTGGAGGGGTTGCTGACCGTGGCCATGGCGGCCACGCGCTGGTATTGGGCCGCGCTGATCCTCTGGGCCGTCGGATCGGGCCTGGGTATCCTCTTCAACATCAACACGGGGAGCTTGCGCCAGGCCATCGTCCCGAACCATATGCTCGGCCGCGTGATGAGCATCGCCGGGGTGCTGGCGTGGTCGGCCATCCCGGTCGGGACCTTCCTCGGCGGCCTGCTGATTCAACAGCTAGGACTCGACCGAGTGGCCCTCGTGTACGGCGGCATCGGCGTGCTGACGTTCCTGATCCCGCTCTGCTTCTCGTTCACCGCCTTGGGCCACGCCGAACGCTACCTCCCACCGACCAAAGCGCCCGACGCGGAGCAGGAGGCGGGGCGGAGCGAGGAGCTCGAGGCAGCCGCCCTATAGGGCCGGTACAGCTTGGCGATTGGCGCCGGCCTGCGACTAAAGTCGCATGGCAGGAACCGGACACTGAAGTGTCTTAATGGCGCACATAAACTGCCGAGATGTGTCAGCCAACATGCACTAATACAGCTGAACTGACATATCTTCGTATGTATGTGTGTACATTTGTAGACACTTCAGTGTCCGTCGTTTGCCATGCGACTTTAGTCGCAGGCCAGCGCCAACGCGTACTGGTTGCGGCGTCGCTCCTGTTCCACTGCGATGTATGGAGTCGAACGCAGGCGCTGTTTGTTACGGCGTTGGGGCAGCAGGACGTCGAAAGAGCACGGCGACGGGGCAGGCGAAGCCCGGCACGACATCCTCGCCCTGGAGCACGTCCTCGACGCCGAGCGTGGTCGAGGGTTTCTCGTCGCCTGGACGCCACACGTCGACCTGTTGCCAGCGCGGCCACACGATCCACACGATTCGCACGCCCGCCTCGAGGTAACGCTGTGCTTTCCTACCTAGACCCGGACGCCATTGGTTGGGAGAGGCAACCTCAACGACCAGATCAGGAGCGAGTCGGAGCGCCTTGGTGTACTGTTCTGGGGTGAGCGCGGCCAGGCGATCCTGGCGCACAAAAGCGATGTCCGGCCCCAGTTCCGTATCCGGCTGCCCCAGGTCGCTGAAGTCGTAGCCGCCTTGCTCGCCGCTCAGTTCGCCCAAGCCGTGTTCTTCGACGAAGATGTGTAGCCGTGAACTCAGGCGTATGCTGATGGCCGACGCCTGGAAGCCGCTCTGGGGCATACGGACCAGGACCCGCTCGACCAACTCGTAGATCCAACCATCATCGGGCAGGTTCTCGTACTCGGCGACGGTCACCCGACCGACGCCGGGCACGATCTCCGCCCAGGGAGCAATGTCTTCCGGCCGGTGGTAGGCGCGTGCTCTGCTCATGGCTCTATTGTGTACCCTCCGTGTCGCGTTGTCAATTTAGCTGCGCAACAGCACGCGCTCGTCGCCAAAGATGCGCAGGGTGACGGCGACGCAGAGCGCGCAGAAGACCAGCATGGTGGCCACGGTGAGCCCGACGTGCAAGGCCACCGGCGCGCCCACCAGCGCCTCTTTGAAGACGAGCACCGTGTTCAGCGCCGGCACGGCGAAGAAGCCCGTGCTTGGCTTGAAGCCGGGGACGCTGGAGAGCGCCACCACGGGCAGCACGGCCAGCAGGTAGAGCGGCGTGATATAGTTCTGCGCTTCCTTGAACGAGCGCGCGAAGACGCCGAGCGCCAGCTCCAGCGCCGAGAACGAGACCGCCAGCAGCGCGCCCAATAGCGCGATCAGCACGATCGTCTCCGCAGGCAGGGACAGCGATACACTATTGTTGCTTCCGCTTAGAGGCGCCTGTTGCAGGGCCACGAACAGCGCGGCCAGCGCCAGCGCGATGGTGCAGACGGCTACGGTGGAGACGGCCAGCAGCTTGCCCAGCGTGATTTGCAGCTTGGTCGCGGGGGAGAGCAGCAGCGCCTCCAGCGTGAAACGCTCTTTCTCGCCGGCCGAGAGGTCCATCGCCGTGTACATCCCGCCGACCAAACTGTAGATGACCAGGAAGGTCGGCACGATCAGGCTGAGCAGGAACCCCGCCAGGGCCTGCTTGGTCGCCACGTCGCGCGCGTCGGTGGCGACGGGCTCGAGCAGGCCTGGATCGACGCCGCGCGCCTGCAACCGCCGCGTGACCACGGCTGTGCGGTACCCGTCAAGCGCCAATGTGATGGCCTCAGCGGCGCGCGACGACTGCGTCTGCGTGGAGTCGGAGACCACGGCGACATGCGCTGAGCGCCCTGCGGTGATGCGCGCGGCAAAGTCGGGCGGGATGACCAGCCCGGCATCGGCCTTGCCCTCCTTGACCGCGGCCGTTACCGCCGGTCCATCGGCCTCGTCTGTCACCACGACGTGCGGTTGCGCGCGCAACAACCCTACCACGGCGGGCGCGGCGGAGGCGCCGGCGACGGCGATGTGCAGCGCGCTGCTGGCGCTGGAGCGGGCCAGGCTGCCGAGGCCCACGATCAGGGCCGGGGTCACCAGGACCGGCACCAGCACCATCACGATCAGGGTGCGCCGATCCCGTATCGTATCGCGCAACTCTTTGAGCCAGATGGTCATGATCTCGTGCATGGGCGAGCCTCCGTTAGCCGTTAGCCGTTAGCCGTTAGCCGTTAGCCGTTAGCCGCTAGCTATTGGCAGCGGCTAACGGCTATATCGTATTTTAGCGCAGTGATCGGAGATCGGAGGGAGAAGGGAGGGGGATGATTCCGATCCGGGAAGCGACCGTTAGACAAGTGTGCCTACAGCGTCAGGCCGAGGAGTAACGAGAGCAGCCAGCTGCGTATGAAGTGTCGCATTTGTCGCTATACTAAAGTAAGCGCGGCCGGTTATGGCTGCCTGACAGCGGCATAAGTTGACGACGTGACGGCCGCTGGCGACCGAGCGAGGGCCACGAGTCGCATGCCGGCAAGTGTTGGGAGGGTATACGAGATGACGGCGACCGAGACGACATCCCGCGATTTGACGTTCTACTTCGATCCGCTGTGCCCCTGGGCCTGGCGTACCTCGCAGTGGATCCGGCAGGTGCAGCAGGCGCGTCCGCTGAACGTGGAGTGGAAGTTCTTCAGTCTGGCCGAGGCCAACGGGCGTGATCCCATGGGCAATGCGCCGCTGCGCGTGGAGGCGCTGGTGCGCCGCCAGGGCGGCAACGAGGCCGTCGATCGCCTCTATCTGGCCCTGGGTAAGGCTATCCACGAGCAGCACGCGGGCATGCGGGATGAGGACGCGATCCGGCGGGTGGTGACGGGCGCGCTCCAGGAGGCCGGATTCGACGCGGGCCTGCTCCAGCAAGCCCTGGACGATCCGTCGACGCTGGAGCAGGTGCTGGCCGAGCATGCCGAGGCGCGCGATACCTATGCCGCCTTCGGTGTGCCCTGGCTCGTGCTGGAGGGCCAGCAGATCGGCTTCTACGGGCCGGTGGTCGACGACGTGCCGCAGGGCCAGGCGGCCGGCGAGCTGTGGACGCACATGGAGTGGATCCTCAAGCAGCCCTACCTCTACGAGATCAAGCGCGAGCGCTAGCGGCCCTCACCCCCGACCTCTCTCCCGCGCGCGGGAGAGGGGAGACTAGATGCTATGCGCGGCAAGGAGGTAGCAGGAGTGTCGTCCGGCGATGGGAGTTCCCTGCCCCGTTGGCTCATCTGGGCGCGCGATCTGCAGGCCATCGCCCAAAACGGCCTGACCTATGCCAAAGACCCCTTCGATGTCGAGCGGTACTCAGAGGTGCGGCGCGTCGCGGCCGAGATGCTCGCAGTGCAGGGCGATCTCGACGCGACGCGCGTGCGCGATCTGCTCGGCCGGGAGGCCGGCCACAGCACGCCGAAGGTGGATGTCCGTGCGGCCGTTTTCCGGGACGATAGCATCCTGCTGGTGCGGGAGCGGAGCGATGGGCTGTGGACACTGCCGGGAGGATGGGCCGATCCGGGAGAGCCGCCCAGCGTCGCCGTGACCCGCGAGGTCGTCGAGGAGTCCGGCTACCAGACCAGGGCCACGCGCCTGCTGGCCGTCTACGACCGCGATCTGCATGGGCACCCGCCGCTGGCCTATCCGGTCTACAAGTTGTTCTTCGCGTGCGACCTGATCGGCGGCGCGCCGACCCTCAGCAACGAGACGGATGGAGTCGACTTCTTCCGCCAGGATGCTCTTCCCGACCTATCGCTGAGCCGCGTCACCACGGCCCAGATCGTGCGGCTGTTCAGGCTCCAGCGCGACCCGACACTGCCCACTGAGTTCGATTAAAGCGAGGGAGGACCGTTGAAGATCAAACGGATGGGACGCACCGGCCTGCGCGTCAGCGAAGTCTGCCTGGGCACGATGACCTTCGGCAACCAGGCCGACGAGGCGACGTCGTTCGCCATTATGGACGCGGCGGATCAGGGTGGCGTCGACTTCTTCGACACGGCCGACGTCTACCCCCTGGGCGGGGATTCGGGCGCCGCCGGCCGCACCGAGGAGATCGTGGGCCGCTGGCTGCGCGAGCGCGGGGCACGCGACCGCATCGTGCTGGCCACCAAGTGCCGCGGCGCGATGGGACCCGGCCCCAACGACGAGGGGCTTGGCCGCAAGCATATCATGGCCGCCTGCGAGGCCAGCTTGCGCCGGCTTCAGACCGACTACATCGACCTCTACCAGGTGCATTCGCCGGACACCGACACCCCTATCGAGGAGACCGTGCGCGCCCTCGACGATCTGGTGCGCGACGGCAAGGTGCGCTATATCGGTTGTTCCAACTACCCGGCCTGGCGCCTCGCCGACGCGCTGTGGACGAGCCAGTTGCACGGGCTGGCCCGCTTCGAGTGCGACCAGCCGCGCTACAACATCCTCTATCGCATGATCGAGGACGAGATCGTGCCCCTGTGCCAGGCGCACGGCGTGGGCATCATCGCCTACAACCCGCTGGCCGGCGGCATGCTGACCGGTCGCTACCGCTCCATGAAGCCCGACCTGGAGAGGGCGCAGGAAGGCACGCGCTTCGCCTTGCAGCGCGCCGGCGCCCTCTATCGCCAGCGCTACTGGAACGAGGCCGTGTTCGAGGCGGTCGACGCCCTGGCCGCCTTTCTGGAGCCGCGTGGCCGCGGCCTGACCCACGTGGCGCTGGCCTGGGTGCTGGAGCAGCCGGGCATCACAAGCGCCATCCTGGGCGCTAGCCGGCCGGAGCAGTTGACCGACAGCCTGGGCGGTGTGGGCCTCGCGCTCGATGATGAGGAGCGTCAGGCCTGCGACGACGCCTGGTTCAGCCTGCCCCGCCCGCGCGACCGCGCCGTGGCGCTGCGCTAGCGTAGCCAGGCGATGTGCTGCGGCAGGGCGACGTCCGGTCCGGCCAGCTCGGGATGCCACTTCTTCTCCCATTCGACTGAGACCCAGCCCGTGTAGCCCAGCTGCTCCAGCGCCGTCAGCTGCGCCCGCACCGGCACCTCGCCCTCGCCGAGGGGCACGAGTTGCCAGTCGGAGCCGGAGTTGCCGGGTTCAGCGGGGGCCACGCGCCGCGCGTCCTTGACGTGGACGTGCGCGATGCGCGACCCGAGCAGCGCGATGACCTCCACGTGCGTCTCGCCCATGCGGTAGGGGTGCAGGCTGTCCCACAGCGCGGCGACGCAGGGCGCGTCCACGAGGTCGAGCACGTGGGCCACGCGCCGGGCCGACGAGTAGGCGTCGTGCGTCTCCAGCATGACCGTGATCCCTGTATGTTTTGCCGCCAGGACAACCTTGCGCAGCGACTCGGCGACGCGCGCATCGGCCTCGTCGGCGTCGATGCCCTGCTCCTCACCGCTGGCGCCGCCGAAGACGCGCAGCAGGGGAACCTGCACCCGCTCGGCCAGCCTGATCCAGGCCAGCAGGCTCTTGACCTCCCGCTCCCGCTTGGCGGAGGCGCCGCTGAAACGGCAGGAGGTATCGAGGGCGCAGACGTCGACCTGCTGCGACCGGCAGCGCGTCACGGCGTGCTCGACCTTGTCCGCATCGGCGGTGAGGTCGAGCACCTCGCCGTCGAGCAGGCGCAACTCGATGCCATCGTAGCCGAAGTTCGCCGCCGCGTCGATGATCTGGTCGAGCGACCAGTCGGGGCAGGCCAGGGTGCTGAAGGCATAGTTCATGGTCATAGTCCGTTCTCCCGTGGCATCTACACTCTTCGAACGAGCGGTCATGAGATTGCTACCTTCACGTAGACATAACGTGTCCCACGTTGGCGCTATCGAGGCATGTAGGCCGCATTCCGCCACACCAGTCGTCGGCGTGGCTACCCTTGTAGAGTACTTGGTCCGGTGCGTCTGGCGTACCCTGCCCCAATCACGCCGGGTATGGCCCGCGGCAGTGAGACGCGGCTTGCGATTGAAATCGCATGGCAAACAGGCGGCGACTAAAGTCGCGCGGGACGCCGCGCCCAAGACACTTTAGTGTCCGTGGTTTGCCATGCGACTTCAGTCGCAGGCCCGTAGCGCTTGTGGTACGATCACGGTGGCGGCTGCAGCAACCAGGCGGGCGGGATAATGCTCGCGGCGTCCAGCCCGAGTGCGATCAACCGGTTGACCATCGCGTCGCCATGCTCGCCGAGCCGCGGCCCTCGGGCGAGCGTCACCTCATCGGCCGCATAGACAACACATGGTTATCGGCGTCTGCCGCCTCATCCTGTCCATCCCTGGCAGCTATTCCCTCAAAGACAAGCGGCGCGTGGTCAAGAGCCTCGTCGAGCGCATCGGCAACCGCTTCAACGTGGCCGTGGCCGAGGTCGACGAGCACGAGGTGTGGAACGAGGCCGTGCTCGGCGTGGCCTGCGTCAGCACGGCCGGCACGCACGCCGGCGCCATGCTGGCCAGCGTGGTGGGGTTCGTCGAGAGCGGGCGCGGCCACGGCGACGCGGAGTTGGTCGACTACAGCGTGGAGATCGTGCCGGGGTTCTGACTATGCCGGAACCTCCGGGGAGCGGGCCACGAGCTTGCCCCAGGTGGCGCGGGAGCCGATCAGGTCGAGCGCGGCCGGGATCTCGGCGAAAGGCACAATGCGGTAGATGAGGGGTTTGACCCGGCCCCCCTCGTAGAGCCGCATCAATTCCTCGTGGGCCTCGACGATCAGCCGGGGCATCGTCGCGTTGTAGAGGCCCCAGTGCAGGCCGACCACGGAGTAGTTCTTGACCAGGACGTGGTTCGTCGGCGCCTCGGCCACGCGCCCGCCCGCGAATCCGATCACCACCAGGCGGCCCTCGAAGGCGATGCAGCGCCGCGAGCGGTCGAAGATGTCGCCGCCCACGGGGTCGAAGATGACGTCCGCGCCGCGTCCCTTCGTCTCCCGCTTCACGACCGCGACGAAGTCCTCCGCGTTATAGTCGACCGCCACCTCCGCGCCGAGGCGGCGGCAGACCTCCACTTTCTCCGCGCCGCCCGCGGTGGCGATCACGCGGGTGCCGGCGGCAACGGCCAGCTGGACTGCGGCCGAGCCGACGCCGCCCGCGCCTGCGTGGACCAGCACGGTCTCGCCCTTCTCAAGGCGCGCGCGCCGGTGCAGGGCAAAATAGCCGGTCTGGTAGACCACGAAGAAGGCAGCGGCCTCCTCGAAGGACATCGCGTCAGGCACGGGGAAGGTGCTGGCGGTCGGGGCCACCACCCGTTGCGCGTAGCCGCCGCGCGGCAAGGGGGGCAGGGCGATGACCCGCTGGCCGACCGTCAGGCCGACGCCTTCGCCGACCGCGGCGACCGTCCCGGCGACTTCGGCCCCCGGCGTGAAGGGCAGCGGCGGCTTCTCCTGATAGGTCCCCTGGCAGAGCAGGATATCGAAGAAGTTGAGTGCGGTGGCCTTGACCTCGACCAGCACCTCGTCCGGTCCGGGGACGGGCGCCTCGACTTCGTCCAGCCGCAACACCGCCATCGGATCGCCCAGTTCATGTACGCGCCACGCCTGCATCATATTCTCCCGTAGCCTTTATCTGGTTCTCGCCGCGCCATCTCGCGTCGTCCGCGGCGCTTGATTCGTCCCACTGTACCATGTTGCGGCTTCCGGCGACGATAAATGAGCGGCATCGCCCCGCCAGTGCGGTATGCTTCCCGTGGAGAGATGCAGGGGTACAAGTTGACTATATGGGGGCGCGAAGGTGTTTGACGCTGGTCGACGCGATGACCGCCGGGCCAACGCCATGCAGCTAGGCCTGCCGCTCACCGTTGCCCATAGCTACGAGGCGAACGGGGTGGTGTACACCAAACCGTGGGTCGTCGATCTGATCCTCGATCTCGCCGGCTACGTCGTGGATAAAGATCTGGCTACTGCCCGTGCCGTCGAGCCCGCCGCTGGGGCAGGGGCGTTTGTCCGGCCGATGGTCCGTCGCCTCCTGGCGTCGTCCCAACAACTCGGACGACCTGTGTTGGACTGCCGCGACGCGCTGTGCGTCTATGAACTCGATCCCCCCAGCGCCGCGGCCCTCAAGACAACGGTCGTGGATGTGTTGCGCGGCGAAGGCGTCTCCGCGGACGATGCCGCGACGCTTGCGGGCGCGTGGATTCGCCACGGCGACTACTTGCTCGACGCCTTGACGCTGCTGCCCGCCGACTACGTGCTTGGCAATCCGCCCTATGTGCGCCTGGAGGAGATGGACGACACGGCCGTCTCCATCTATCGGAGCCACTACCACACCATGACGGGGCGCGCCGACCTGTATATCGCGTTTTTCGAAGCGGCCTTGCGCCAGTTCACGACCGGCGGTGTATGCGGCTTCATTTGTGCCGATCGATGGATGTTCAACCGCTACGGCGCGGCGCTGCGCCGCCGCGTAACGGACGGCTACGGGGTCGAGTATGTCCTGGAGATGCATGACGCGGCCGCATTCCTCTCCGACGTCAGCGCCTACCCCGCCATCGTCACGATCCGCAAAGGACGTCAAGGGGCGGTTGTCATTGCCCACGTGGACGCCAAGGCGGAGGACAATACGGGCACTGCCGCCTCCACGTATTTGCGCGCGACGCGGCATGGAGACGCTATCCACGCGGCGCCTCCCGGCGTCGAGTCCACGCGCTCTTCCATGTGGTCCCAGGGTGATGGTCCATGGCCGGCGGCGTCCCGTCAGCGCGACCGCCTCACCGTCCTGCAGCGCCTCGAGGCCCGATTCGAGCCGCTTGAGTCGACGGAGACCGGGACACGGGTCGGCATCGGGGTGGCGACAGGGGCAGACCGCGTATTCATCCCGGCAGACACGCCGGATGTCGAGCCGTCGCGCCTTTTGCCCCTGGCGCGGGTGGCGGACATCGGCGACGGCATGCTTCGGTGGTCGGGAACATGCCTCGTCAATCCCTGGACGGACGATGGCCTCGTCGCCCTGGCGGACTACCCGCGCCTCGCCGCCTATTTCTCAACGCGCCGCGCCCGACTCGAGGCCAGGCACATCGTAAGAAACGGCAGGAAGCCGTGGTACCAGACGATTGATCGCGTCGCCCCGCGTTTGCTGGGAGAGCGCAAGCTCTATATCCCGGACATTCGGGAACGGCTGCTGCCCGTCCTGGACGACGGCCAGACGTATCCGCACCACAATCTGTACTACGTCCACTCGACCCTCTGGGACATGGAGGTGCTCGGCGGCCTCTTGTTATCGGCGGTCGCGCAGTTCTTCGTGGAATGCTACGCCGTGCGCATGCGCGGCGGGTACCTGCGCTTCCAGGCCCAGTATCTGCGTCGCATTCGGGTACCCCGGCCGCAGGATATTCCCGGCGGCCACGCCGCCCGCCTCGCTGACGCGTTCCGCCGGCGCGATGTGGGCCTGACCACGGATGTCGCCCTCGACCTCTACGGTATCGACCGGCATGCGATTATGACGCCGACGGTAATAGGCATAGGCAACGGTGCATCGACAGGTAGGGCGCACCGGCGCGTATCATGAAGAGCAAGACTATGGCGAAGGAGGCCATCGACGCATGCTGAAGATCGGAACGGTTGTGCTGGGCGTCGCCGGTGTGCGGCGCGCCGAAAATTTCTGGACGCAGGCCCTGCACTATATCCCGCGCGCGGACCAGGATGCGGACGACCCGACCTGGACGGTGCTCGTGCCCGCCGAGGGCAGCAGCGGCGCCCACCTCGCGCTCGGCCTCAGCGACACGCCCGTGCAGGAGCATCCGCGCGTCCACCTCGACCTGTACGCGGGCGATACCGCCGACCAGGCGGCCGAGGTCGAGCGGCTGGTGTCCCTCGGCGCCGAGCGCGTCGACTGGGATCTCTACCCCGCCGATCCCGACTTCGTGGTCCTGGCCGACCCCGACGGGAACCGCTTCTGCGTCATCGATACCGGCCACGGCTGAGATCGCTGTGCCCATGGAGGATGTCCACTACCGGAGGTGAGGGAGGTGCGACTCAAGGAGGGCCAGCCTGGCCGCAGCGTCGCCGCCGACGCCGTGGACGGCGCCGCCGGGAAAGGTCGCGGCGCTGCCAATGTAGAGCCCGCGGACCGGGGTGCGGTAGGGGAACAGCGACGGCAGGGGGCGGAAGACCAGTTGGTCCAGGGCGTAGCTGCCCCCACCGACATCGCCGCCGACGAGGTTGCGGTTGTGCCGCTCGAAGTCGTCCGGCGTCAGCACGTGACGGGCCAGGATGCGGCCCCGGAAGCCCGGCGCGTAACGCTCGACGTGCGCCTCCATGCGCCCCACGAAGCCCTCTCGCGCCCGCGCCCACTCGACGCCGTCCGGCACGTGGGTATAGGCCCAGGCGGTGTGCTTACCCGTCGGGGCGCGGGTGGGGTCGGCCAGCGATTGTTGCCCCAACAGCATGAAAGGCCGCTCGGGCAGCGTCCCCGCGCGTTGCTGCCCGGTCGCCAGGCTGATCTCCGCCGCCGTGCCGCCCACGTGGACCGTCCCCGCCTCCCGCGCCTCGGCCGCCGTCCAGGGGATCGGCCCGTCCAGCGCCCAGTCGACCTTAAAGGTCCGGTCGCCGTAGCGATAGCGGCGCAGGCGCGCGGCGTAAGCCGCCGGCAGGGCGTCGCCCGCCAGGCGGAGGAGTCCGTGCGGTGTCACGTCGCCGATTACGATGCCCGCGCGGATCTCCTCGCCGCCGGCGACCACCCCGCGCACCCGACCATCCCCCGTCAGGACCCGCTCCACCGGCGTGCCCACGCGCGTCTGGCCGCCGCGGGCGTGGAGGTAGCCGGCCAGTGCCGCGGCCAGCCGTCCCGCACCGCCCTCGGGACTGGGCCAGCCCACGCCATGGCCGAGCAGGTTAAGGTACACGCCGGTGATGGCGCTGCCGGCCTCCCAGGGCGGGACGTCGCCGTGCAGGCTCGACCCATAGAGCCAGGCCGTGGCCGCATCCTCGTCGGCCCCGAACAGCTCCCGCGCCAGTTCTCTGGCCGGGAGCAGCAGCACGCGCGCAAACTCCAGGCTGCCGCCGATGCCGAGGCCGGCCAGTAGGCGCACTCCGCCGCCGAGGGGCGGGAAGCCGCCGAGCATGGTCTGCCGCAGCGCCTCGAAGTGCCGCACGTAGGGCGCGATGAAGTTGCGCCAGCCCTGACCGGCGCGAGGCGCGATGCCGTCGAGGCTCCGCGCGGTGCGGTCGAGGTCCTGGTAGAGCGCGGCGGCGCGGCCATCGGGCAGGGGATGGGCCATGGCCACGGGAGGGTGTACCCAGCGCAGGCCGTAACGCTCCAGCGGCAGGCGACTGAAAACGGGCGAGGCCGCGCCAGCGGGATAGACCGCGGAGTAGGTGTCGTGGTGGAAGCCGGGCAGGGTCAATTCCTGCGTGGCCACGGCCCCGCCCAGCCGCTCCTGAGCCTCGACCAGCAGCACCGCGCGCCCGTGCTCGGCCAGGCGGATCGCCGCCGCCAGTCCGTTCGGCCCGCTCCCGATCACCACGGCGTCGTACGTCTGCCCCATCTCCATCCCTCCTCGGTGGTGTCGCTGGGTCTCCGCCGGCGACTGGACATTACCCAGCCAGATGCACGACCGATGCCAGGCCGGCGACCGCGGTCGCCGGCTCGATTGCACCCCGCGGACGCGCGGACGCCAGGGTCTGTGAAAAGCCACTGGTACGGTGATGGGAGGGGCTTTTCTGGGAGCGCGGGCGTCTCGCCCGTCCCA
>JAABUZ0100002879.1_pt1 | contig 27236 bp, 24 predicted proteins | sample 5562091 | NCBI WGS metagenome assembly JAABUZ01 (sample SAMN12813069, study PRJNA571459) | rock metagenome | isolation source: Antarctica rocks | place: Antarctica: Victoria Land, Linnaeus Terrace sud | collected 2015-12-21 | reverse complement strand
CGCAACGCGTCGCCAGACCGGCGGCGACATCACCGCAGACACGATGGGCAGCTTGGCACAGGTCGAGCTCTCGATCCGCGAGTGGGAGCAGCAGTTCCCGAAAGATCCATGGATCAGCCGCGCAGTTTTCGCGCTGCACAAGACGTACACGGGCTATCACGATCGCGCGGCCCGCGTTCGTGCCGTCGATTCGGCCGTCTGGCTGATCTCGAAGTATCCCGCTAGCAAAGAGGCCGTCGAGCTTCGTGCGAAGTTGGCCGAGTCAATGTCTGGGGGCTCATCGCCCGCCGCCGGTACCGTCTCCATGCCGACCGCGAACGTCGCTACCGCGACGACCGCAACGAGGTAGCGCCGCAGCGCGTCTCCTGCGTCTGCAATCGCGTCGAGAGCGAGCGCGAAACATGACGGCGGCGGCGTACCATCTTCCTAGAGCGTGTTCTCGTATGAATCTACGAGCGCAACGTACGCTGCACCGAAAGCACGTATCGCTACGAACGCATGCCGGAACGGGCCGCAGTCCCTTCGTACGACGTTTCCGCGCTCTCGGCGAGCGATCGAGGTCGCGGCGTGGAAGCTGAGTTCGACGAGGTATACTGACCCTATGGACCTTCCCGGTCGTCGTCTCTCGCCCGCCGAGTACCTCGCCCTCGAAGCTGTCTCTCCCGACCGCCTCGAATATCGGGACGGCCTAGCCGTCGCGCTGACACTGCCGGCCAAGAATCACGCGCTCATTACCGGCACGCTCGCCGTCACCACCGGCGTCAAAGCACGCGCAAAGGGGTGTCGGTTTTTCGGTGAAAATGCGAAGGTCGTAACGCCCGCCGGCGACCGGCTCATCCCGGACTTCATCGTGACTGCGACGCGCGTGACCGCGAGGACAGCACCGACGAGCGCACCGAGAATGTGGTCCGCCACCCCTGGCTCGTCATCGAGGTGCTCTCGCCGGCCACCGCAGCGGACGACGTCACTGAGAAATTTTCCAATACCGTACGTCCCCGAGCTTACACATTTCGTAGCCATCGACTCTCGGCGGCGCGCGGTCTACCTTGGAACCAGACGTGACGACGGCATATTTCCGCTGGTTCCGGTCGACCGTCTCATGCTCCCAACCCTTGGAGAGCATGGCCTTACGTCAGATGAGATATATCACGATACGACGGTACCGATGCTACGTAACATACGGTTACCGCGTTCGTAACGCCGACACGACCTCCGCGACTTCGTCAATGCGATGGTAGCGTTTGGGTCCCACAGAATGGTCGTAAAGTCGTCGTAGATTCTGCGGTCCAACCAAAGAGAGAACCCGTAAACCCTTATGGGCTGCGGGCAAAAGTGGTGGAGATGTGCGGATTCGAACCGCAGACCCCTTACATGCGAAGCAAGTGCTCTACCAGCTGAGCTACACCCCCACGAGCGCCGACCGGACGAACCGACCGATGGAGATACGCGTTCGAAAGCGCCGACCCTCTCGTCTAGAGCGGCGCGCCCAAATACGGAAACTGCTGCAATGTCAGGCCTTTGTTGGAGCAACTCGCGTACTGGTTGGTCAGGTTGGGACGGCCGTTGCGGCCGTCTTGTTCGGCGCCGTCGTCGGGCGGCACGGCGGCGACAACATTCGGCGTTGGAGCCTTCAACGTCGTCGAAGTCGCAAGCGTGCCGAATGTGATCCCGAGCATCGTGTTGACCACGTCGTCGGTGAGGCTGCGGCCGCCGAAGGCCGTCGCGGCGCCGCCGCGACAGTCGCTGACGATCTGCCCGGACGTCTCGAAGCCGAGATAGTTCGCGTTCGAGGACGGGTCCGCCAGATCGGCGACCAGCGAATCGGGCGCGAGCAGCTGCTGTGCGAACTGCGAGATGCCGGGCGAGCGGCCCCCGGTCACCGTTACGAAGGTATCGATCTGCGGTGCGACCTGCGCGACGTCGGTCGTCGGTGCGGCACGATTGAACGCATCGTGCTTTGCATACGGGAGATAGAGTTCTTTGAGCCCAGGGCGGCCGACCCGATCGATCTGCACGAAGTTGACAGTCGACGAGGTGCCGCTTCCGCCCGGGTTGTTTGCACTGTTGACGGTCGGATCGTTGCTGCAGCCGGCAAGCGCGAGGGCGACGGCGGCTGTGGAGATGATGGTGGCGAGACGATTCATCGGCATCCTATTGTCCCGAACTCGTGCTGGTCGTGGCCCAGAACGCAACCGGACACGTCGTCGAACAAGCGCCGCCGTTACCGACGGTCAGTGAGGCCTTGGGCATCTCGACGACGATCGAAAGGACGTTGGAATTCGCGAAAAAGTCATTCGAACTGCCCGGTGTGCCCGGCGTGAAGCCCTGCGGGCAAGGCGACGAGCCGCCCTTCAGACAAGAGGCGGCCGTACTGCCTTGGTTGCGGTCCGGAAAAATCGAGAAAAACTGGCTCGCATTGAAGAACGCTGGATCGCGTCGCACTCCCGCGAACACCGAAAACGTCGTCGTTCCGAGCAGCGCCGCGCCGGATTGAAAGGGCCGATTGATGAATCCTTGGCCGTTGGCGAACCCGCCGCTGACGAGCGTCGTCGTCGAACCGATTTTGCTGGGCACCGCCGGCCCGTAGACGAAGACTTGTTGCGTACCGTTGGCCGCCGTGTTGAACGTAAATTGAATGACGAGATCTTCGATGGGCCGGCCGCCGTTGGCGGATTCCTGACGATACTTATTGTCGAACTTCATCGTGTACAGCACCGTCGGATCGAAGAACGTCGAAAGCCCGGCTCCGGCCGGGATGAGCGGATCGACGTCCATAACGGCGACGACGTTATTGGCGTTCGTCGGGCTCGGAAAGAAGTACGTATCCGTAATATTTGCAGCCGGACGCTTTACCGTAACAGGAGAACCCTGCAGATCGAAGCTGCGCGCCGGGGCACCCGCGTACAAGAAAGCGGCGACGGCGAACGCACAGAGCGCGGCCGATCCGCCGAAAAGACGAGCGAATCTCATGCGGTCCGAGTTACGCCGGGAGGACCGTAAAGCCTCGCTTACGGCGGGAGCTTTGCCAGTTGCGCGCGAGCGTCGTCGGCGTAGACTTGGTGGAACTGCGAGTTGAGCGCGAGCGCCTTCGTAAAGTAACGCTTGGCTTGGTCGCGTTCGCCGAAATGTTCGGCGATGACGCCCGCGTGATATTGCATCAGCGAGATCTCGGTATCGAAGCGCATGGCTTTTCGGTCCGCAACCCGCGCTTCATCCCAGCGGCCGTCCATCGCCGCCGCCCACGCGAGCGTGTCTTCCGTGAGGATATCGTCGCGGACGGCAAGCTCGCGCTTCGCAATCCGGTACGCGTCGGCGGGATGCATCCGATGTTCGGAATAGTAGATCGCGAGTAGACGGTCGGAGACGTGTTGGACGTTGCCGATCTTTTCGATCGTGGCGATCAGGTCGTCGGTTGCTTTGGCGTCGGCGGTTTGGCCGAGCGCGCGCTGTGCGTCGGCTTCGTAGCCCAGCGTCTCCGGATAGGGGACGATCCCCGCGGACGAACGAGCGCTGGCCAAGCAATTCTGCCAGCGTTTGAGCGCGCATTCGACGCGCGCTTCCGCGCGAAACGCATCGGCGAAGTTGGGAAAGACGTCGAGCGCGCGTTTCTCGTCCGCAATGGCGGCCTCGTTATCGCCGGCTTCGAATGCCAATTCCCCGGCGCGGAAGAAAAACCACGCGCGCCCTTGTGCGGGGGCGTCGAACTGGCTGTTGTCATAAGCTGTGGGGCGCTCGAGCAGCGTTCGTGCGTCACCAAGATGGCCGGTCAACTCGTCGTAGCGCGCATTGAGCGTATCTTGTCCGATATCGTATTTGTTCGCGGGGCCGAGTTTCTCGATGATACCGTGCGCACGCTCGTAGTCGCCGATTTCCAGCTCCAGCGACGCCTCTCGCACGAGCAGATTCTTGTCGGTTCCCTGAATGCGTTCCATCGCTCGGGTCACGGTCAACGCGTCCTTGAATTTGTGCAGCGTGAGATCGGCTGCAGCGATGCCGCTCAACGCGCCGACGTTACCGCGCGGCTGGGCACGTAATGATTCTTCAGCCATGTGCTTCGCGCGCAAGACATCATCGATATCGCCGTGCTCGCGGTAACGCTGTAAGTATTGATCGCCTAAGTTTCGCGGGCTGATCATATCGCCCGGGTGATGCTGGTTGACGGCGCCTTCCCAAAACTTGATCAAGCGGTCCCGGGTCAGGTAGTCGCGCGTTATCGGAGCCATCGTGGGCAGCGCAGCAACCCGCGCTGCAGCTTCGGCGTGTTTGACGTACGAAGGCCAAACGGCGATCGCACCGAGTGCGATCGCCGTTATGGCCAGTGGTAACGATTTGAAGATTCGTGACATCGACGTTAAGCCCATTAGTCGCCGTCGCGTCACTGTCGTACGAGCGACGCGACGGCGCGGTTGTTTTAGTGGGGGCTGGGTAGGTAAGGGAAGTTATTCCCCATGGCTTGGCCGGGACCGGGGTTCGGAAGGTTTTGCGATTTCAAGCAGTTATTCTGCATGTTGTCCGCCGCATCGAGCTTGAGGTCGGAGACCAACGTACCGAAAGCAACACCGAGTTCCGTTTCGATTACGTCGTCGTTGGGGTTGCGGCCGCCGAAGGGAGCCATCTTGGTTTCCGCTCCGAGGAATCCGCCCGAGGTCTGCGAGAGGTCGACCATGTATTCATCGGGATAAAGGACGCCTTGGATGTCTTTACCGTAGTCGGGACCCGATTTCGGTCCCGTCGCGCTACCGTAGCGAACGAGATCTTCGGTCTGCTGGATATCGCTTTTCAGCAGATCGTCCGAATACGGCTCGATCGCGTTCGATTTTTGGTGATCGACGAAGTTTTCGAAGACTTCTTTGATCGCCGGGCGCGACAGACGCTCGATCTGGACGAATTGCGCGGAAGCGCCAGCGCCGCCGCCGCCGCCGCCACCCGGTGGTTGTGGCGTGAGGTGAACGGTATCATTGCCGTTGCTGCAGGCCGCGAGGCCGAGGCCAAGGGCGGCTAGAGCGGTCATGAATTTGATATTTTGCATCGTTTCGCTCCTAGCTATTCGTCGTCGAGGAGCTAGAAGTCGCCCACACGTGGATGACCGAGCTCGTGAAGGGGGTTCCGCTGCCATATAGGAGCGATTTGGGCACTTCGATCACGTACGAAAGTACGTTGAAGCCGCCGCCGAGATCGGATAACGCGTTTTGCGATGGGCCCGTATTACAGGCGTAGTTGCCAAACGCGCTGGTCGTGCCGGCCGTCGTGCCGGCGGGGAAACCAGCCATGCTCGGATTGGTCGCCGGCTGCGCTTTCGTTTGTTGGGTTGCGAATTTGTTACCGGTGGTGCCCGGTTGCGCGGGCGCATTGTAGACGGGGCCGTTCGCCGCAGGGCCCGGATCGCTCTGGCTGTTGTGCGTCTCGAAGCTGCGGTCGCCGAAGAACGAGAAGAAGGCGAACAGGTCGAAGCGAAACGGATCCGCGCGCGGGCCTGCGAAGACTTGAATCGCGTTCGAGCCGGAGCCCACGGTCGCATTGGTGTTGTAACCGAACGAGCCCGTCGGTCGTACGAACGTGTTGGTCGTGCCGACTTCATTCGGAGTTTGGGGGCCGTACAGCGTGATCGTCTGATTTTGATCGACGCCGGTGACGCCGAGCTGGATGACCTGATCTTCGGTGTAATTCATGGCGCCGTGAGCGATCTTGAACTGCCACATCAGGGTGGGATCGAAGAACTTCGATGTTCCCATGCCGGCGGGAATCAGGGGCGTCGTGTCCATCGCGAACACGACGTTGTTCGCATTGGTCGGCGAAGGAAAAACGAAAACGTCGGTTATGTCCGCAGACGTATTGTGGCCGACGGCGTTTGCTAGATTATACGTGTCTTGGTGGTCGGAGCTCTTCACCGGGTGAGCGGTGTAGAGGACCGCGGCAGAAGTGAGGGCGATCGCCGCCGTCACCGTGCCGATGATCCGCTTCATGTGCATGGTTCTCCTCAAGTGGTGGTACCGGGAATGACTGAGAGGTTGTGTCGTTCGTTCCACATACGTGAAATAGTCACTCGCATACTTGTCGTGAAAAGGGGATGTTAAAACGACGGATGCGACACGTGTCGCGGAATCTCCGGTTGGACTCATGTCGCACCGACGCGTCGTTGGAGCAAGGGAAGTGAAAAAGCGTATCCAGCGATTGCCAGCGCCACGATTCCGGTCACGAGCAATGGCGACAAGCTGACCCCCTGTTGCGCGAAGCCTTGGCCGACCATGATCGCGCCGATCGACGAGATGACGATCGCCGAAACCAGCGGTCCGTGGGTGACGAAGCGTTCGAATTGCGGCCGGCCATGCAGCCAGGTCGCGCCGCGCACGACGGCGATGCCGAGGCCCGTCAGCGTCGCGGCCAGACCGAAGCTGAACGCGACGATAACGAAGATGCCGTAAGCGACTTGATTGAGCGCGATGGCCGCGAGCAACACGACGAGCGCCGCCGGACACGGGGCGACGCCGCCGCTCATCGCAGCCCAAACCGTGCCCCCGAAGGTCAACGGCGCGTTTCCGGGGATGACATGCGCGCGAGCGTGAGCGACGTCGTCGAGATCGCCATGATCGTGGCCGTCCGCGTGAACGTGCCCGTCGGCATGGTCGTGCGCGTGCCCGTGAGCGTGGGAGTGTCCGTGCCCGAGGTCGTCGCCGTGGCGATGTGCGGCTTGCATCGGCACGCCGGAGAACGACCGACGGTTGCGAATTTGGCGCTGCACGGCACGTGCCCCGATAGCGGCGATCACGATGCCGGACACGAGCGTAATCCACGGGTAGATCGTTTCGGGTACGAAGTATCCCTTGAAGAGATTGATCGCGACGCCGAGCGCGAGCACGCCGATCGTGTGCGCGAAGGTAAGCGCGGTTGCCAGGATCGTGGCCTGTTTGACCGTCGCGCGCGCACCGACGAGCGAAATCGCGAGCAACGTCTTGCCGTGCCCCGGTTCGAGCGCGTGGAGCGCGCCGAGTGCGATCGCGACGAGAAACGTCAGCGCAACGAACTTGATGTCGCCGGTGCCGCGGGCCAGCATGTCGGAGAGCTGGTTCGAGCGAGCTTGCGACGGCGTCGCGGGCGCACCGCTCGCTGCTTCGACGGTCGGTAAGGCGCGTGCGATCGCTGCGCCGCCAGCGCTAAGGGCGATGTCGACGGCGGTCGTCGAGCGCGGCGAGCCGATCAGAGCGCTCGGATACGAGGTGAGTTCGCGGGTCGGTTCGGTGGCGGGCGCGACGATGACGTCGTGCCAACCGAGCCGGCCCGCATAGGTCTCGTCGGAATATGCGAGCGACGACGCTCCGGTACGTGGCCGCGTCGCATGAGCCTCGAGCGTGACGTACAAGGTCGGCAGGCCCCCCGCGCCGGGCCGCGTCGTGGTTGCCGCTCGGTCGAAACTCAATGCGAGCGGCGTGCCGTTATCCGCGAGGTGAAGGGCGGGAACCAGTTGCTTCGCGAGCGTTTGCCCAAACGTAGCGAGCTGCACTCCCGACATCTTGCCGTCGGGAGTCTCCGAGCGTAAGGTCTGATACGTCGGAATCTCCGCCATATCAAGCACGTATCGCACGTCGATACGGCTACCGTGCACCGAGAGCTTCGTTAGATGGTTGATCGTGAAGTTGCCCAGCGGATGCGCCGCGAGCGGTAACGCCGTCACACCGATGAAAAGCACGAGCGCTCCGAACGAACGCAGCCAAGATCTTACGTAGGACAAACGTTCGGCCAATAAAGCGACATCATTGATTACACTCGTAACGCAAGGCAAACCCGGCTAGATTGGAGAGCGCGGGATGCCGAGGAATACCCGGTAATGGAAGAAGTTAAGCCTCCGGCCCTCGCAAAACGAGGAAGCGTTCGCCTTCAATGTGCCGCAAGAAGCCGGCGTTGGCGAGCGCCCCGAGGACGTCGTTCGTGAGTCCGCGTTCGTTTTTGTTCGGCATCCCCGCCCACCGCATCGCCACGTAGCCCAGTTCGAGTTCGGTTCCGGGCACGAGCAGCGTTCGAACGAACGACTCCCGCAGGTTGAGCTTCTTCATGCGGTTGGCGTGTGGTTCGAGTGCCGCTTCAAACGTAGGCGGCGCGTTCTCGGGCGCCTTTCCAGCCTTTTCGCGAACCGCGCGCTTCACGGCTTCACGTACGATCTCGGTGACGCTCGGGGTTCTCTCGTCGGACGATGCTTCGGCGGGTGTCGCTTCTTCCGGCGTCGCTTCCGCCGGTGTCGCTGCTGGTGTCGGAAGTTGTTCGTCGGCTGCAGCGGACGGCACGTCTGTTACTCGTTCTTGATGACCGTTCGTCGCGGGCAGCACGGGTTGCTCTGCAAGCGACGTCGGAAGGGACGCGGGCAGCGCGTCGCCGCCGACGATAGAGGGCGCGTGCGATAGGATGAAATCGGTGAGCTTCGGAAACGCTTCGCCGACCGCAACGAAAAAAGTCTGCCACGGCACCGCGTTCACGACGGCGCGGCGCGTGCTGAAAGCCGCAAAGACGGAGCGCGCGACGGCGTACGGCGATGCGGCGATGGCCGCCGGCGGCCCCGCGAAGCCCGCGCGCGTCATGAACTCCGTCGCGACCGCGCCGGGATCGACGTAGGTGACGGCGATGCCGGCGCAACGCAGTTCGTTTCGTGCGGTGCGCGCGAGGCTGCGCACGGCCGCTTTTGCAGCCGGATAGGCGCCCAGGGTCCCGACCGGAATGCGCGCCACGCCGCTGCCGAAATAGATGATGAGGCCGCGCGAAGCCCGCAGCGCCGGAAGCGCTTCACGCATCAAGGCGAGCGGCACGATGACGTGTGTTTCCAGTTGTTCGTATAACGCAGCGTCGTTCTGCTCGCTGATCGGGCCGACGGCCACCCCGCCCGCGTTATTGACCAGCACGTCGATTCGGTCGTAAGCCGCCAGCGTTTCGCGGACAATGCGAACGGCGGCGCCGGGCTCGCGCAGATCGAGCGCCAGCGTCGTGAGCGAACCCAGTGACGATGCGACGAGCGTTTTGAGTTCTTGGAGGCGGTGCGCGCGACGCCCGACGGCGAACACGTCCCAGCCGGCTCGTACGGCGCGTTCCGTCAGGGCCCAACCGATGCCCGACGATGCTCCGGTGACGATCGCGACCCGGCGGACGCTCATGAGAAAACTCCGAATTCACTTCGCATGACGGCTCTGTTCTGCGCGTCGAGGTCGGTTCTTCGCGCCGCGCGAAACGGTCGCCGCTATGGAGCAACCGCGCGTCGGTATCATCATGGGCAGCATCTCGGATCTCGAGACGATGCGGGCGGCCTCGACGACCCTCGCCGAGCTCGAGATCGCGCACGAGATGCGAGTCGTCTCCGCGCATCGCACGCCGGACCTCCTATTCGCTTACGCCGCCGACGCCGCCGCGCGCGGATTGCTGGTCATCATCGCAGGTGCCGGCGGGGCCGCGCACCTTCCCGGCATGGTCGCCGCAAAATCGCAACTGCCCGTGATCGGCGTTCCGGTCCGCAGTTCGACGCTCGACGGTCTCGATTCACTGCTGTCGATCGCGCAGATGCCTGCCGGCGTGCCGGTCGCGACGATGGCGATCGGCAACGCCACCAATGGCGCCCTCTTTGCCGCGCGCATTCTCGCGCTCGCCGACGCTGGGCTCGCGCGACGATTGGCAGAACGCACGGCCGCCGCTGCCGCCGCCGTCGAAGCGATCCGGCTTTAGAAGAAATGGACGTCGAAACCATCGGCATCCTCGGCGGCGGACAGCTCGGCCGAATGCTGACGCTCGAAGCCAAGCGCATGGGCTACCGCGTCGTGACGCTCGAGCCGATGCCGAACTCACCCTGCGGTCAGGTTGCCGACGAACAGATCGTCGCCGCGTATGACGATCTGCGCGCCATCGGTGAACTCGGCGCGCGCTGCGACGTCGTCACCTACGAATTCGAAAACATTCCGCTGGATTCGGTTCGCGCGCTCGAAGAAGATGGGCGGCTCGTGCGGCCCAGCGGCGACGTGCTGCGAGTCGCGCAAGATCGCATTCTCGAAAAAAACTTCGTGTCGGCTGCCGGCTGCGCGGTCGCGCCGTTCGTTGCGGTTACGTCGCCCGACGAACTCGAAGCCGCTTGCGCGACGGTCGGCTTCCCGGCCGTCATCAAAACGGCGCGCGGCGGGTACGACGGCAAAGATCAGTGGGTCGCGCGCGATCGGGCTGCGGCCATCGACGCCTTCCAAGCTGCCCAAGGTGTGCCGCTGATCTTCGAGCGTTTCATCGCTTTCGATCTGGAAGTCTCGGTGATTTGCGCGCGCGGCGCGGACGGCGCGCTCGTGCGCTTTCCCGTGACGGAAAACCAACACGACCACGGCGTGCTCGCGACCACGATCGTCCCGGCGCGAATCGCGGCTTCGGTTGCGGACCGGGCCGCAACGATGGCAGCGACGATCGGCGAACGGCTCGGCATCGTGGGCGCGTACTGCGTGGAGTTTTTCGTCGCGGACGACGAACTCTACGTCAACGAAATCGCGCCGCGCGTACACAACAGCGGGCACTACTCGATCGACGCGACGCAAATATCGCAGTACGAAGCGCACGTGCGGGCGATCTGCGGTTTGCCGCTGGTCGAGCCGAAACTCTTCGCGCCGGCCGTCATGATCAATATCTTGGGAGCGGGGACGGGCGATCGGCTCGTCGGCGTCGCACCGCTCTTGCGCGATCCCGATATCCGGTTGCACGTCTACGGTAAACGCCACGCCGCGCTGCGCCGCAAGATGGCGCATTTCACGGTGCTCGGCGCGAGCGTCGATGACGCGCTGGGCCGCGCAGAAGCGGGGCGTCGTGAGCTGACGTGGATACCATCCGCGTCGCAAGAACGGGCGCATCGGTGAGCGGACGGCAGTCTTGACCGGAACGCGGCTCGCAAAGAGCGATCGACTTCGGCTTGTTTAGGGGCGCAAGACCGGGGACGATCGTTTTTACAAACGTATGTTTCCGTAAGCCGATCCCCTATACGCGCCGAGCGACGCCGAGAACGTTCGCATAGAGCGCGTAAGCGTTGCACTGCCCGCAGCGTAGCTCGGACGTCGATGAGCGCAAGACTTCTCGTGGTAAGCGGGGCGACGCTCGTGCGCGCTCTCGAGCGCACGTGTAAAATTTGATCTTAGAATACTAGTTGATAACGTGCGCCTTCTTGGCGTAAGGTGAAACTACGAATCTAGGAGGTGTGATGCCGCGTAAGAAATCGCTCGTGCTCACCGATCACGAGTTGCGACTGATGGACGTTTTGTGGCTAAAGGGCCGAGCGACGGTTTCCGAAGTCACCGCGGCGTTGCTGCCGCCGCCCCTGGCATACAATACCGTGCTCTCTACACTGCGTACGCTCGAAACGAAGGGCTACGTTTCGCACGACGAGGCGGGGCGTGCGTTTACGTACCGGGCGCTGGTCGAACGCGACGACGCGGCGAAGTCCGCGGTCGATCACGTCCTCGCGCGTTTTTTCAAGAATTCGCCGAACGCCTTAGCGCTGACCTTACTCGACGACGTCGCTCTGCGCGACGCCGATCGCAACGCGATTCGTGCGTTGCTCGAGCGGAATCCGAAGGCGCGCAAGTGAGTACCGTATTCGAGGGTGCCGCGCTTACGATTGCGACGGTCGTCTTCGATGGACTCTGGCAAGGCGTGCTAATCGTCGGCGTCGTGTGGCTGGTTCTACGCTCCGTGCCGAAGGTGGGTGCGGCGACGCGCTATGCCATCTGGCTGTGCGCGTTGTTGGCGCTGGCGCTGGTACCAGCCCTTACCGTCGTTTTCTCCGAGCAGCGCTCCGAGCCGGTCACGGGAGCAGTCGCGAGCGCGATCGGGGAGCGAAGCGCGACGTCGCTTCGTCCCCACGCACGATCTCGCATCGCCGCGGCAGGTGAAGCTCGAGAACCGGCGGCGCCCGCGCTCAAAAGCGAATCGCTCGCACCTCTTCCACACACGTCGAGACTCCCGATATCTCAGTCTCTCGCACTCGCCGTCGCACTCGTATGGCTGCTGGTCTTGTGTGCGCGCGGCCTCCAGCTCTTACTCGATATGCGGGCTCTCGTCGCGATTCGACAGGGTGCGCGATTCTGGCCGACGGCACACGCTTTCCCAATTTTCCTGTCGGACCGCGTGCAGGTCGCCCTCGCCGTCGGATTTGGTCGCCCGGCGATTGTTCTGCCCGCTTCCCTCATCGAGCAGCTGCCGGCCGGCGAAATCGAAACGATCGTCATCCATGAGATCGCTCACCTGCGTCGTTACGACGTTTGGACCAACGCGCTCGCGCGCGTCGCCGAAGCGTTCGTCGCCCTCGATCCCGCGACGTGGTTCGTGATGCGTCGGCTTTCGATGCAACGCGAGATCGCCTGCGACGATTGGGTCGTCGCGAGAACCGGCACCGGGAGCGCATTCGCGCGAACCTTGGCCGCGCTGGCAAGTGGCGTGCGTTCGCGCGAACCGCTCGCCGCTCCGAGCGCGCTCGGCTCTCGGCACGCGATCGTCGAGCGTATCGAACGGCTGCTCGAATCGCGGCCGCGACGTCTTCGTCTTTCGCTCTCTGCGCTTGGAGGAACCCTCATGTTGCTCGCGCTGCTCGCACTCGTGATGCAAGCCGTGTCGCCGGTGCTCGCTTACGAATCGCAACCGGTTCGGGTCGCGCAAGCGTCCGCGCTCCCGCTCGCTACGAAATGCATCGTACCGGATCGTGGTATCCGATTGATGTTCCTGCACGGTCCGTCCAGAAACGCGAAGGGAACGGCGCCGATGAATTTCGAGCTTCGTGATCTTGAAGACGTCCACGCGCGTCCCGGTGTGAAGATCAACGCCGTTTTCGAACTCACGGTTGATGCTGCGGGCAGGCCGAGCAACGTCGTCATCGACTCGTTCCCGCAGTATCCTGGAATGGCCGATCATATCGCTCGACTCCTGAAGACGAGTACGTACGCGCCCGCAATTCGCAATTGCGTCGCTGTCGCGACGAGGATTCGAACGGCTACTCACATCGACGCACCCGAGCCGAACTCGGTATCGGTGATCGTTCCGGTGTACGCCGCGGGTTGGCGTGTCCAAAACGTATCGTCATGCAAAGTACCGATCGTCACTCACGCTCGTTATCGTTCGGGTTTCGACGCTCCGTTGGCCTATACGGAAATGCTTCCGGCGTTTCCCGACTCGATGAAAGATTCATCGATCGAAGCGAGCTACACGACATCGGTACGCGTTCACGTCGATGCGGCGGGCGCCGCCACGAGCGCCGCGCTCGCCCGTTCGAGCGGGCAACGCGCCTTCGACGACGCCGCATTCGCCGCCGCGCGGCGCGCGACGTATCCGCTAACGCCGACGGCCTGCAAGCCATTGCCGACCGACTACATATGGAACACGACCTTCGGCTGGCAGACGCTCCCGTAAGCGACGGCGAATTTCGGCTGCGTTCGTCACTCGATCGGACGAGATACGTCGGGCAATCGATACCACGCGATTCCCGGGCCCGCGACGAGCGTGCGAGGCTTTTCCGGTATATCCGTAAAGGCCATCGGCCGGTCCCAATAATCGTTTACGCGTGCGGCGAGCGCGCGTTCGCTGGCGGGAGCGGGCATGCGCCGCGCGAGTGCGGCGCGATAGGCTGCCGCGTAACCATCGAGCATGCGTTCTTTCGAAAACGTCGTCTCCACGCGGCGACGGCATGCGCGCCGGTCGAGCTCGCCGAGCAGCGCGACATTCGCTACGGCGGCCGCGACGTCGTCGCAGAGAAAGCCCGTCTCGGCATCGACGACGATCTCGGGGATCGAGCCCATGCGCGCACCGAGGACCGGCGAGCCGCATGCCATCGCTTCGATCATCGTGAGACCGAAACGTTCGGGCCGCGTCGTCATGTGCACGAGCGCGAGCGCGCCGCCGAGCAGCGCGTCGCGCTCTTTCCGTTCGACTGCGCCGACGAAACGCACGCGCTCGCCGTCGAGGTGCGGCGCGATCTCGGTTGCGAAATACGCTCGGTCGTGCGGGATTCCGGCGATGACGAGCGGCACCCCAGCGCGCTTGGCGATCTCGATGGCGAGATGCGCGCCTTTTTCGGGATGAAAGCGGCCGAGAAAAAGCAGATACGAACCCGGGCGATCGACGAACGTAAATTCGACCGGATCGATGCCGTTGTACGTCGTGGCGAGATAATCCAGGCCGGGATCGCGGTCGGCGTCGCTGATCGAACAGTAAAAACTGCGGTGCGCGGCGGCGTAGTAAGCGGCCAGGATCGGCGGCGACGAAAAGCCGTGAATGGTCGTGAGCAGCGGCGGCGCGCTCGTCGCGAGCGCGTACGTCAGCGGCCTCCAATCGAAGTTGTTATGGATGAGATCGAATTCGCCGGCGCGCGCGAAGCAGTGTGCTGTGTGGAGTGCACCGTACACGTCACCGTCCAACGCCGGATCTTCGTTGAGGCCGACCGGGACGACCGACGCGATCCGCACGGGCGTCGTCGAATTGCCGCTTGCGAAGAGCGTGACGTCGGCCCCGCGCGCCGCCATACCGGCAGCGATGGTGTGGGCGATCTGCTCCCACGGGCCGTAACCGCGCGGCGGAACGGGCCACGAGATCGGCGCGAGCAGCGCGAGCCGCAGCCCGGCCATCGAGCGATCGACGTCCGGCCGCCTAGCGACGTTCGAAGACGAGCGCACCGTCTCTGACGACGGCCGTCGGCGCGCGAAACGGGCGGGCGTCGCTTTCGATATCCGCGTCGAGCAACACGATGTCGGCGACCGCGTCTACGGCCAGCGTTCCGCGTTCGATGCCGAGCAGATCGGCGGCCGCGAACGTCGCCGTATGCAGCGCCTCGCGGGCGCTCATGCCGAGCATCGACTGCATGAGTTCGATTTCGTACGCGTAGGCATCGTGAAAGTTGAACGGCGTGCCCGCATCGGAGCCTCCCGCGAACCGAACGCCGGCGCTGCGGGCGCGCTGCAAGTTAGTCGCCGCATTCTCCATGATCTCGCGCGCTTTATGCAGCACGAAATCCGGCATGCCCGCGTCTTCGCCGCCTTCGACGATACACGTGATTGCCGCGAGCGTCGGAACGAGATACGCGCCAGTTTTGAGGAACAGCGCGATGCCTTCGTCGTCGACGAGATGGCCGTGTTCGATCGAATCGATGCCCGCCCGCAACGCATTGTTGATGCCGCCCCTGCCGATCGCGTGCGCGGCGCAGCGCATGCCGTGCTTGTGCGCTTCGGTTATGCCGCTGCGTAATTCGTCTTCGGAGAGTTGTTCGATCCCCGGCACGGCCCCCTTGGTCAGCACGCCGCCGGTTGCGATGAATTTGATGCATTCTGCGCCGTCGCGTCGTTGTTCGCGAACTGCGATCCGCACGTCGAGCTCGCCGTCGGCTTGCCGGCCGACAAACCAGCCGTGGCCCCCCGTCATGCAGATCGCCCGTCCCGCCGCGACGATCGTCGGCCCGGCAATCTTGTTCGCAGCGACCGCGTCGCGGACGTCGATCGCTAGATTCTCCGTGCTGCCGAGATCGCGGACCGCGGTAACGCCCGCGAAGAGCGACTTTCGGGCGTTCTCCGCGCAGACGAGCGCGCGCTGCGTCGGCGTGGTGAGCACGAAGACGCTCGTCGTCTGAGCTTCACCGCTCATCTCGAGATGGACGTGCCCGTTCACGAGCCCCGGTACGACGCATGCGGTAGCGATCGTGCGCGCATCCACCGGCACGGCCATCGTCGCATCGCCGATGCCCGCGATGCGGCCGTTTTCGACGAGCAACATTCCGTTGCGCTTGGGTTCGCCTAGGTTATCGTGTAGCGTCCCGAAGCGGATCGCGAGCGGCTGGCTTACGGACGGTGCGATGAGCGTTCTCCGATGTAGACGTCGGTGCGGTACTGGAGCGTCGCATGACCGCTACGATCGGCGAAACGTTCGTGCAGCGCACGTAGCGAACGTTCCATCTCGACCAGGGCCGGACCGCCGCGCGGCGCGTAGGACGTGCTCCGCACGCGCCCCACCAGACCGTCGGCATCGAGACGTTGCTCGTTGTGAAAGTGCAGCCGCCGCAGCGGTGCGAACCCGCCCTCGCGCAGCGACGGTTCGAGCGCTGCATCGGCGAAACCGATACCGGCGAGCATCGCCTTTTCACCGAATCGCTCTTCGAGGGCGCGGAACTCGCACGTGAACGGGTCCGCTCGCGTATCGCGTTCGTTCCAAACGATTGCGAGGCGCCCATTCGCGCGCAGGATGCGCCGAAATTCAGCGAGCGCGGCCGCGTGGGCGAACCAGTGAAAGGCTTGGAAGCAGCCGACGGCATCGGCGCCGGCGTCCGGTAAACCGGTCGCGGCGGCCGTCCCCGCGCGCGCATCGCAGCCGGCGGCGACGGCAACCGCACGCATTTCGTCGTTCGGTTCGACTGCGATCGCTCGCGCACCGGCCGCGACCAGAGCGCGCGTCGAGATGCCGGTGCCCGCACCAACGTCGACGACGTCGGCCGGAAGCGGCAGGCCGTCGAGAATCGCGGCAATCGCTTCGCGCGGATACGTCGGGCGATACCGATCGTACGCCGCGGCAAGGCCGCAGAAACGCTGTGCGGTTGCGAGCGGCGCGTCGCTCAAGGTCGCCCTATTCCGACCGTGTGTCCGTTCTCGAAACGATCGGGAAATTCGACGGGCGCAACGGGCGTAGTGGCCGCTCGAGCGTCGCTATCGGCGTCGCTCTCCGCATCGCCGCCGCGATCGAGCGCGGCGTCGATCACGTCGAAACACCGGTCGATCTCTTGCGTGGTGTTGTATTGCGCGAAGCTCAAGCGGACGGCGACGCCGCCCTCCCGGGCAGCGAGCGTGCCCATCAAGCGCGGCGCGTAGTAGTCGCCGCAGCGCGCTTCGATCTGCGCCACTTCGAAACGCTCCGCCAGCGCTTCGCTCGGCATGCCTGCGATATTGAAAGCGAATACCGGAAGACGGGCCGACTCGGCCGGCCGGCCGTAGAGCCGCACCACATCGGAGCGTTCCGCGAATTTCGCGCCTGCGTAACGCGACAGTTGGAACTCGTGCTTCGCGACGATCTCCAGACCCAAACGCGGCGTCGCCGCGATATCGCGGAAATAGCTCATCGTTCCGAGCCAGCCGGCCAGCGCTTCGTGGCTCTGCGTCCCGCACTCGAGCGTCCAATAGCGCGCGTCGCCCCCGGGAACGCGATCGTCGTCGGCTGCGACGTAGCGTTCCAGTAAGGCCGCGCTCGCGTACCAAAAGGCCAGATGCGGAGCGTACATCTTGTACGCGGAAAAAAACGCGAAGTCGATCGCGCCGTCGAGTTCGAGTGCGAAGTGAGGAAACGCCTGAACGCCGTCGACGATCACGAGCGCGTGCGCGTCTTTGGCCGCGCGAGCGAAGCGCGCGACGTCGAACACGGTTCCCGTCGCGTTGGACGCCCACGGCAATGCGACGAGCTTGGGGCCGCGCGAGAGAAATGCCGCAAACTTACTTTCGTCGAGATCGCCGCGCGCATCGACCGGCACGATGTCGATCTGCGCGCCGAAGCGCCGCAGCCAAACCCACGGTGCGATGTTCGCCTCGTGATCCGCCGCCGTTACGACGATGCGATCGCCGCGTACGATCGTGCTCGCGAGCAAACGTGAAAGCGCCATCGCAAGGCTTGTCGCGTTGAGGCCGATTCCGATCTGCGCCACGTCCGTATCGACCAGCGCCGCGAATTCGGACTTCGCTTCGGCGATGAGATCGCTCGTCGCGCGAGTTCGTGCAAAGATGGCGCCCTGTTGCGCGTTATCGTAAGCGAGATAGCGCTGCATCCGTTCGAGCGCGCTATCGGGAAGTTGGGAACCTGCGGCGTTGTCGGCGAGAATGCGCCCGCGCGTGCGGGCGGCCATGACGGCGGGAAAGCGACCGTCGTTCACGCGCTTGCGGCGGCTTCGAGCGCGCGATACGCACGCGACGGCACGTCGCGCCCGAGCACGCCGCTGATGAAACGCGTCGCGGCACGCACGGTATCGAGCGAGACGCCGGTTTCGATTTTCATGCCGTCGAGCATGTAGAGCAGATCTTCGGTCGCCAGATTTCCCGTCGCGCCGGGGGCGTACGGACAGCCGCCGAGACCGCCCGCGGAGGAATCGAAAATCGCGACGTTCATCTGCAGCGCCGCGACGACGTTGGCCAGCGCGACCCCACGCGTATCGTGGAAATGCATCGCCAGCCGTTCCACCGGCATGTGTGCTTGAAGCGCACAGGCGACGTCCACGACGGCGTTGGGCGTAGCGACGCCGATCGTATCGCCGATCGAAATTTCGTCGACGCCCATCTCGGCAAGCGCGCTCGCGACGCGCACGACGCGTTCGGGCGCCACGGGCCCTTCGTACGGACAGCCGAACGCCGTCGAAACGTACCCGCGCACGAACATGCCTTCGGAACGCGCGGCTCCGACGACGTCACGAAAAGCCGCAATCGATTCGTCGATCGTCATGTTGATATTGGCTTTGGCGAACGATTCCGAGGCGGCCGTGAAGACCGCGATCGAACGAACGCCGGCAGAGCGCGCGCGCTCGAATCCGCGCAGGTTCGGTACGAGGCACAGGTACGTCACACCGGGGCGCTGCTCGATGCCCGCCATGACCTCTTCGGCGTCGGTCAGTTGCGGAATCGCATTCGGACGCACGAACGACGTGGTCTCGATCGTCGCGAGTCCGCTTTGTGAAAGTACGTCGATGAAGCGAATTTTGTCGGCGGTCGAGACGACGCCGCGTTCGTTCTGTAGGCCGTCGCGCGGTCCCATCTCGCACACCTTGACGCGTTCGGGCAACGACGAGAGAGTGCTCGCGCTCATGAGACGGCTACCGCCCTTTCCGTGACGACGTGCGATTCGATGTGTTCGGCGATGACGGCAACCGCGCGAGTCCAAATGCGATCGTCCCACATAAAGCCTTTGATGAGAAACGTTCCTGGGTTGAACGCGCCGATGAGATTGAGATGGTTCGCGCGTCCGTCTTTGATTTCGTAGCTGGCGATGCGGCCGCCCAGCGTCGCACTATCTTTCCACACGATGCCGTCGTTGTCACCGCCGAAGTGCGGTACCGAGCCGTAAATCGAGAACAGGCAGCTGTGCGGCGGTGCGAGCCACGGCTCGTAGTCCAAGAGCCAATTGCGATCCTTGCCGCGGCCGACCCAATGACCGCCCGTACGGTTATACCACGTCATGAAGTCGGAGCGCAGATCCATCTGGCGCATCGACCGGTCATGCAGCCGTAAGAACGCGGTGAGCATCGGCAACATGTCTGCGGTCGCGCCCCAATGCGGCGTTCCCAGGGTGATGGTGTGAGCGATCTCGTGCGCGCGCTCGGGATAGCGGCGCAAGAACCCGCGCACGACCAGTCCGCCGAGCGAATAGCCGACCGAGACGATCGGGAACGGCACGCCGCGCGCTCGCAGTCCAGCGACGAAGTCGGCGTAGCGATCGATCCGATCGGAAAGGTCGTCGGCGAAGACCGGAAAGAGTTCGCAGCGGAAGCCGCGGGCTTCGAGCCCCGTCAGACCGCGCCGTCCGCATGCGAGCGCGGTCATATCTTTATCGGGTTCGTTGAAGCCGGGCACGATGACGATCGTTGGCTTAGCGTTCACGCGAAGTCCAGCAACGTGGCACCGCCGCTGACGAGCGCGCCTTCCGTAACGGAGATTTCAGCAACGGTCCCCGGCCGGGTCGCCTCGATGCGGTGTTCCATCTTCATCGCTTCGAGTACGAAGAGCAGGTCGCGTTCCGCGACGGCGTCGCCCGCGCGTACGGCGACTTTGACGATCTTGCCCGGCATCGGAGAGGTCACGGCACCGTGGGCGTTGCCGCGCGCGGCGCTCGCCGCGCCGAGCGCCGGCGGTGCTGCGAGCGCGAAGGTATAGGCGCGTCCGGCGCGCGCGACCGCGATTGCGTCATCGCCCGCGACCGCGCTGCCGACGATGCGGCGACCGTCGCGGCGAACGATCGTGCGCCCGGCTCCGCTTTCGATCGTCACATCGCACGCCACATCGCCGCCAAGGCGCCAGGCCCCGTCGGCGGCGCCGCGCGATGCGACGATGGCGAGCGTCCGGCCGCCCTCGACGAGCCGCAGCGGAATGCCGACGCCCGCGCTGCGCCACGCGCGCGGCAGCGCGAGCGCCGCCGCTATCGCCAGCAGAACCGCGTCGTCATCCGCCGGCGCGAGTGCGGCTTCCAGCGCCGCCGCGCGTTCGCTCAAATACGCGGTGGTCGTGTCGCCGGCGGCAAAGGCCGCGTCGCTCGCGATAGCGCGCAGCAGCGGCAGATTCGTCGTCACGCCCTCGATGCGAACGCCGGCGAGCGCGTCCGACAGATTCGCAATCGCGCTCGTGCGATCGCCGCCGTAAGCGATGATCTTGCCGAGCATCGAGTCGTAATAGATCGAGACCTCTGCCCCTCGATCGTAGCCGAGATCGAAGCGCGCTCCACTATCGAAGGGAATGTCGAAGCGCGCGATCGTTCCGCTGGAGGGCAAGTAGCCGTTGGCCGGATCTTCCGCGTTGAGACGCGCTTCGATCGCCCAGCCGCGCGCGGCCACGTCGCGCGCCTCGAGTGCGAGCGGCTCGCCGTCGGCGAGCGAAAACTGGAGCGCGACGAGATCGACGCCTTGGACGAGTTCGGTGACGGGATGCTCGACTTGCAGGCGTGCGTTCATTTCCAAGAAGTAGAATTCGCCGTTTTCGTCGAGCAAGAACTCGACCGTGCCCGCATTCGTATACTCGACCGAGCGCGCGACGGCGATCGCGGCCTCGCCCATCCGTTCCCGTAACGCCGCGTCGAGCGCGAGCGAAGGCGCTTCCTCGATCACCTTTTGATGGCGCCGCTGGATCGAACATTCGCGTTCGCCCAGATGAATCGTCTTGCCGAAACGATCGGCCAGAATTTGAAATTCGATGTGCCGGGGACGAGCGACGTACCGTTCGAGCAGGACGCGCTCGTCGCCGAACGCCGCGAGCGCTTCGCGTTTCGCCGCCGCCAGCGCTTCGTCGAAGTGCGCGAGATCGTCGACGACGCGCATCCCACGTCCGCCGCCGCCGGCGCTGGCCTTCACGAGCAGCGGTGTTCCGATCCGGCTCGCTTCGGCGCGTAAGGTTTCGACGGAAAGATCGTCGCCATCGTAACCGGGCACGACCGGTACGCCGTGCGCGCGCGCGCGGCGTTTGGCTTCGGTCTTGTCGCCCATCAGCGCGATCGCCTCGGGCGTGGGGCCGACGAAGAGCAGGCCCGCCGCGCGCACGGCCCGCGCGAATTCCGCGCGTTCCGACAGGAAACCGTAGCCGGGGTGAATCGCGTCGGCCCGCAGCTCGCGCGCCGCCGCGATGACGCGTTCGATATCGAGATACGACTGCGTCGCGGGCGCCGGACCGATGCGCACCGCGTCCTCCATCGCTCGCACGTGCAGCGCATCGCGATCCGCGTCGCTAAAGATGCCGAGCGGAACGATGCCGGCCGCGCGGGCGCCGCGCGCGATGCGAACCGCGATCTCGCCGCGGTTCGCCACGAGCACGCGTTCGATGCTCATCGCGCCCACGCGGGCGTTCGTTTTTCGAGAAACGACCGCAAGCCGTCTTGTCCCTCGGGGCTCGTTCGCTGCGCTGCGATCGAACGCGACGTCGATTCGAGGGTCGCATCGTAGTCGCTTTCCACGACCTCCGCAAAGAGCGCCTTTGTCGCCGCGATCGCCGTCGGGCTCGACGTTGCGATTTCGGCGCAGACGCGTTCGATGGCGCGCTCGAGGGCGCCCGACGTTGCGACGATTTCGTGAACGAGCCCGATCGCGAGCGCTCGCGACGCGCCGAAGCGCTCGCCGGTCAGTGCGAGGGCGCGCGCGTGCGAACGGCCGATCTTCGCTAGAACGAACGGTGAGATAACCGCGGGCAAAATGCCGAGCTTGACTTCGGTCAAGCCGAAGATCGTGTCGTCCATCGCGAGCGCGATATCGGCCGCGGCGACGAGCCCCACGCCGCCGCCGATCGCCGCACCGTGTACGCGCGCCACGACCGGCTTCGGGCAGCGGTCGATCGTCCGAAACATACGCGACATCGCGCGCGCGTCGGCGCGATTGTCATCCGCCGAAAGTTCGAGCGACGCTCGCATCCAAGCGACGTCCGCGCCGCCGCAGAACGATGTGCCGGCGCCGCGAAGAACGACGGCGCGCACGCTCGCATCGGCGCCGAGGGTTTGGAAAGCCTCGTCGATCTCGGCGATCAGCTCCGCGTTGAAAGCGTTACGCACCTCCGGCCGGCTGAGTTCGACGTGAGCGATCGCGCCGACGCGATGCACGGCGAGGTAGGAGGAACGCATCCGGCCGGACTTCGCGCCAAAGTGTCGGCTCCCTTACGGTCGGACGACCATCGTCGCGTGTTATCATGAAGCCATGGACGCGACTGCCGGACCCACACCCGTACGCGCCGCGAGCCGTGCGGATGAGCCCGGGCGTGTGGTCAAGCGGCATTCGGTCGTTACGCGGCTCGCGCATTGGATCGGCTCGCTCGCGATGCTTATTCTGGTGATGAGCGGCCTCGCGATTTTCAATGCCGCACCGTACCTCGACGCCTCCGATCTCAGCGATCCGGCGCACCGCGTCCTCTCGATCGGCGCCCAGTCGACCGTCATGGGCCAGCCCGTCGCGACGACGCAAATTTTCGGGCTGCACTTTACGACGACGCATGTGCTCGGCTACACCGATAACGGTCAGGGCGGCGAGTCGGCGCGCGCGTTTCCCGGCTGGATCACGTTTCCAGGCTACCAGGATCTGGCCGGCGGCCGGGACTGGCACCTGTTCTTCGGCTGGGTGCTGACGCTCGCCGGGCTCGCCTATCTCATCTTCGGCTTACTACGCAAAGAGCTCGGACTGCTCATCCTTCGGCCGTCCGACTTTGCGAAAATGTGGCCGATGCAAGCGTATTATTTGAAATTGCGTAAAGAGCCGCCGCCGCACGGCAAGTACAATCCGCTGCAAAAGGCAGGCTATACGGTCGTCCTGTTCGGACTGATCCCGTTCGTCGTGCTCACGGGGCTCGCGCTTTCGCCCGGCGTCGATGCGATCGCGGGGCCGCTGACGACGCTTCTCGGTGGGCGCCAATTTGCGCGATTGTGGCATTTTGTTGCGATGCTCGCGTTGATCGGGTTCACGTTCGGGCACGTCTTTCTGGTGGCGAGTACGGGTGTGCTCAACAACATGCGGTCGATGACGCTTGGAACGTACCGTCTCGGTAAAAACGAAGGAACGGGATCGTGAATCGTCAGTTATTCGTCGCGTCGTCGATGGCCGCAGCGCTCGCAGGCTGCGCGAAAATCACCAACGGTCTCAACGACTCGCCGCAAATCCACGGCATCTTGAAGATCGCGGAAAATTTGAACCATCGCGTGATCGGGACGCGCGGTCTGGCCAAGCTCTATCGCGAATCCGATATCACGCAGAATTTCCCGACCAACGGCAACGATACGCCGAGCGATTCGACGTACCGGAAGCTCGTCGATACGCGCTTCGCGGATTACCGCTTAGCGGTCGGCGGCCTGGTCGAACGGCCGCAGACCTTCGACCTGCGAGACTTGCGAGCGCTCGCGAAGCTGAGCCAAATCACGCGTCACGATTGTGTTGAAGGTTGGAGCGTGGTGGGAAAGTGGAGGGGCGTCCCGCTCGGCGATTTCTTAAAACTCGTGCGGCCCAGACCCGACGCGCGCTACGTCATGTTCTACTCGTTCGATCGCGATTCCAACGGCCAGCAGTTTTATGGAAGCTTGGATATGGTTGAGGCCGCGCATCCGCAAACGCAGCTCGCCCTCGATCTCAACGGTAGGCCGATCGATCCCGATCACGGAGGCCCGGTGCGCTTGCGCATCCCGACGCAGCTGGCGTACAAGAGCACGAAGTGGGTGCAGCGTATCGAGCTGGCTTCGACCTTCAAGCCGATTTTCGGCGGCAACGGCGGCTATTGGGAAGATCAGGGCTACGAATGGTACGCCGGCATCTAGCGAAGTAGCGCCGTACGGCTTTTAGCGACCGTCTCCGCCTCCGGCAAGAGACCGCGTCGCGCGTCCGGAACGCCGGGATATGCGCTATTTCATCTTCGCGGCTTCGTTTCTTTCGTTGTTGGCAACCGGGCTCGCACGGTCCGTTCCCGCGAGCGCCGAGGCCGTGCCCGCGCCGAAGCCCACCGCCGTAGAAATCGACACGCGCAGCAACGTCGATGCGCTCGTCGGTTGGCCGACGGGACCGCGCGTCGTCAGCGAGCGACGCTGGGAAGATCGCTTTATGGCCGTACCATCCGCGGCCAACGCGCTAGCGATCGAGCAGCACATCTCGGCGGTTCCGCATCGCGCAGGAACGCCGGGGGATCTCGCGACGGCGAAGTTCGTCGGCGCGCGACTCAAAGCCGACGGCTTCGCGGTCTCGACCGTTCCGTTCGAGGTGCTTTACACCAGTCCGATTTCGCAATCGCTCGCGATCGTCGCGCCCGCCCCGATGTCGTTCGATCTGCTCGAAGGCGATCCGGCGCATCACACGGCGGAAGAGCGGCTGGCGGGACCCGCGTTCATGGAAAATAGCGGCGACGGCGACGTCACGGGACCGCTGTTCTATCTCAATCACGGGACGGCCGACGATTGGGCGACGTTCGACGCCCTGGGCGTTGCGATGCCGAAAGGCGCGATCGTTATCGAACGTCTCGGCGGCGGGACGCGCGATCCGCAGGCCGGCGCGAAAAGCTGGGAAGCGCTCGAGAAACACGGCGTGGCCGGATTGATCGTCTATCAGGACGTCGCCGACGACGGCCTCTACGGCGGGGTCGCCTGGCCGAACGGCAATTGGAAGAATCCGAATATGGCCGAACGTATCGGCGGACCCCGGCCCGGCGTCGCTGCTATAGCACCACCGGGAGATCCGACGCTTCCGGGCCAGGCGCCGATTCCCGGAAGAAAACACCTGACGTGGGAGCAGACCGACCACGCGGATATCCCGGAAATGGACGTCACGCAGGCCGTCGCGCGCAAACTGCTCGCGGGCCTCGACGGATCCGTTGCGCCCCAGGGCTGGCACGACGGCTTCGAGATGCTGGAACACGTCGGCGGCAACGAGACGGTTCGTCTGGCCGTCAAGATGGAACGCCGGCTGACGACGATCTGGAACGTCATCGGCACGATGCGCGGCGCGACGCAGCCGAGTCAAATCGTGATGATGGGCAGTCACCGCGATGCGATGGCCTTCGGTGCCGTCGACCCGGGCAGCGGCACGACGGTTATGATGCAGGTCGCCGACGGATTCAAGGCACTGCACGACGCCGGCTGGCGGCCCGATCGCACGATCCAAATCGCATCGTGGGACGGGCACGAGCTCGGTCTGTGGGGCTCCCTTTCTTTGGCTTACGCGCGCGGCCCCGAATTGCGCGCGCACGTCGTGCAGTACGTCAATACCGATCAGCTGACGACGGGCACGCCATACCGCGCTTCGATGAGCCCGGAACTGTGGGGCTTCGGACGCGAAATCGCTTCACTCGTAAAGGGAATCGACGGACGGCCGCTGCTCGCGAGCGAGACCGCAAAGAAGCCGATCATGGTGCCGCCCGGCGGCGGCTCGGATCACCAGACATTCATCTACTGGCTCGGTATTCCGAGTTCGTCGACGGGATACTACGGGCACTTCGGCGCGCATCATTCGGCCGAAGATAATATCGCCGGATTGCAGACGTACGATCCCGGATTCAAACAAGCGATCGTGACCGCGCAGTTTACCGGCGTGCAACTCATGCGCGCGGCGGGCGCCGTCGGGATGCCGTTACGTTTGAGCGGCGTCGCGACGCAGCTTCTCAAAGACGTCGACGATGCGAAGAAAGCGTCGCAGTACGACGACGTCGATCTGGCACCGCTGCGCGCGAAGATCCTCGCCTATCGCGATGCTGCCGCAGGCTTCGACGCGTCGCTCCTCGCGGCGGAACGTTCGGGCGATGTGGGCGCACTCGCGCCGCTCGAGGGCCGGGCGATGGTCGCGCGCGACGCCTTTTGGCGGCCCGAGGGTCTCTCGTACAACAAGTACTGGCATACGATCGACCGCAACGTCGCGCCGTTTCCTGAACTCAATTACGCGGCCTACGCGACGACCGAACGCGAGGCGCACGTGCGCGCGGCCCTCGACCGGCTTTCGACCGCGCTCGACCGGGCGATCGCGGCGATCTCGTAAGCGCGCCGACGTAAAGCCTAGCGGCGGCGCCGGCCCGAACGCGCAGCGTTGCCCGAGGTTCCGGTCGCGCCGTCGACCGAGTACGCTCCCGGCCCGATCAAAATGAAGGCCAGCGCCATCACGAGATACGCCGCGGGCAATTCGTAGCTCTGACGGCCCGGCGCGTTGGAAACGAACGTCGCGCCGTGCGGTACGAGGACGAAGAAGATCGCGACCACCATGTTGCAAGCGATGAGAAACGCGAAGAGCGGTGTCAAGAAGCCGGCGATCAGCGCGATGCCCCCGCCGAATTCGGCGAAGGCCGCGAGCGCTTGCAGCCATCCGGGAACGCTCGGGATCGTTGCGGAGAGCCAGTTGCCCGGATGCTGGATTTTCGGTAACCCGTGAATGACGAACGCGGCGCCGACCATCAATCGCAGCAGCAGCAGCGCGATATCGGCGCGCGGGCCTAGCCGGAGCGGTGCGATCATGCGACGAGGTGCGCTTGCGCCGCAGCAACGGCGTTGGTGCGCGAGCGCGTCATCGAAAGCCAAACGCCGCCGATTACGAGCACGGCACCCGCAAGGTCGCGAATTCCAAAGACTTCGTGGCCGAATACCGCGCCGACGACGACCGCGATTACCGGAATCATGAGTGCGGATAATCCCATCGTGCCGCTTTCAATACGCTGCAGTAGCCAATGGTTGAGGTAGAATGCGACCGCGCTCCCGCAGACCGCGAGATACGCTATCGCCGCAAGCGAGCCCGGGGCGACCGCACGGTGCCAATCCGTATGCTCGAAGCCCAGGCCGTACGCGGCCATCGCCACACCCGCTAGCAGCATCGCCGGCGGCAAAGTGGCGAGGGGTTCGACGTGGGCGAAGCGCTTGAGGTAGACGTTCGCATACGCTGACGACGCCGATGCGCCGAGCACCGCCAGGACGTACAGAGCGTCCGCGCGGACGTCGCCCACGAGCGAGATCGTGGCAACTCCGCCGAGCGCCAGCAGGGCGCCGACGATCGTCGTGCGGCCGGCTCGTTCGTCGAGCATGACGTGCGCGAAACCGAAGACGAAAAA
>JAABUZ0100002878.1_pt1 | contig 27246 bp, 24 predicted proteins | sample 5562091 | NCBI WGS metagenome assembly JAABUZ01 (sample SAMN12813069, study PRJNA571459) | rock metagenome | isolation source: Antarctica rocks | place: Antarctica: Victoria Land, Linnaeus Terrace sud | collected 2015-12-21 | reverse complement strand
CATCCTCGACATAAGCTGCGAAGCGCGCTTCACTCTCGGACGCCATCTCATGCTCCCTCTCCTCGATCGACTCGAAATGGAGCTCTCTCCCACCAGGCCAACGCGGCTTTGTGACTCAGTAAGACTACGCGCTCGGGATCGAGCCGGGGACCAACCACGCCCCGGGCCGCGCCTTCGCGCGCGAGCGGGACGAGATCATCACGCTGCGCCACGACGAGGAGCGGCGGTACGACCTCCGGCTCCGGGTGCTCGACGGCGCGGGGGCTATCGCGGAGGCGGAGCGGCGGATCAGGGCGGTGGGCGCGCAACCCGAGGAGGACTATCCGGAGCCGTCGCGGGCGTTTGCGCCTCTATGATCGGGACGGGTCGCCATCGGCCAGGGGCTTCGCGCCGACCCTTCCGGCCAGCCCCTCGATGATGGGGCAGTCGGGCCGCTCGTTGCCGGCGCAGCCGTCGGCGAGGCCGTGCAGCGCCGTCACCATGTCACGCATCCCGGCGATCCGCTCCTCGAGCTCCGCGATATGGTCGAGCGCGATGCGCTTCACCTCGGCGCTGGAGCGGCCGCGGTCGCTCCAGAGCGCCAGGAGATCGCGGATACGGTCGATCGGGAAGCCGAGGTCGCGGGCCCGGCGGATGAACTGCAGCCGCGCCACGTCGTCGGCCGAATAATCGCGGTAGTTGCTGTCGCGCCGCTCGGCCGTGGCGATGAGCGCGATGGATTCATAGTGGCGGATCATCTTGGCCGAGGCGCCCGAGGCCTGTGCGGCTTGTCCGATCTGCATGGATCACATCCTCTGCCAAAATCGCTTGACCTTCCCATGATGGGAAGGTGCACGGTCTTCCACAAGGATGACCTCCATGACCGACACGCTCCACCACCACGCGCCCGCCACCGAGGACCGCTGCTGCGGCTCCCCCGCAGGAGCCACCGCCACCATCAAGCCGTCGCTGGACCCCGTCTGCGGCATGACCGTGGACCCGGCGAGAACTGCGCATCACGCCGAGCACGATGGGATGACCTATCATTTCTGCTGCAACGGCTGCCGGACCAAGTTCGCGGCCGACCCGGCCAGGTACTTGGTCCCGGCCGCGCCGGCGACCGCGAAAGACCCCGTCTGCGGCATGATGGTCGATCCGGCCAAGACGCCCCACCACGCCGAGCACGACGGTACCGCCTACCACTTCTGCTCGGCCGGCTGCCGCACCAAGTTCTCGGCCGACCCGGCGAAATATCTCTCGCCCGAACCCCGCGCCGAGGCGCCCGTGGCGCCCGGCACGATCTACACCTGCCCGATGGACCCCGAGGTGCGGCAGGTCGGGCCTGGCGCCTGCCCGATCTGCGGCATGGCGCTGGAGCCGGCCGAGATCACGGCCGATGCCGGCCCGAACGTCGAGCTCGCCGACATGACGCGCCGCACGTGGCTCGCAGCCGCCGGGGCCGTGCCGGTCGTCGTTCTGGCCATGGGCGAGCACCTGGCCGGCGACGTTTTTTTCCCGATCCGTGGCCAGGCCTCGAACTGGATCCAGTTCGCTCTGGCCAGCGCCGTGGTGTTCTGGGGCGGATGGCCGTTCTTCGTGCGCGGCTGGCAGTCGCTCCGCACGCGCCACCTCAACATGTTCACGCTGGTGGCGATCGGCACGGGCGTGGCCTGGGCCTACAGCGCCGTCGCGACGCTGTTCCCGGCGCTGTTTCCCGCCGCGTTCCACGACATGACCGGTGCCGTCGGGGTCTATTTCGAGGCCGCGGCCGTCATCACGGTTCTTGTGCTGGTGGGCCAGGTCCTGGAACTCCGGGCGCGCGACAGCACCTCGACGGCCATTCGCGGGCTTCTCGACCTCGCGCCCAAGATGGCCCGACGGATCGCGGTCGACGGCACCGAAGCTGACGTGCCGCTCGACGCCGTCGCGGTCGGCGATCGCCTGCGGGTCCGCCCCGGCGAAACGGTGCCGGTCGACGGCACGGTGGTGAGCGGGGACGCCACCGTCGATCAGGCGAACGTCACCGGGGAATCCATGCCGGTCCGCAAGCGCGAGGGCGACGCCGTGATCGGCGGCACCGTCGGCACGACCGGCGCCCTGGTGATCCGGGCCGACAGGATCGGCCGCGACACGCTGCTGAGCCGCATCGTCCAGCTCGTGGCCGACGCGCAGCGCAGCCGCGCGCCGATCCAGCGCCTGGCGGATCGCGTGTCGGGCTGGTTCGTGCCGGCCGTGCTGGCGGCGGCCGTGGCGGCCTTCGCGCTGTGGATGCTGGTCGGGCCGGAGCCGCGCTTCGCCTACGCGACCATCGCGGCCGTGTCGGTGCTGATCATCGCCTGCCCGTGCGCGCTGGGGCTCGCCACCCCCATGTCGATCATGGTGGGGGTCGGCCGCGGCGCGCGCGCGGGCGTGCTGGTCCGCAGTGCCGAAGCCCTGGAACGGCTCGAGAAGGTCGACACCGTGGTGATCGACAAGACCGGCACGCTGACCGAGGGCAGGCCCGCCGTCGCCGGCGTGGCGGTGGCTCAAGGCTTTGCGGAGGACGACGTGATCGCGCTCGCGGCCGCGGTGGAGCGCCTGAGCCAACATCCGCTCGCCCAGGCCATCGTCGCGGCCGCGACGGCGCGGGGCGTGACCGTCGCCGAGGTCGAGGGGTTCGACGCACCGACCGGCCGCGGCGTGTCGGGAACGGTCGGGGGCAAGGCCGTGCTGGTCGGCTCGCAGCGGTTCATGGACGAGCGCGGCATCGACTCGGGGCCGCTCGCGGCAGACGTCGAGCGCTTCCGCGGCCGGGGCGCCACCGCCGTGCTGGTCGCGGTCGACGGGCGGCTCGCGGGCGCGCTCGGCGTGGCCGACCGGATTCGGCCGGACAGCGCCGCCGTTGTGAAGGCGTTGAGGGCGGCGGGGCTCCGGATCGTCATGCTGACGGGCGACAACGCCGTCACGGCGCGCGCCGTCGCGGCTTCGCTCGGCATCGACGAGGTCGAGGCCGACGTGCTGCCCGACGCCAAGGCCGAGACGGTGGCGCGACTGAAGCGCGACGGCCGCGTGGTCGCCATGGCGGGCGATGGCGTCAACGACGCCCCTGCCCTGGCGCTGGCCGATGTCGGCGTCGCGATGGGCACCGGGACGGATGTCGCGATGCAAAGCGCCGGCATCACGCTGCTGGGCGGCGACCTCAAGGGGCTGATGCGGGCCCGGCGCCTGTCGGTCGCCACCATGGGCAACATCCGGCAGAACCTCCTATTCGCGTTCCTCTACAACGGCATCGGCATCCCGGTGGCGGCCGGGCTGCTCTACCCCGTCTTCGGCCTGCTGCTGTCGCCCATGCTGGCGGCCGCCGCCATGGCGCTGTCGTCCGTCAGCGTCATCGCCAACGCCCTGCGGCTGCGCGCCGTCGATCTCGGATGAAACACCTCGCTCACGGGAGACCAGGATGATGTTCAAGCGTTCCGCGGCCAAGGGCGGCCTCGCCGCCGCCCTGATGACCCTCGCCCTCGCGGCCGGCCCCGCCGCGGCCCAAAGCAGCCAGGGCGGCACGCCGAGCATGAAGGGCATGGAGATGGCGCCGGCCGCGAAGGCCGGGTCGGAGACGCCCGCCGACCGTGACTTCGCCAAGGCCAGCGCCACCATGATGAAGACCATGGACGTGAAGCCGAGCGGCAATCCGGACAAGGACTTCGCCGACATGATGCTGCCGCACCACCAGGGGGCCATCGACATGGCCAAGGTCGAGCTGCAATATGGCAAAGACCCGATGCTGCGGAAACTGGCCAACGACATCATCAAGGCCCAGGAGACCGAGATCGCCGAGATGCAGTCCTGGCTCGGCAAGCACCCCCGGTGATGGCAGGTCGGCTTGGCGCCGGCCGGGGTGAAAGCCTGCGCTGCGACGCGCGCTGAACACCAAGGAGCCCACGGGATGGCCGGCACCGACACCCCCCACGTGCTCGACACGGCCGAAGGCCGGCGCTTGAGCGACGCCGAGGCGGGTGGCTGGCGCCGCTGGGGACCCTACCTCAGCGAGCGGCAATGGGGCACCGTGCGGGAAGACTACAGCGCCGACGGCGACGCCTGGAGCTACCTGCCGCACGACCATGCCCGGTCGCGCGCCTATCGCTGGAGCGAGGACGGGATTGCGGGATTCTCCGACGCCCACCAGCGCTGGTGCCTGGCGCTGGCATTGTGGAACGGGCGCGACCCGATCCTCAAGGAGCGGATGTTCGGCCTGACCAACAGCGAGGGCAACCACGGCGAGGACGTCAAGGAGCTGTGGTATTACCTCGACGGCGTTCCCACCCATTCCTACATGCGGACGCTCTATAAATATCCGCAAGCGACCTTCCCCTACGCCGACCTCCTGGCCGAGAACGCCCGGCGCAAGGGCCACGACCGGCCCGAATACGAGCTCGTCGACACCGGCATCTTCGCCGAGAACCGCTACTTCGACGTCACCACCGAATATGCCAAGAACGGCCCCGACGACATCCTGATGCGGGTGACGGTGGTCAACCGGAGCCTCGAAGCCGCCGACCTCCACGTGCTGCCGCACCTGTGGGCCCGCAACACCTGGTCCTGGGAGACCGGCCATCCGCGGCCCAGCCTGAAACTGGGCTCCGATGGCGCGGTCGTGGCCGACCGCGTTCACGCGCCCGCCATGCGCTTCGCCGCGCTGCAGCCCGTCGAGTGGCTGTTTTGCGAGAACGAGACCAACACGCGCCGGCTCTACGGCGCCGAGGCCTCGGGGTTCTTCAAGGACGGCATCAACGACTGCGTGGTCGGCCGCGACCGCAACGCCGTCAACCCCGATCACGAGGGCACCAAATGCGCCGCGCACGCGACGCTGCGCATCGCACCGGGCGCCACGACCGTCCTGCGTTTCCGCTTCGGCCCGACCGACGCCGCGCCGCTCGACCACGAGGGCTTCGAGCGGGTGTTTGCCGACCGCATCGCGGAGGCCGACGCCTTCTACGCCGCGATCCAGCGCGATATCGCCGACCCGGATGCCAGGGCCGTGCAGCGGCAGGCCTTCGCCGGCATGCTGTGGTCCAAGCAATATTACCACTTCGACGTCCGCCGCTGGCTCGCCGGCGACCCGAGCGGGCCGGCCCCGCCGCCCGAGCGCAAGCACGGCCGCGACAGCGATTGGAGGCACCTCGTCAACGCCGACATCGTGTCGATGCCGGACAAGTGGGAATACCCCTGGTACGCGGCCTGGGACCTCGCCTTCCACTGCGTGGTCTTGGCGCTGATCGATCCCGAATTCGCCAAGGGCCAGCTCGTGCTGCTGACCCGCGAATGGTACATGCACCCGAACGGGCAATTGCCGGCCTATGAGTGGAACTTCGGCGACGTGAACCCGCCGGTCCACGGCCTCGCGGCCTGGCGGGTCTACCAGATCGACCTCGCCACCACCGGGAAGCCCGACCGCGCCTTCCTCGAGCGGGTGTTCCACAAGCTCATGCTGAACTTCACCTGGTGGGTGAACCGCAAGGACGTCGAGGGCCGCAACATCTTCCAGGGGGGCTTCCTCGGGCTCGACAACATCGGCGTGTTCGACCGCTCGAAGCCGCTGCCGACCGGCGGCTTCATCAGCCAGGCCGACGGCACCGCCTGGATGGCCGCCTACACGCTGAACCTGATGCAGACCGCGCTGGAGCTCGCCAAGGCCGACGCCGTCTACGAGGACATCGCCACCAAGTTCTTCGAGCACTTCCTCTATATCGCCGAAGCCATGACCGACATGGGCGGCGAGGCGACCGGAGAAGGCGCTACGGGCCTGTGGGACGAGCAGGACCAGTTCTACTACGACATGCTGAACCTGCCGGACGGCAAGCGCGTGCCGCTCCGGGTCCGCTCGCTCGTGGGGCTGATCCCGCTCTGCGCCGTGGCGGTGCTGGACAGCGACAGCGCCGCGCGTTTCCCGGCCTTTGCCGGACGCCTCGAATGGATGCTGAAAAACCGGCCCGACCTGGCCCGGCTCGTGTCGCGCTGGGGCGAGCCCGGCAAGGAGAACCGGCTCCTCTTGTCGCTCCTGCGGCGCCACCGAATGCAGGCGCTGCTCAGCCGCATGCTGGACGAGACCGAGTTCCTGTCCGACTACGGCATCCGCTCGGTCAGCAAGGCCCACAAGGACGCTCCCTTCGTCTACGACTGGGACGGCACGCGCTTCGAGGTCGATTACGAGCCCGCCGAATCCACCACCACGCTGTTCGGCGGCAATTCCAACTGGCGCGGTCCGATCTGGATGCCCATCAACGTCGTGCTGATCGAGGCCCTCTACGAATTCGAGAAGTTCTACGAGGACGCGGACTTCCAGGTGGAATGTCCGAAGGGGTCGGGCGTGCTGATGACGGTGTCGCAAGTCGCGGCCGAGCTGACGCGGCGGCTGAACGCCATCTTCCTGCGCGGCCCGGACGGCCGGCGCCCGGTGCTCGGCGGCGATCGCCTGTTCCAGACCGACCCTGCCTTCCGCGACCACGTGCCGTTCCACGAATATTTCAACGGCGACGACGGGGCCGGGCTCGGCGCCTCGCATCAGACGGGATGGTCGGGCCTGGTGGCGCTGCTGCTGCAGCCGCGGCGACGGGTCGACGGCAACCTCGTGCCGGCGACGCCCGAGGACGGGACACCGAAGCCGTGAGCCGACCGGCCCTCCTGGCGGCGGTCTTGGCGGGATGGCCCTTGATGGGCACCGCCCTGGCCGAGCCGCGCCTGCAGGACGTGCTCTCGGTCGCCACCTTGTCCTTCGGCGACGACGGCGCCTTCGACCGCCCCGTGCTGACTCAGAACGGCGACGCCGGCGCCGACCTCACGATCTTCCGCGCCGTGCCGGCGCCCGACGGCGCTGCAGCGGCGCTGAATCCGGTCTTCTTCAAGAAGGACGCGGTGTTCTCCGGCCAGACGTGGGGGACGCTGCCGTCGCTCGCCGTCAACGGCAAGGGATCGCTGGTCATCGCCTCGGCCAACGACGCGGTCGGGCGGGACAGGTGGTCGCAGAAACTGACGGTGGTGCTGCGCGACGGCGCCTTCGTGATCGCCGGCATCACCCACGCGAGCCGCGACACGCTGGATCCCAAGGCCGGCGCCTCCTCCTGCGACCTCAACCTCCTCACCGGCAAGGGCACGGCCGACGGCAAGCCCGTGACCGAGAAGCTGGCCCCCATCCCGCTGGCGGACTGGTCCGACGACAAGCTGCCCCAGGCGTGCCGGGGGTGAGGGTCGGAATGAGGGGGCGATCGTGGGTTGGTGGGGACCTCGGCGGTCGACCCGTTGCTGAGGTTGGAAATGTCCGACTACCGGCAGTCTTATCTATACGGGTGACCGGGTTGTGGCCGCAAGCGGAACGGCGGCATCTCATTTGGAGGGAGCGGGATAGCTGTCGTTCGGCACGCAGCAACGGCATCGGTGTTGCTGCCATGGAAAAATGTAATCCGAAGTCAACAGCCGTAGAGTTGGTTTCCGATAGCACGGAGAGCAACGGGCTGTCCGCAGATGAAAGCGGACAGCCGTCTCCCAAGAGGCATTGTCCGTCACGGTTGATCGTAGAGCACCCCTAAAATTAGACGCGCGGAGGCCATCGCCGGCAAATTGACGCTGCTATCAGTAGCTTCGGTGGCGATTACTATCGAAGAACCTAGGCCACCTATTGTCTCGAACTGTCGAAGATATGCAAGGGTGCCAGGCAGGGCCGCGCCCACGCGCTTGAAGAGACTCGTTCCGTCCTCGAGCGTCACCGCGACAAGCTTGCCTTCCCATCCGTCGAGGTCGCCCGATGTCAGTTCGGCACCGCCCAGGATGACTTGGCCTGGTAACGCCAGCGGAACGGCGCTGTCCTCGCGGACGCGGTACGCGACCTCAATCCGGTCGAGCTCTGGCGCCGTGTCGACCGCCGTCGCCTCGCCGCCGCCGGACGGTGGGGGCATGTCGGTGAAGATCGAACCGACGATGCGGTACAGACGCACCTTGCTCTCGTCGTAGGTCATCGTCGGGCGCGGCGTGCGCGGATCGGGTGTCTGCGCGGCGAGCGAAATACCAAGCGACCCTGGCGCCTTCGCCAGGCGGCGCGCCAGCACATTGCCCTGGTGCCGAGCAATCACGAGGTTGCGGTCGCGGCCAGGATAGGGTTCCGCCTCGACGATAGCGATGGCGCCGGACGGGATGGCGAAGCCCAAAGTCTCACTACGGACGTAGAACAGCGCCTTGCCATCGAACCAGTCGCCGTCGAGCTGCTCGGTGGCCGTGTCTTGCGATCCGCCGGCAGGGACCGAACCGGCGAATGCCGCGATGTCGGGGCAGATCGGCACCGAAAAGTTAGGCTTAGTCATGATGGGCAGCGGCACGACGTTGTTGTCTGCCGCGCTGGTCGGCGTGAGCGGTTCGCGCCAACGATGCAGGCGGAACTGCTCGTGCACCTTCTCAATGCCGGTGCGCAGGCGGACGAACGCAGGCTCGACGTGCTTCACGTCCATATAGGTGATCGACGCCCGCTCGTGGTGATGGGCCTTGTTCAGGACTTGTCGCGGTACCGCGCCGTCGGCGAGGCCCGCCTCATCGACGAAGCGCTTGAGCACGGGGTTAGCGAACAGTTCGCCGCTGCCGCTGGCGATCAGTGCGCGCAGCCGATCCAGCAGTGGGAACAGCGTCAGTGCCTGCGGCGAAGTTGCATGCGCCGGCTCAGCAAGGTCGTCGAACAGATCGCCGAGCCGCGCCTCGATGAAGACACGGAGGTAGGACGCATAATTCTGCGCGTCCACCGCCGAGTCGGGATTGGCGAGGAAGGCCTGCCGGCGCCGATCGACCTCCTCGATGGTCGGCGACAGGCTCAGAGTCGGGTGGACAACGTTGACCGCGTGGACCGACAGGTGCTGGACGCGGTCCGCCGCGCGGTTCTCAGCAACAAGTGACCGGGCGAAGCGGCGGTCATGGGTGGTGACGAGCAGCTGAGCGCCTGTCACGGCGACGGTCGCCAGCCCGTGCGCGAGCCGCTGGCGGTTGTCGTGGTCGAGCAGTTCCTGCGGATCATCGAGCACGAGTAGGGACAGCCCGCCACGCGTCGCGAGCACATGCTCGCGAAATGCAAGGAAGAAGCCGAACAACGCGCCACGCAGAGCCGAGGCGCTGGACACGTGCTGCGCGGGCGCGGTCACGCCATCGCGGCCGGCCTTGAGCTCTAGCACGCCCCGCGCGTTCATGTCGGTGCCGGTGAGATCGGGCGCGAAGGTTGTCGCATTGCGGTAGATCGCACGGCGCCAGTGTTCAGACCGGTTGTGGAGCTTGCGGCGCAGCGTATCGACCTGTGCCTGCGCCAGCTCGCCAAGCGGGACCAGGAGATCGAGCGCGGCCACCGCGCGCCCGCAAGCCGCAATCCGCTCCTTCTTCGCTTCATGGCCCTTGCGTGCGACATCCATCCGCCGGATTTGCTCGGTCGCCGAATTGAGCGGAGCGACGCCCTCGACAATTCGCAGCAGCGAGGTCAGCCGCCTTCCGATTGCACGGTCGACGTAAGGATCGCCGTCTTCCCCGCGCCGCACGGCGTGCAGGAAACACTTCAGCTCCGTCCCACTCCTCTCCCGCCACTCGGCGAAGGCCAATGCGCGGACGGTGCGGTCGATCATTTGTTGAAGTCGGACCGTGCCCGCCTTGAGCGCAGCAGGTAGCGGGCGTGCGGGTGGCTCAGCAAATCCAGGAAGCTCGGCGAGCCGCGCGTCGATCAACGCCACCGCATCGGCGCGGAGCGCGGCCAGCGCGCCACGGAACGGTTCAGTCGCAAAAAGCTCGTCGGCTAAACCCGCCCGGAGCAATGAAGCGGGAGAGGCTGGCAGATCGCCGCGGGCTGCGCCGGCGATGGCTGGCGGAAGCTCCTGCAGCAGATGACCGCACCAGTGCGCCGACCATTCGGCGATCGTGCGGGCGATCACCTCGCGGTCGCGCGCCGCCTCGGCGAGATGGTCGAGCACGGGCGCGCCGGTGACGGGATCGCAGGCGCCGTGGAGCTGGCCGACGCAAACCGGGCAGGTGCCGTCATCGACATGGGCATGATCGTGCATCCACGCCGACACCTTGGCGTAGAGCTGGGCCCGGCGCGCCCGGTCGGGATGGGCGGCCAGTTGCCCCAACGTCGCGGCCTCTGCTTCCACCTGCGCCAGATGCGTGACGACGGTCGCGATTTCGGTGGTGTCCACCCTCAGCGCGGACAGGCGCGCGATCGACGGCAACTCGCCAACGACCGTCAGCCGTTCGATCGCGGGGCCGATGCTCCCCTCCAGATCATCGCGGGCGAGCTTGTTCTCCGGATCGAAGCCTTCCCCGAGCACGTCCCGCGCCTCGCTCAGCGACTTCGCCTTGAGCTCGACGAAGTAATCAGCGATTTGGGCGATCCGTTCTGCGCCACTTTCGGCGTCAGCCACGGGCATGTCGCCATCTAAGGCAATCCCCGGCGTCTCGGTCACAACCGTGGCGAGGTCGTCAACCGCCTGCTGATAGCGGCCGGCGATATCCACCCGCTGCTTTTCCAAATCAGGCCTAGCGGTCTTCGTGACGCGTGCGGACATCTTCTCGGCGTGCCGGGCGAGATCGACCAAGTCGGCTAAGCCGGTCAGCCGCGCCACCGCCTCGCCCAGCTGCGATGTCGAGCCGACCGACAGGAACGGCAGCAGCGCAGGCATGGTGGTGGCGATCCGCCAGGCGATCGGATCGATACCCAGGGCATCGAGGTCGGGTACGGTCTCGGCGATCCTACCGCGTGCGGTGCGGCTCTGTGCGCGGCGCAACGGCGGCACCAGCGTGCCGTTCTGGTCGGCGAACGTCAGTTCGACCCAGCTATCCGCTGGGATCGGCTGACCATGGGCGGGAAGCTCTGCAGATCTCGGCGGAAGCGGCGTGATTGCTGACATCGCGTGGGTCGTGGTCGTACCGTCGTCACGGGCGATCTCGCACGCGAAGTCCAGCGGCCCACCCTCGGGCGGGCGCTGCGACCGGATGAGGTGGCCGGTCAGGCACCAGATGATCGCATTGGCGATCGAAGTCTTGCCCGAGCCGTTCACGCCCTCAAGCAGCGTGACCGGCTTGCCGGGCTCGAATACGAACGACGCCGGCGGCATGGTCGGCCGACCGTAGGCGTGCAACCCGGCGAAGCGATGCGCCTCGACCTTCACTAGCCGCAGCAGCCTGGTGGCCTGCGCGCCGCCGGCCTCGGCCTCCACCTCGATGATCGGCGGCGGCGTGCCGATCACGTCGATGATCGCGTCGGTATCGCCGGCCGAGAGATTTGCCTGCCACTTGCTGCGATTCCGCCGATACCAGTCCAGGACCGCCCTTGCGTCGTCTGATGCCAGCGCGAGTTCCTCGCCTCCGCCGAGCGACACGGCTCGCCCGCCGATGAGGTCGGCAAGCAACACGTCGATGGTTAGCAGATGAATGTCGCGCGGCGCGGGGGTGTCGTCGGCCATGAGATCCCTATCCGAGACAATCTTCGCCGATAAGTTGTTCTCCGTCCAGTCGCTCGCGTGGATCGAGGGCGTCATCCGCAACTGCGGCACCTACGTTTCGCTGAACGAGCGGCAGCTTCCGCTGTCCGCAGCGTCGTTCCCATATGGCTGAATGGGCGCGAAGCCAGGTCCGCTTTCTGGCCAGGAGCCAAGGTCTCGCTCTGGCGCAGACTGCCCCCTCGGCCCCCCGTACCCGACGTCCCTCACGGCTTCGGTTTCGTGAACCGCAGCAGCATGCGGTCGCTTTCGCCGATGGCCGCGTAGGTGGCCCGGTCGAGGTCCTTGAGGCGGTAGGTGGGCGGCAGGGTCCAGACGCCCGCCGGGTAGTTCTTGGTGTCCTTGGGGTTGGCGTTGATCTCCGAGGTGGCGGCCAGCGTGAAGCCGGCCCGCTCGGCCAGGGCGATCACCGTGTCCTGGCGCACGTAGCCGCTCTTGGCCAGCGGGTCCTGCGGCTGGTCGGCACGGCCGCGGTGCTCCTCGATCCCGAGCACGCCGCCGGGCTTCAGCGCCCGGAAGAACGTCGCGAACACCGCGGGCGCCGAGCCGTCGGCCATCCAGTTGTGGACGTTGCGGAACGTCAGCACCGCGTCGACCGTGCCGGGCGGCACGATGTCCCCGTCATGGACGAAGTCGACCGTCTCGACCTTGGCATAGTCGGCCGCATCGGCCGCGATCTTGGCCGCAAAGGCGGCATTCCCCTTCACGGCCTCGTCGGACGCATCGGTCTTGGGTGGATTGGCCGCCACATAGCGGCCGGCGTCGCGCAGGTAGGGCGCCAGGATCTCGGTCCAGTAGCCGGAGCCGCCGGGCAGGATCTCCACGACCGTGCTGGAGGGCGTGATGCCGAAGAACGCCAGGTCCTCGACCGGGTGCCGGAAGGGGTCGCGGGCGCGGTTGGCCGTGGCGCGCCGTGGGCCGTCGACCAGGGCCTGCAGCCGTCCCGCGTCGACGGCCTGGCCCTGCGCCAGCCCGACGTCGATGCCGGTCAGGGCGAAGGCGAGCGCGAGGGCCGCGGCGGCCCGCGATCGGCGGCTGGTCGGGACGGAAACGCTCATCGCAGGCCTCGGTGTCGGTTGCACGCCCCACTGTCCGCGTCTCGCCCCGGCTCCGCAAGTCCCGCGGCGGCCGCCATCCTGCCGCGAAATGAGCGCTTGACCTGGACTCGACTCCAACTTGTAGCGTCGGCCCATGAGCAGGAACTTGACGATCGGCGAGGCCTCCGAAGCGGTCGGTCTGAGCGCGGACGCCATCCGTTTCTACGAGCGCGAGGGTGTGCTGATGCGGCCGCCCCGAACCTCGGGCGGACGGCGCGCCTATGGTCCCGCCGAGATCCAGGAACTCGTCTTCATCGCGCGCCTGAGGGCCGTTCGCATGCCGCTGCCCGAGATCGGCCGCTACCTCGCGCTGGCCAGGCAGGGCGAGGGCACGCTGGCCGAGCGGACCCGCATCGTCGCGGTCCAGAGGGAGAGGGTGCTGGCCCAGATCGCCTCGCTGCAGGAGACTCTGGGCATCCTCGACTTCAAGCTCGCCCATGCGGCCGAACTGGGGGCCGAACATGCGGCGAACACGCCCGAGCGAAAGTTGCAGGTCATTTCAGGAGGCAGGGACCATGGCTGATCGGCAGCGCGCGCCCTTCATCGGCGCCGGCAGAGCGCAGCCCGGACCCTGCACGGCCCGCGGCAGCCCGCCATGGCCGATCCCACGCCCGAACCTTATATGCCCGACCACGCCAGCGATCCGGAAGCGAGCCTCATGACCATCCCCCTATCCCTCACCGTGAACGGCACGCGGCACGACATCGCGCTCGACGACCCGCGGGTGACGCTCCTCGACCTGCTGCGCGAGCGGCTCGACCTCACCGGCACCAAGAAGGGCTGCGACCGCGGCCAATGCGGGGCCTGCACGATCCTGGTGGACGGCCGGCGCATCAACAGCTGCCTCGCCCTGGCGGTGAGCCACGACGGGGCCGATGTGCTGACCATCGAGGGCCTGTCGCGTGGAGAACTCCTCCACCCGGTCCAGGCCGCCTTCATCGAGCATGACGCCTTTCAATGCGGCTTCTGCACACCGGGCCAGATCATGAGCGCGGTCGGCCTGATCCGCGAGGCGCAGGCCGGCCAGGATCCGGAGCGGGTGCGCGAGGCCATGAGCGGCAATCTGTGCCGCTGTGGCGCCTATGCGGGCATCACCGAGGCCGTCATCGACGCACAGGTCCGGATGGACGTCGACAACCGGGAGAAGGCCGCGTGAAGCGCTTCGATTATCTCCGCGCCGCGAGCGTCCCCGAGGCCGTTGCCGCGGCGGCCCAGCCCGGCACCTCATACCTCGCCGGCGGCACCAACCTCGTCGACCTCATGAAGGGCAGCGTCATGCGGCCCGACCGCCTGGTCGACCTCACGCGGCTGCCCGGCCTCGACCGGATCGAGCATCGGCCCGACGGGTCGGTCCGCATCGGCGCGCTGGTGCCCAACGGGGATCTCGCCCATGATGCCGTCTTCGCCAAGCGCTATCCGGCCGTGGCCGAGGCGCTGCTCAGCGGTGCTTCGGCGCAGTTGCGCAATGCCGCCACCACGGGCGGCAACCTGATGCAGCGCACGCGCTGTCCCTATTTCACCGACACGGCCAGCCGGTGCAACAAGCGCGAGCCGGGCAGCGGCTGCGACGCGCGCGGCGGCGAGAACCGGCTGCATGCGGTGCTCGGGTGGAGCGACAGCTGCATCGCCACCCACCCTTCCGACTTCTGCGTGCCCCTCGCAGCCCTCGATGCCGAGGTCGAGATCGAGGGACCGGCGGGCCGGCGCAACGTGCCGCTCGAGGCCTTCCATCGCCTGCCGGGCCAGGAACCATGGCGCGAGACGGTGCTGGAGCCGGGCGATCTGATCACCGCCGTGACGCTGCCGCCGGAGGCGGCCGGTTTCGCGGCCCACAGCCGCTACCTCAAGGTGCGCGACCGCACCTCCTATGCCTTCGCGGTGGTGTCGGCCGCGGCGGCACTCCGCCTCGACGGTGGCCGCATCGCCGAGGCGCGGCTCGCCTTCGGCGGCGTCGCCCTGAAGCCCTGGCGGTCCCGCGAGGCCGAGGCTCTGCTCGGGGGCCGCGCGCCGGACCGGGATGCCTTCCGGCAGGCCGCCGAGGCGGCGCTCGCCGAGGCCAGACCCTCGGGCCACAACGCCTTCAAGATCGAACTCGCGCGGCGGGTCGCCGTGCGGGCCTTCACGCTGGCGCTGGCCGGCACGCCCGAGCGCGTGTCGGCCCTGCCGGCCTCCCCCTTTGCTTCGCCCCTCGGAATCGCGGCTCATGCCTGATCAAGCCCCCGTTCACATCCGCCACGGCTCCAGCATCGGCCAGCCGCTCACCCGCCGCGACGGCCACCTCAAGGTCACGGGCAGCGCCCGCTATGCGGCCGACAACCATCCCGACGGCATGCTCTATGCCGTGCTGGCCGGGAGCAGCATCTCGCGCGGCCGCGTCGCGTCGCTCGACGTCGCGGCCGCCAAGGCCCACCCCGGGGTCGTCGACGTCATGGTCCCGGGCGACCATCCGGAACTCCCCGGCGACCCGGAGTTGAAGGACAGCCCCTTCTCGTTCCGCATCGACGTGCTTCAAAACGACGGCGTGCGCTACGCCAACCAGCCGGTCGCGGTCGTGATCGCGGAGACGCTGGAAGCGGCGACCGAGGGCGCGGCGCTGCTCGCCCCCGGCTACGAAGCCGAGACGGCGCGGGTCGGGCTCGACGGGGCCGAGCCCTTCGTGCCGCCGTCCGTGGGCGTCGGCAGGGAGCCCGATGCGGGTCGCGGCGGCGACGTGGCCGAGGCGCTCGCGGCCGCCCGGCACCGCGTCGAGGCGACCTACGAGACGCCGGCGCAATACCACAATGCCATGGAGCCCCACGCCGTCGTGGCGCAATGGGATGGCGACAGACTCACGCTCGACATGCCGAGCCAGGCCATGACCATGGCCAAGGCTCGCCTCGCGACCTTGTTCGGCATCCCGCCGGAGAACATCCTGATCCGCTCGCCCTTCCTCGGCGGCGGCTTCGGCTCGAAGGCCGGGACGTCGGGACCCCAGGTGCTGGGGATCATGGCGGCCCGTCGCACGGGCCGTCCCGTGAAGCTCGTGGTCCGCCGCGAGCACATGTTCGGTCCCGTCGGCCATCGCGCGCCGACCCGCCAGACCCTGCGGCTCGGCACCGACGCCGAGGGGCGGCTGACCGCGGTCGACCACCACGTGTTGACGGCATCGAGCACCTACGACGACTTCTTCGAACCCAGCGCGAGCACGTCCCACACGCTCTACGCAACCCCCGCGCTCCACACGTCGCACGAGGCCGTGCGGATCGACACCGGGACGCCGACGTTCATGCGGGCGCCGGGCGAGGCCTCGGGCTCGATCGCACTCGAGAGTGCCGTCGACGAGATGGCGGAAGCCTGCGGCCTCGACCCGCTGGAGTTCCGGCTGCGCAACTACGCCGAGGTCGAGCCCATCTCGGGCAAGCCCTTCTCGTCCAAGGCCCTGCGCGAGTGCTACGCCCGGGGGGCCGAGCGCTTCGGGTGGGCGGCCCGCCCCCGCGAGCCGCGGCGGATGCGCGACGCCGATGGGCTCCTGGTCGGCTGGGGCCTGGGCACCGCGACCTTTCCGGCCCTGATCTTCGCGGCCAATGCGCGAGCGGAGATCCGGGCCGACGGCACCGGCCTCCTGGAGATCGGCGCCATGGACATGGGCCAGGGCGCCTGGACCGCGATCCACCAGGTCGCGGCCGACAGCCTCGGGCTCGACATCGACGCCGTCGCATTCCGCATGGGGACATCGGACCTGCCGGACGGCGGCATCGCGGGCGGCTCGGGCCACATGGCGACCACTGGCAATGCCGCCCACGCGGCCGGTTCCGATGCGGTGGCGAAGCTCGCCCGGCTCGCCACCGAGGATCAGCGCTCGCCGCTGTTCGGCGCCGGCAATGCCGGCGTGGTGGCCCGCGACGGGCGCCTCGTCCGTCGCGACGACGAGAGCCGGGGCGAAAGCTACGCCGCCATCCTGACCCGCGCCGGCCCCGCGGCGATCGAGGGCGAGGGCAGCGCGGCGGCGGATCAGAATGCGCAGAAGCAATATGCCATGCATGCCCACGGCGCCGTCTTCGCCGAGGTGAAGGTCGACCCGGACCTCGGGCAGATCCGTTGCACGCGCCTCGTCGGGGCCTTCGCGGCCGGGCGGGTCATCAATCCGAGGCTCGTGCGCAGCCAATATTACGGCGGCATGATCTGGGGCGTCTCCTTCGCGTTGCACGAGGAGGCCGTCATGGACCTGCGCTCCGGCCGGCCCATGAACGCCAACCTGGGCGAGTACCACGTGCCGGTGAACGCCGACGTGCCCTCGCTGGAGGCCATCCTGGTCGAGGAGGACGACGCTCACGTCAACGCGCTCGGCATCAAGGGCGTCGGCGAGATCGGCATCACCGGCACGGCGGGCGCGATCGCCAACGCGGTCTGGCACGCGACCGGGATCCGGGTCCGCGAGGCGCCGATCCGGCTCGACAAGCTGCTGGCGCTGCCGGACGCGGCCGAGTAGGCCCGCTCGGGCCGCGATCCGCCGGAATGGGTGGATCGCGGCCGACGCTGAGGCGTTGTCGGACGGAAGCCGCCCGCGCCGCCATTGCTCCGGAGCCGTCCATGTCCCTTCGTTCGCGCAGCGCCGTCGTCACCGGATCGACCAGCGGCATCGGGCTCGGGATCGCGCGAGCGCTGGCCCGGGAAGGCGCCGCCGTGATGCTCAACGGCTTCGGCGCGCCCGATGCGGTCGAGGCCGAACGCAGCGCCATCGCGGCGGAGTTCGGCGTGGAGGTTCTCCACTCCCCGGCCGACATGAGCAAGCCCGCCGAGATCGCCGCCATGATGCGCGAGGCCGAGGAGAGGCTCGGCGGCGTCGACATCCTGGTCAACAACGCCGGCATCCAGCGCGTGTCGCCGATCGAGGACTTTCCGCCGGACGCCTGGGACGCCATCATCGCGATCAACCTGTCGTCGGCCTTTCATACGATGCGGGCCGCGATCCCCGGCATGAAGGCACGCCGCTGGGGCCGGATCATCAACACGGCATCCGCCCATTCGCTCGTCGCTTCGCCGTTCAAGTCGGCCTATGTGGCGGCCAAACACGGCATTGCGGGCCTGACCAAGACGGCGGCGCTCGAACTCGCCACCTTCGGCGTGACGGTCAACTGCATATCGCCGGGCTACGTGTGGACGCCGTTGGTCGAAAAGCAGATTCCCGACACGATGCAGTCCCGCAACATGACGCAGGAACAGGTGATCATGGACGTGATGCTGGCGGCCCAGCCCACCAAGCAGTTCGTCACGGTCGAGCAGGTGGCGTCGCTCGCGGTCTACCTCGCCTCCGACTCCGCCGGCCAGATCACCGGCGCCAACCTGTGCATGGACGGCGGCTGGACGGCCGCATAACGGCGCTTGTCGGCCGGAGTCTGGCGATCAATCAGTCGGGCTGCGGCACCGCCCAACCGGCCTCGCCGGAGGCCTCGCGGCAGGCGTCTTCGGGGTCGAGGTCGAGGCGCCAGCGCCTGGCATCGATGCGCAGGCCCGTGATGCCGCGCGACGCATCGGAGGCGAGCCACAGCAGAGGTGGCACGATAACGGCCGGCTCAAGCAGCGATGCGCGGGCCGTTTCGGGAAAGGAGGCCGGGATCATGCCGGTGCGGGTCGCGCCGCCCGGCAGGAGCGCATTGACCGTCACGCCCGTGCCGGCAAGATCCTGGGCCCAGATGGCGGTCTCGGATTCGAGCGCGGCCTTGGATGGGCCGTAAGGCGAGAAGCCGGCCCGCCGCATGGTCTCGTAGTTCATCGAGATGTTCACGATGCGGCCCCGGCCGGCGCCGATCATGGCGGGAACTGCGGCACGGGCCATCAGGAACGGTCCGTTGACGTTGGTGTCGATGATCCGCCGCCAGACGTCGGCGTCCGTCTGCCAGAAGCGGGTCGGTGCTGTCAGGAACGTCTCGCTGACGTATTTCATGCCCCGGCCGGCGTTGTTGACCAGGATGTCGAGCCGGCCGAAGCCGTCGAGCGCAGCCGCAACGACGATGCCGCAATCCTCGGGGCGGGTCACGTCGGCGCGACGCGGCAGGATGCGGCCATTCCCCTCGGCCGCCACGGCCTCGATCTCGCTGATCTCGGTTGCCGCCGTGATGACCACATGGGCACCAGCCCCGGCAAGGCCGAGCGCCATGGCGCGACCCAGGCCGCGTCCGCCGCCCGTGACGATAGCAACCTTGCCATCAAGGCGACCTACGTGTCCATCAGTGGGCATTGGAGGACCGTTCCCGGAGAGCGGTGTTCGTCGGTGGCGGAAGAGAGTGGGGGTCGAACCCACCAAGAACCGGCTCGCAGCCCTTCCCGGATTTGAAGTCCGGACGTCCCACCGGGGAGCGTTTCTCTTCCGTAAGCCGGGTCGGGGCTGGACTACTCGGCCGCGTCCTGCTTCGACACGCCGAAGCGGGTCACGATATAGTCGTCGACCAGCTGCTTGAACTCCGCCGCGATATTGGCACCGCGCAGCGTAAGGGCCTTCTTGCCGTCGATGAAGACGGGAGCCGCCGGGGTCTCCCCCGTGCCGGGCAGCGATATGCCGATGTCGGCATGCTTGGATTCGCCCGGGCCGTTGACGATGCAGCCCATCACGGCGACGTTGAGGTTCTCGACACCGGGGTACTTCGTTTTCCACTCCGGCATTTCGGTGACGATGTAGCTCTGGATGTCCCGGGCGAGTTCCTGGAACACCGTCGAGGTGGTGCGGCCGCAACCCGGACAGGCGGCGACCAGCGGCACGAAGGTGCGGAACCCCATGGTCTGCAGGATTTCCTGCGCGACCTTCACCTCCAGCGAACGGTCGCCGCCCGGCTCGGGCGTCAGCGACACGCGGATCGTATCGCCGATCCCGTCCTGCAGGAGGATGCCCAGCGCCGCCGACGACGCCACGATGCCCTTGGAACCCATGCCGGCCTCGGTCAGGCCGAGGTGGATGGCATAATCGCACCGGGACGCCAGGGTTTTGTAGACGGCGATCAGATCCTGCACGGCCGACACCTTGGCCGACAGGATGATGCGATCCTTGGCGAGGCCGATCTCCTCGGCGCGTTCGGCTGAATAAAGGGCCGACCGCACCATGGCCTCGCGCGTGACGGCGCGGGCCGGGACGGGCCGAGCCGAGCGGGCGTTCTCGTCCATCAGGGTGGTGAGGAGATCGCCGTCGAGCGAGCCCCAGTTGGCGCCGATGCGGATCGCCTTGCCGTAGCGGATCGCGGTCTCGACGATGGCCGAGAACTGCCGGTCCTTCTTGTCCTTGAACCCGACATTGCCGGGGTTGATGCGGTATTTGGCGAGCGCCTCGGCGCAGGCCGGATGATCGGCCAGGAGCTTGTGGCCGATATAATGGAAGTCGCCGATCAGCGGCACGTCGACCCCGATCCGGTCGAGCCGCTCGCGGATGCGCGGCACGGCGGCCGCCGCCTCGTCGCGGTCCACCGTGATGCGGACCATCTCGGAGCCGGCCCGGGCCAGGGCCGCGACCTGCTGCACGGTGCCGTCGATGTCGGCCGTGTCGGTATTGGTCATCGACTGCACCACGACCGGAGCACCGCCGCCCACCATGACGGTGCCGACCCGCACCGGCACGGTCCGGCGTCGAGGAGCGGGGCCGGCGCGTTCGTCAGGAATGGCCGAGGGGACCTCGAGCATGGGGGCGCGTCTTTCGCTGATGATCACCGAAAGATTTCATGTTGGAGATCGGTGACGAGGTCAAGACGTGCCATGCCGGCGCGGTCATATGCGAAAATAAGGTCGGCCACGCCGTCCCGCGGATCTGGTTTGCCATACGAGGGTCGCAGAATCGGCTCCAAGTGGCGGATCAGTCCCGTTTTGCTGGAAGGATCGACGCGATGCATCCGACCGAACCGCAATCCTTGAGCCAATATTTCCAGGAAGGCTTGGACGCCCGCGACTTGGGGAAGACCCTGCACGACAATCCCTATGGAGCCGGCAGCCGGGAGCGGCACGAATGGGCCGCCGGCTTTTGCGCCACCGTGGACGCCGAGGACGACGACAAGCTCCAACTCGACCCCAACGATAACGCCGAGCGCCGCTCCGATTGAGAGAAGCGAATACCGGCCTGGGGAACCTGAGCACGCCTACTTGGATTTGGCAGCCTTGGCCCGCTCCATGCCCTGCACTATGAGCTTCTTGGCTTCTGCCGCGTCCACCCATTTGACGATCTTGACCCACTTGCCGGGCTCGAGGTCCTTGTAGTGAGTGAAGAAATGCTCGATCTGCTCGATCGTGATCTGCGGCAGATCGGTGTAGTTCTCGACCTTTTCGTAGCGGCGCGTGAGCTTCGTCGTCGGCACCGCGACGATTTTTTCGTCCCCGCCCGATTCGTCTTCCATGAGTAGCGCGCCAACCGGGCGGCAGGCCATCATGGCACCCGGCACGATCTCGCGCGTGTTGGCCACGATCACGTCGCAGGGATCCCCGTCGTCAGACAAGGTGTGGGGGATAAAGCCGTAGTTTCCCGGATACCGCATCGCCGTATAGAGGAAACGATCCACCATCAGGATGCCGGCCTCCTTGTCCATCTCGTATTTGATCGGCTCGCCCCCGATCGGCACCTCGATGATGACGTTGACCTCGTCGGGTGGGTTCTTGCCGATCGCGATAGCGTCGATGTTCATCGGGCGTCTCCCGTCGTTTTGAATTGGCTGTCGGTGCGGGCCCGCACCGACACGCGTTCGCTCATAGACGAGCCAGGCTCGGAAATGAAAGCTTCAATCGAAGCCGAACGCGATGCGGCCGCGCATGTCCTGGCCGAACTGCTCCTGGGCTCGCCGGACGATGCGTCCGCCGAGCCGGAGGTAGAACGAGATGGCGCGCTCGTTGTCGGCCAGGGCCCAGACGAGGCATGTCGCGTATCCGTGTTCGGCGAGATCCTTTCGCGCCGCCTCGAACAGTCGACGTCCGAAGCCGACCCCCTGGAACTGCGGCGCCAGATAGAGCTCGAAGATCTCGCCCCGGTAGGGTAGGGCCGGCACGCGGTTGCGGCCGTAGCTCGTATAACCGCCGATCCTGTCGTCGAAGTCGAGCACCGACAGACGGCTGCCGTTGCGGATGGCCTTATGCCACCAGGCCGGACCGCGACGCGCCACCATCTTGTCGAGTTCACGGCCCGGGATGATGCCGCGATAGGCATCGAGCCAAGCCGCGTCGTGGACCTCCGCGATGGCTTTCGCATCGCTGGTCCGTGCCCCCCGGATCGTGATCACAATCTCGGCCATGAGCATGATGTTAGGGCTCAGTCGCGCGATCGCGCAAGAGCCCGATCGCGGCTATTTCAGCGCGGCGTTTGGGCGCGCCTGTCGTTCTGGGCCGGGCGCGGGCGGCCCGCGCCGGCATCCCGCGGACGGCCGGCCGCGATCCCTGGATCGCGCGGGCGATGCGGCGCCTGGCCGGCCCCGTCACGCCTTTGCTCGCCGCGAACTCCGTCGGCGCCGTGGCGGGGCTGGCCCCGTCCGGCGTTGCCGTTCGGGCGCTGCTCGCCCAGAGGCTTGCCGCCGTCCCGGCGCCCGCGAAGCTGCCGCGGATCCCGGTATGGCGGCTCGGCGGAGTGCGCCGGCGCCGAAACCGTGCCGGGCTTGCCTTCCCGGACCGGGACCTTCTGGCGGATCAGGCGCTCGATGTCGCGCAGGAAGCCTCGCTCGTCATCGCCGCACAGCGAGATCGCCGAGCCGTCGGCACCGGCCCGGGCCGTGCGGCCGATCCGATGCACGTAGGTTTCGGCGATGTTCGGGATGTCGAAGTTGATGACATGGCTCACCCCGTCGACATCGATCCCGCGCGCCGCGATGTCGGTAGCGACGAGCAGGCGCGACTGGCCGGCCCGGAAGGCCGCCAAGGCGCGCTCGCGCTGGTTCTGCGACTTGTTGCCGTGGATGGCATCGGACTTAAAACCCGAGGCGTTCAGATACTTCACCACCTTGTCGGCGCCGTGCTTGGTGCGGGTGAAGACCAGCGCGCGGGTGATGGCGCCATCTCCGAGCAACCCATGCAGCATGGCCTGCTTGTCGCGCGTCGGACAGAAGATCACGGTCTGGGCGATACGGTCGGCCGTGGCTGAAACTGGCGCCACCTTGACCTCGACCGGATTGGTCAGCAGCGAGGCCGCGAGTCTCGCGATGTCGGGCGGCATGGTGGCCGAGAAGAACAGACTCTGGCGCTTCTTCGGCAGCAGGCCGACAATGCGCTGGATGTCGCGCATGAAGCCGAGGTCGAGCATGCGGTCGACCTCGTCGAGCACGAAAACCTCGACGCCGTCGAGCGTCAAGGCTCGCTGGTTGATCAGGTCGAGCAGGCGGCCGGGGGTCGCCACCACGATGTCGACGCCGCGCGCGCAGGCGCGGATTTGGCGGCCGACCGGCACGCCGCCGAACACCAGGGTCGTGGAGAACCGCAGGAAGCGTGAGTAGGCGATGATATTGGCTTCGATCTGGCTCGCGAGTTCGCGCGTCGGCGACAGCACGAGCACGCGGCAGCCGCGCGGCTTCGGCTGCGCGTCGGTCATGGACAAGCGGGCCAGGATGGGCAGCGCAAAGGCCGCCGTCTTGCCGGTGCCGGTCTGGGCAAGCCCCAGGAGATCGCGGCCGGCGAGGACATGCGGAATGGCCCCGGCCTGGATCGGCGTGGGGGTCTCGTAGCCTTCGGTGGCCAGCGCCTGGAGAATCGGCGCGGGAAGGCCGAGGTCGGTGAAAGTTGTCAAAGGATCCTGACTTTTCGTTCGAACTGCGCCACGAGCCTCGAGGCACGCCTCCACTGAAGAAGGCCGCCATCGTCCGGAGCAGGGCGCGAAAAAGCCGGTGACGTTGAGCTCCCACTCCGGTCCGGTGGGAGAAGCATGCGCGACGTGAGCGCATGTGCCCGGCTTCACCTCATATGCCCGTGTTGCAGCGCAAAATCAACAGGGGCCGGCCGGACGGTTCGGGCGTATGACGCTCCCTGCATCGAACAGGCTGGCCCGAACGTCATCGGTGCCGGGTTTGGCAGCCCTTGGGGGCGGTCTTGCGTCGGGGTGGACAATGGCGAAGGGTCGGGACGACATCTGGGCGATTCGGATGGGAGCGGCCTGGGCCGGCGGGGGAGGTCCCGACGGCTCCGCGGCGCACAGGGGGTTCCGCTAGATCGCCATGATTTGCCGACGGTCTCGACCTCGCGCTGCTGACCGTCGCGGGGCTGCTCGGCCTTGTGGTGCAGCAGTTGAGGGCCACCAACGTGGCGGCGCTGAAGCGGGACATCGCGGGCGTGAAAACCGAGACCGCAAGCTTCCACGCGGATGTGACGAAGTCCATGACGGCCTTGCAGAAGGGCCTGTCCGACCCCACCGGCGAGGCGAACTCGGCCACGCTGCAGCTCAATGACATCGCCTGAGCCTCCACAAGAAGCCGTGAGCGGGCGTTAATTAGCTCAGCACTCTCAGTTCCTCATAGGGCACCATGACGTGCTCGCGGAATGCGGGCCGCGTTGTGAGGGCATCGTAGTAGCGCCGCAGGGCCGGACGGTCTTGCCGGGTGATGGAAATGTCGAAGTAGCGGAACAGCACGTGCCCGAACTGTACGTCCGCCAGGGTAAAGTCGTCCCCAGCCAGGAACGCACGGCGCGAGAGGCGCGCCTCCGCGATGTCGAGGAATTTGTCCAGCCTTGCCACGGCCTGGCCGATTGCAGCCGGGTCCCGGTTTGCCGGCGCCGTCCGTACCACCCTCCAGAAAACCGGCTCCGTGAAGCCGCCCGCGACGTTGATCTTCGACCACTCGGCCCACCTGTCTATATGGGCGCGCGCCATGCCCTCCGCGGGCCAGAACGGGGTGGCTCCGTAGCGAGCGGCCAGGTAGCGGAGAATCGCGCCGGTTTCCCATAGTGCCTCGCCGTCACCGTCGCGCAGAACTGGCACCGTGCCGTTGGGGTTCATGGCCAGGAACTCCGGCGTGTCCGTACCGCCGTAGCGGTGCCCGGCGTCATGCCGCTCGTAAGGCAGGCCAAGCTCGCCGACGCACCACATGAGCGCCTGGACGTTGGATGAGGTCTTTCGCCCCCAGATCGTCAGCATCAACCTTTCCTCCCATGAGACAAACCGTCACTCGGCCGCTTCAAGCACCTCGACCGTCAAATGCTCCTCCTGGCACTGGCCACTCGCTCCTATGGTCAGCACGCTGCCGGGCGGCACCGCTTTCCACGCCGTTGTGTCGAACGGCTCGGACGCGACCACCACGCCCTCCCCGGTCGGCCGCCAGTACAGTGACGGCGCGCGTTCGTCGCTGGACCAGCGGTAGCAGCGAAGCACGGCGCCGTCGCTGTGGATGGCCGCGAACCGGAGCGGCTTGGTGATCCCCGCATCCAGCATGATGCGGCGTACGGCGCGCAACGTGGCTGTCACCGCGCCTTGCGGGTCAGCCTCTAGCCCAGCGCCGAGGGCAGCCAGGAACATCGCCTCGCTGTCGCCGTTGCCGCGCCGCTTCGAATAGAGCGCGTCCGGAATCAGCGCGTCCACCCGCCGGCGCACCCGCTCGTAATCCCCGATCTGGCCGTTGTGCATGAACAGATGCCGTCCCGCCGCGAACGGGTGGCAGTTCGCCGCTGACACCTCGCCGGTCGTGGCCGAGCGAATGTGGGCAAGGAACATGCGGCTGCGGAGCTGACGGCAGAGCGAGGCCAGGTTGGTGTCCGACCAGGCCGGCAGCACGCCGTGGTAAAGGCCGGGGTCGTCGCGCTCTCCATACCAGCCGATGCCGGACCCGTCCGCGTTTACGATGGTCTTGGCTTCGCGCGCCGCGAGGGACTGCGCGATCAGCGAAGCCGCCGGCTCTACCAGCAGCGACTCCAGCAGCACTGGGCGGCCGGCGTAGGCGACGAAGCGGCACACGGTTCAGGCGGCCCGTGCCTGGGCGGCCCCATCCCGCAGCGCGTCGTCCACCGCAGCCCGGACATGGATGGCGGTGGAATCGAAGCCGGGACAGCCGAGCGCGTCCGGGTCAAGCAACAGACAGATCTCGGTGCAGCCCAGGACCACACCGTCCGCCCCGGCACGAAGCCCGTTCGCGACGACCTCCATCAGAAGCGTGCGGGACTCGGGGCGGACGATGCCTTGGCACAGCTCGTCAAAGATCACCTTATGCACTGCGGCCCGGCCCGCGGCATCAGGCACCTGGACCTGCACGCCATGCGCGGCCATGCGGTCGGCGTAGAAACCATGCTCCATCGTATAGGCGGTGGCGAGCAGCAGCGGCCGGCGGGAGCCGGCGGCGCACACGACGGCCGCGGTCTCGTCGATGATGTTGATGAGCCGAACGCCCGGCCGGGATGCGACACAATCCGCAACCAAGTGCATGGTATTGGTGCAGATCAGCACGCTGTCCGCGCCGGAACGCACCAGGTCGTCGGCGACCTCACCGAGCAGCACGCCGGCACCGGTCCAGTCGCCTGCCCGCTGCAAGGCGACGACGCGCTCAAAGTCGATGGAGCGCAGCACGATCTCGGCCGAGTGCAGCCCACCCAGCCGCTCGCGCACCAGCGTGTTGATGAGGCGGTAGTACACCGCCGTGCTTTCCCAACTCATGCCGCCGATCAGCCCAACCTTCCTCACCGCCTGCTCCCTCGCTTGACAAGCGCCAGAGTGCGCGCGGGAGGGCAGAAAGGGGATGCATTTTCAGCGGCAATCATGGCCAAGATGACAAGGCGCGCGCGCTGTGGCAGCCCATGGCGCTGAATTGTTGCATGGGCAGCACATTGGCGTCACACTCGCTTCATGCTTGACCACCGCGACCGGCGTATCCTCGCACTGCTCCAGGCCGACTCCGAGACGCCTGTCACCGCCATTGCTGAACGGGTGGGGCTGTCGGTGTCCGCATGTTCGCGGCGTATCCAGCGGCTCAGGGACGACGGTGCCATACTCCGCACCGTCGCCCTGCTGGACCGCCGTTGGATGGGCGTGCCCACGACCGTGTTCGTGCTGGTCCGCAGCGGCAAGCACGCGGCGGACTGGGTGGATGCCTTCCGCGCCGCCATCGTCGACGTGCCGGAAGTGGTCGAGGCGCACCGGCTGACCGGGAACTTCGATTACCTGCTCAAGCTGGTGCTTCCTAACGTCGAGCACTATGACGTGGTGTACAAGCACCTGACGCGGCGATTGGAGCTGCGGGACGTCGCCGCATACATCTCGATGGAAACGCTCAAAGTGGAAACGGCGCTGCCCACCCACCACGCACCTTGAATCGGTTCCAGATGTTCTTGAACACACTGTGTCCGGCGTGTGCAGGCCTCGGAATGCTCTCGCGAATCGCAGCTCCGAACGCGGCAGGGTTTACGTTGACCCCGGTCAGCGCGACCGGGACGCACCGCCCCTCAATCGGCACCTTGCCCGCCAGCACGGCCGCCAGCCGCGCCGCGCCGCCCGGTTCGGCCACCAACCCAAACTCGGCGAACGCCACGCGCTTGGCCTCCTTCACTCCTAATCCGTGACTAGAGCGGTTTGGTGTTGCGCGGAATCGCTAGGTCTGATTCAGGGATGCCGGTGCGGGAGGCTTCGGCATGGCTTTACCTTTGTCGGCGGACTTGCGGCTCGGATCGTACGAGCCGTTGGTGAAGGCAGTTCGATCCGGCAGGCGGCGGTGCGCTTCGCGGTGAGCCCGTCGGCGGCGATCAAGCTGATGCAGCGCGTGCGGACGACGGGTCGGACCGAGCCT
>JAABUZ0100002877.1_pt1 | contig 27251 bp, 27 predicted proteins | sample 5562091 | NCBI WGS metagenome assembly JAABUZ01 (sample SAMN12813069, study PRJNA571459) | rock metagenome | isolation source: Antarctica rocks | place: Antarctica: Victoria Land, Linnaeus Terrace sud | collected 2015-12-21 | reverse complement strand
GACTCGGTCTCGCGGTCGGACTCCACGAAGTTGATCGAGCCGCCCTCGCCGGTCTCCCCCTCCCCCAGCCCCTGCTTGGGCTGAAAGCGCTCCATGTGCAGGCGATCGCAATCGCCGTGCTGCTCGACGTGCTGCTCGAAGGCGTCCAGCAGCACCACGACATCCGACATCCCGTCGGCGTTGTCGAGTTCTTGACCGTGATGCTGATCAGGCCGTCCTCGCGCCAGGGGTCGGAGGTCAGCGAGTAGGCCCGCCAGTTGCGGACGCCCTCGATGTCCAGGCCGATGCGCAGATACTGGCCCGGCTTGTGACCCGGCCAGCGCTAGCCCGGCTTGATCATGACCGCGCCCGCATCCTCGGTCTCGAGCTTGATCTCCTCTACCCGCCCCCGCAGCTCCCGCGTGGACCACAACGCGTTGATCAGCTCCAGGTAGTCGTCCACCAGCAGCGGCGAGCTGAGCGCGCTGAGCGCCCGCAGGACGCGGCGTTGGATGGGGTGAACGTTGGGGGGGCGCCTCTTTCTGGCATTACCTACTCGCCGGTAATATACACAAGTGTATAGTTGTTCACCAGATCTTGCTCGCTCGAGTCGCAAGCGCCACCACCGGGGAAACGCCCCCGCCTCGCCGGGCCGGGACGCGCGGGATGCCGCGGGCTCAGCGGGAGCAGGAGCTCCTCGATGTCGCCGGGCACCTGTTCGCTCGCGACGGCTACCACTCCGCCTCCATGGACGAGATCGCGCGGCTGGGCGATGTCTCCAAGCCGATGGTGTACTCGTACTTCGGCTCCAAGGGAGGGCTCTACGTCGCCTACATCGAGCGCACCGGCGGGGCTGGAGCGGGCCTTCGGCGAGGATCGTCCTCGGGTCCGCATGCGTGGCGCGTCGGCGAGTTCCTGAAGTTCGTCGAGCAGCACCGCGACGGCTGGAGGGTGCTCTTCAACGAGGCCAGCGCCAGCCGGCCGGGTGGGCGAGGAGGTGGCGCAGCTGCGCGGCCAGATCATCGCCGCCGTCAGGCGCCTGGTGGAGGTCGGCGCCGCCGGGGTGTAGCTGCCGGCGGGGGCCAGCGATGCGGCGGCGCACGCCATCGTCGGCGCCGGCGAGTCACTGGCGAACTGGTGGCTGGAGCATTCCGAGGTACCGCGGGAGGACGTCGCAGGGTGGTACGCGGGGGTGGTGGAGGCCACCGTCCGCGCTGTCCTCGGCAGCCCGTAACGTCCTGCGAGATCGATCCCGCACCGGACGACGGTCGCTTACCGCTTCAGGTTGATGATCCTGGACACTGTGGTCGTCGATTCGCCGATCGGCGTGAAGCTCGCCCGCACGGTCAGCCGCTCACGGTGGGCGTGGTGCAGCAGCGAACGACCTCGCGCGGTGAGCTTGAGCTTCACCTTGACGCGCCCGGCCTTCTTGATCGAGACCCGCGCTACCGCGACGAGCACCATCGGCCTGCGCTTGGCGTGACGTTTCACCCCCGGGGGAACGTGGTACCAGTCGATCACGAGCTTCCCGGTCGAAGGAGCGTCGAACCTGAACGTATACCCGGAGTGCTTGAGCAGCTTTGAGATCCTCCCCCCCGCCCCCCTCGGTGACAGCACCGCGGCCAACGCCAAGCGCACCCTGGATCTCGACGGTCCCGCAGGAGCCGCCTTGGGCCGCGCCGGGACGCCGGAAGGCGAGGACGCTGAGGTAGGCTGCGATGACGCCGTCGGGTTGCTGCTCGGCTCGACGGTCACGCTGAGGCTGGCCGATCCGAGACGGGGATGGGATGCGGTCACGGTCACGACGCCCGTTCGGCCAGGTTGCGAGCGGATGAAAGCGCCGCCGACCCCGCCGAAGGTGGCGAACGCGAACGGGTTCTGGCCAATCAGCGTCGCCGGGCCAGCAACCGTCAAGCGCACGTCTCCGCTGGGGTACGGGCGCTGGTTGCCGTAGGCGTCGAGGGCGCGGAAGGTGAGCCGGGTCGCGTCTATGCCGTCGCCCTGGATCGTCGGATCCTCGACGGACAGCACGAGCTGGTCCAGCGCAGGGTTAGAGGACATCAGCAGTGAGCTCACCAGCGTCTGTCCGATGTAACCGTCGACGCGCAGATCGGGCAGGCTCGTCCCGGCTACGGTCAGGTCGACCAGCACCGGCGGGTAGGCGAGGCTGCCGAAGGCTTGTCTGTCAGGAGTCCCAGTGGTGAAGTGCCGGCCGGCGAGGTACAGCTCGAGGCGATCGCAGTTGGTGGCGATCATCGTTCCGGGGCCGGGACCGCCCGTGGGAGAGCCCGAGCCGAAGTCCCAGAAGAACACCGGCAGGATCACCGGCCGGACCCGCGGGTCCACCTGGGAGCGATAGAACGCCGCGCCGGGCTTGGCTACGCGGAAGGTATCGAGCACGCCGGGCCACTTGACGTTGTGCCAGATGCGGTTGCCGCCGCTGAGCGAGGCGTAGTCGATCCCCGCCCACCCGAGCAGGCCAGCATAGGCTGGATTGGACTGCGCGATGTTGTGCACCTGCGCGTGCATCCGCGCTTGGAGCGCGAGCGTCGCCTCCGAGTCGACCCAGCGGTACAGCGGCGCGCCGTCGAGTGCGCCAACCGCCTCGCTGACGAGGTATGGCAACCCGGCGACCGGCGGCTCAAGTATCGCGTTGCCCCCTGAGGAGTGATAGTCGTCGTAGCCGAAGACATCCTCGGCCCACCCGGAGGTGGCCTGCGTGTAGAGGGCGCCGGTCGTCTGGCGCGAGCCGTCCAGGGTGTAGGCGAGCTGGCGAGCCTGGGCGTAGAGCGAGGGATAGTTCGCTGTCTCGTTCAGCCGGGTGCCCCAGACGATGACCGAGGGACGGTTGCGATCCCGAACTACCATGTCGCTCACGTTCTGGAGCACGATGGCCTGGAACGCGGTGTCTCCCATGTACTGCCACCCCGGTGGCTCCTCCCACACCATCAGCCCCAGTTCGTCGCAGGCGTCCAGGAAGTACGGCGACTGGGGATAGTGCGAGCAGCGCACCATGTTGCAGTTCAGCTCGTTCTTGAGCAGCTCCGCGTCGCGTCGTTGCAGTCGCTCCGGAGCGGCCATCCCGGTGTAGGGGAAGAGCTGATGGCGGTTGAGACCGAAGATCTCCAGTCGCTTGCCGTTGAGGTGGAAGCCGTCGGCCGCGAAGGTCGCCTGCCGGAAGCCCGTCCTCACGCCGACGGTGTGCGACACCCCGTCGGCGACGATCGCGGCGGTGACTTCGTAGAGCTTGGGCGTGTCCGGGGACCAGAGGGTGACCCCCGACAGGCCCGTGATGGCGAGCGTCGCAACGGTGATCCCCGCCGTGACCGACACCGTGCCGGTCGCCGATCCAAGCTCCGTCGCACCATCGGTCAGGCTCGCCGTCATTCTCACCGGTCCAGTGGGCGCGTCTGCGGCATCGATCGTGAACTGGACCTGGAGGCTCGGGCTGGCGCTGAGCACGTCCGTCGGCTTGGCAAACACGTCGGAGAGGAGCACCTCGGGCCCGGTTCGCAGCGACACGTCGCGGTAGATGCCACCAGGCTGGAGGTAGTCGACGGACTGAGCTCCGCCGGAGGCTCCGCTGGGCGGCACGTCGAGCCACCGCGCATCGACGACGACCGCCAGCACGTTGTCGCCCGGGACGAGGTGCCGGGTCAGCTCGACCGCCCAGGGCAGGTATCCCCCCTGGTGCTGGGCGATCTGGACGCCGCCCAGGAACACCGTGGCGTTGGTCATGACGCCCTGGAAGTCGACGAACACCCGGCCGCTCGCTCCTGCAGGTCCGCTGATGTGCCGGCGGTAGATCCAGATCTGCTCCCATGCCGTGTTATCCCAGTCGCCCCACGACAATGGCGTCACAGTGTGCGGCAGCGTGACCGCGGCGAAGCCGCTCTCGGAGAATCCGGGGAGCTCGGCACCAGTGACGTACCGCCCTCCGAACAGCCAATCGTGGTTCAGGCTCTCCACCGCTGAGGGCGGAGCGACGCTCGTCGTCGCCGCCCGCGCCGGGCCGGAGGACCTGGCGGTGCCGGCGGTGAGCGCCGCGGCACCGATCAGCCCAGCCCGCAGAACCTCCCTGCGGGAGAGCCTCGGCCCTCCCGCCAACGCGCGCCGCGGACCGTGCCCCTGGTCTCCTCCGGACACAGGGACAACATACCGCTACAGCAGCCGCTCCAGCCCCACCACGGGCGACTCGCGCAGCTCGGGAACCTTGCGGATCGCCAGCAGCACCCCGGGCATGAACGACTCCCGGTCGATTGAGTCGTGCCTAATGGTGAGCGTCTGACCGATGTCGCCGAGGATCACCTCTTGGTGGGCGACGAGGCCCGGGAGCCGCACGGAGTGGATCGGAATCTCTTCATCGCCGGCGCCGGAGGCCTCGCGCATCAGCTGCGCGGTGCGTGCTGCGGTTCCGCTGGGACGGTCGAGCTTGCCGTCGTGGTGGAGCTCGATGATCTCCGCCCGGGCCATGTGCCGGGCGGCCTGGGCAGCGAACTGCATCATCAGCACGGCGCCGATGGCGAAGTTCGGTGCCACGAACACGTTGGCCCCCGACAGCTCCCCGAGCGCTGAGAGATCAAAGCCGGTGGTCCCAATCACCACATGCACCCCGGCGGCTACCGCCCGGCGGGCGTTCTCCAGAGCCGTGTCGGGCACGGTGAAGTCGACGAGCACCTCGGCGTCGGGGAGGACCTCCTCCAGCTTTACCCCCAGGGCCGGGTCCGCGCGCCCGGTCAGCTCCATGTCCTCGGCGCCCTCCACCGCCCGGCAGACGGTCGCCCCCATCCGCCCGCCCGCACCGGCGACGGCCACCCGCCTCACGGCGCGGTCTCTACGACGACCCCTTCGCCCAGCGCCGCGGCGGCAGCCGTGAAGGCCTCCTCGTCCGGGCCGATTCCGGCCAGCGAGAGGCGCTCGGGACTCCAAAGCTCACCCACCAACTCGGCGAGATCATCCCGGGTGACGGCGTCGATCCGGGCGGTGATCTCATCGAGGGAGAGCAGCGGTGCCCCGGCCAGCACCTCTGAGCCGAGACGATTCATGCGCGCGCCGGTCGATTCCAGCGCCAGCACGACCCGCCCCTTCAGGTTCTCCTTGGCGCGGGTCAGCTCCGCCTCGGTGGCGGGCTCGGCGCGCAGTCGGCTGAGCTCGTCGGCGACCACCGTCAGCGTCTCGCCGAGGTTCTCGGCGCGGGTACCCAGGTAGATCCCCACCTGTCCGCTGTCGTGGTAGGCGCTGGTGAAGGAGGTGACGGCGTAGGCCAGTCCGCGCCGCTCGCGGACCTCCTGGAAGAGGCGTGAGGAGGAGGTGCCCCCGAAGATCGTGTCGAGCACCCGCAGCGCGAAGCGGCGGTCGTCGTGGCGGGAGAGCCCGACCCCGCCAAGGCAGACGTGGAACTGCTCGGTCTCCTTGCGCTCGAAGCGACGCCGGGCCGCGTCCACGCTCGGTGGGGTGGTGACGGACCCGCGCCCTGCGCCCTGCCCGGTCTCCCCCAGCCGCTCCTGCACGAGCTCCACGAAGGCGTCGTGCTCCACCGCCCCCGCCGCCGATATCACGACATTGCTCGGCGTATAGCGGGCGGCGTGGAAGGCGGCGATCTCGGCGACCGGAGTCTCCGCGACCACCGAGGCCCGCCCGATGATCGCGCGGCCCAGGGGATGCTCGCCGAACACCGCCTCGCCGAGCACGTCGAAGACCTTCTCCTGGGGATCGTCCTCATACATTGCGATCTCCTCCAGGATCACCGCCCGCTCGGAGTCGATGTCCGCCAGCGCCGGACGGAAGACCATGTCGGAGATCACGTCGAGGGCCTCCGGCACGTGCTGGTCGATGACCCGGGCGTAGACCGAGGTGGTCTCCTTTCCGGTCCCGGCGTTGAGCTCGGCTCCCATGCCGTCGAAGATCTGGTCGATCTCCAGCGAGCCGTACCGGGCGGTGCCCTTGAACAGCAGATGCTCGAGCAGATGGGAGAGGCCCGCCTCCGGCTCTCGCTCGCTGCGGGAACCGGTGCCGATCCAGAAGCCCAGGGCCACGGATCGCACGGAGGGCAACGCCTCCGTGACGATCCGGACGCCCCCGGGGAGCGTCGTCAGCCGGTGTTCGAGGGCCACTGCGGGCTACGCCCGCGGGCGGTCCGGGTCCCGGTCACGGTTGCGGGTGTCATCGCCACCGCGATCCCGATCCCGCGGTCCGCGGTCCCGGCCGTCGCGACCGCCGCGGTCCCGACCCCGGTCGCGGCCGCCGCGCTCAGGGCGCCCGCGCGAGCCGCCGTCGCCGCCGCCGCCGGTGATGGAGCCCAGCTCCGCGACGCTCTTGCCCGCCACGTCCGGGTCCTCGGCCATCCGCAGGCCGATCCGCCCCCGCTCACGGTCGACCTCGACCACGCGCACGGCGACCTCGTCGCCCTTGTTGATGACCTCCTCGACGGTGTCGATCCGGCGACCCGGGGCGACGTTGGAGATGTGCAGCAGCCCGTCGGTGCCCTTGGCCAGCTCGACAAAGGCGCCGAAGGTCGTCGTCTTGACCACCTTGCCGGTGAACTCGTCGCCGACCTCGACCTCCTTGGTCATGGTGCGGATCCGATCGACCAGCCCGTCACCGAGCTCACGGTTGGAGGCGTAGACGAGAACCTGGCCCTCGTCGTTGACGTCGATCTGGGACTCGAACTCCTCTTGCAGGGCCCGGATCGTCTCGCCGCCCTTGCCGATCAGGAGCCCGATCTTCTCGGGGTCGATCTTGATCGAGGAGATACCCGGTGCGTACCGAGACAGCTCACCGCGTGGAGCGTCGATCACCTTGGTCATCTCGCCGAGGATGAACTCGCGAGCGACCTTCGCCTGGGCCAGGGCATCGCGCATGATCTCGAACGTCACGCCCGTGATCTTGATGTCCATCTGCAGGGCGGTGATTCCGTCCCGGGTTCCGGCGACCTTGAAGTCCATGTCGCCGAGGTGATCCTCCACTCCCGCGATGTCGGTGAGGATGATGTAGTCATCGCCCTCCTTGATCAGGCCCATCGCGATACCTGCGACCGGGGACTTGATCGGTACGCCCGCATCCATCAGCGACAGCGTCGAGCCGCAGACGCTCGCCATCGAGCTGGACCCGTTGGACTCGAGGATGTCGGAGACCACACGGATCGTGTAGGGGAAATCCTCCTGGCTCGGGATCATCGGCACGAGCGCCCGCTCGGCGAGTGCGCCGTGACCGATGTCACGACGCTTGGGGCCCCGCATGAAGCCGGCCTCCCCAACCGAGAACGGCGGGAAGTTGTAGTGGTGGAAGTAGCGCTTGGTCGTCTCCAGCCCCAGGGTGTCCAGGCGCATCTCCTCCCGGGTGGTCCCGAGCGCCGCGACGCTGAAGGCCTGCGTCTGGCCGCGCGTGAAGAGCGCCGAGCCGTGCGTCCGGGGCGAGATGCCGACCTCGACCGCGATCGGACGGATCTCCTCGGAGCTGCGGCCGTCGGGGCGCTTCTTGTCGACGGCGATCCGCTCGCGGATCATCGTCTTCTCCAGCTTGTCGAAGGCGCGCTGGGCGTTGCCGCGGTGCTCCGCGAACGTCTCGGCCTCCGGGTCACCGGCGTACTGGGTGAGGATCGCCTCCTCTACGGCCTTCGTGGCGTCCTGGCGCTCCAGCTTGTCCTGCACCTGGGTGGCGGCGCTCAGAGCCTCGCCGTGGGAGCCCTTTATCTGCTCCAGCAGCTCCGGCTGCACCTGCGGGACCTCCACATCGAGCTTCGGCTTGCCGGCCTTCTCGGCCAACTCCCGCTGCGCAGCGCAGAGCTGCTTGATCGCGTCGTGGGCGATGTCCAGTGCATCCAGGATCTCCGCCTCGGGGATCTCGTTGGCGCCGGCCTCCACCATCAGGATCGCGTCCTCGGTGCCGGCCACGATCAGGTCGAGGTCGGTGCCCTCCAGGAGATCCTCCTCCCGCGGGTTGATCACGAAGTTCCCGTCGATCTTGCCGATCCGCACTGCGCCCATGGGCGCGGGGAACGGGACCGGGGAGATCATCAGGGCCGCCGAGGCGCCGTTCATGGCGAGCATGTCGTACGGATGCTCGTGGTCGACCGACATCGGCAGCGCCACCAACTGGGTCTCGTGACGCCAGCCCTTGGGGAACAGCGGACGGATGGGGCGATCGATCAGGCGCGCGGTCAGCGTCGCCTTCTCGCCGGCGCGACCCTCGCGCTTGAAGAAAGAGCCGGGAATCTTCCCGGCGGCATACATGCGTTCCTCCACGTCCACGGTCAGGGGGAGGAAGTCCACGTCGCGGAGGTTCCCCGCGGTGGCGGTGCAGAGCACCATGGTGTCGCCCGAGCGGACGACGACGGCGCCGGAAGCCTGCTTGGCAAGCTTGCCGGTCTCGAACGAGATCTCGGTTCCGGCGATCTCGACGGAGACGCGCGTAACGGCGTCAGACATATGTAATTCCCTTCCGCTCCGCCCTTCGGTCGGCGGAGTGCTTCTCGTTTCTCTTTATTCCGAACCCGCTGGATGGTAGCGGCGGGCCCGGGTGAGCGTTTTCTCAACCCAGTGCGGCCAGCGCTCCTCGTCCGGCGTGCATGACGCCCTCGGTGAACAATGTTGGCGTGGTGACGACGCCGGCGCGCACCCCGCCGCGGAAGTCCTCCCGCACCCGAGCGGCGATGTCATCGCTGCGCCGGTCCACCTCGAAGCGCGCCAGATCCAAGCCGATCCGCTCGGCGCGGGCCCACAGGTGCGGATCCTCCAGGCGCCCCTGGTCGCCCAGCAGCAGATCGTGCATCTCCCAGAAGCGCTCCTGGACCCCGGCGGCCTGCGCGGCGCAAGCCGCCGCCCACGCCCGTGGATGACTCGAGCGCACCGGGAAGTGGCGGAAGACGTGGCGCAGCGCGCGCGCGTGCAGCGCCGGCCCCAGCACCGCGCAGTACGGACACTCGAAGTCCGCATACTCGATCACCAGCGGAGCTCCGTCGGGGCCGCGGATGTGGTCCTGCGGCCCCGGGGACGGCAGGGGGGCGGAGCCCAGCTCCTCAGGCACTCAACGCGTCGAAGATCAGGTTCGCCCCCGGCAGGTCTCCGGGCGTGGGCGCCTGATAGCTCCAGGAGACCACTCCATCGGGTCCGCACAGCACCAGCGCCCGCTGTGGGAACCCCCCGGGATGCAGGACCCCGAACGCGCGGCAGGCCGAGCCCTTGGGCTCGAAGTCAGAGAGCTGCTCGATCCGAATCCCCAGCGCCTCCCGGAAGGCGCTCTGCGAGGGGGTGGCATCGCAGGAGACCCCGTACATGGCCACGCCGCGCTCGCTGAGATCGTCCAGCACCTCGTCGTAGAGGTTCAGCTGATCGGTGCACACCGGGCTGAAGGCGAACGGGTAGAAGACCAGCACCGTCTTCTCGCCCCGCAAGTCGGCGCGGGTGAACTCGCGGCCGTCCTCGCGCTGGAGGGTGAAATCGGGAGCGGGTGTGCCGGGCGCGATGATGCCCGCCGCGCTCACCGGCGCAGGCCGAGCTCGCGGATCAGCGACCGGTAGCGCTCCAGGTCGGTGCGCTGCAGGTAGTTGAGGAACCGCCGGCGCCGCCCGACGAGCATCAGCAGCCCGCGGCGCGAGTGGTGGTCCTTGCGGTGCGCGCGCAGGTGCTGGGTGAGCTCGTTGATGCGCTCGGTCAGCATCGCGACCTGGACCTCGGCCTTGCCGGTGTCCTTGGGCCCGTCACCGAAACGGTCGATCAGCTCCTGCTTGCGTTCACTGGTCAGCGTCATGCGGCGGCCGAGGCTAGCAGAGACCCTGAGGGGCCTAACCGCACAGCTCCCGGGCTCGCGCCACGTCGTCGTGCATCTGCGCTACGAGCGCCTCGACGGACGAAAAGCGCCGTTCGCCGCGCAGGCGGGCGAGGAAGTCCAAGCACAGGGTCTGTCCATAGAGGTCCGCCTGGCGATCCAGCAGGTAGGCCTCGACGAGGACGGCCCGGCCCGTGCCGAAGGTGGGACGCACACCCACGTTGACCGCGGCACACGCCGCGCCCGCGCGCGCGGCGTAGACGCCGTGGCCGGGACAGACGAGTGTCTCGTCGGGAACGATGTTGGCGGTGGGAAAGCCGAGCTCGCGGCCGCGCCGGTCTCCCGGGACGACCTCGCCCAGGACCTGGAACGGCGCGCCCAGGAAGCGGGCGGCCGCCTCCACCTCGCCGGAGAGGACCAGGCCGCGGATGTGGCTGGAGGAGACGATCTCCCCGTCGAGCTCCACCAGCGGCACCACCCGCGTCTGGAAGCGCTGATCCTCCGCCAGCAGCGCGCAGTCCCCGGCGGCACGGTGGCCGAAGCGGAAGTTCTCGCCCACCGAGACGTGGGTGGCGCCGAGCCTGCCCACCAGCACCTCGTCGATGAACTCTTGCGGGCTCTGGTGGGCGAAGTGCTCGTCGAAGGGGATCAGCACGAGCTCCTGTACGCCCAGGTCGGCGATCAGATCAGCCCTGACCTCCAGGCCGGTCAGGAGCTTCGGCGCCGCCTGCGGGCTCACCACCTGCAGCGGGTGGGGGTCGAAGGTCAGCACGGTGTCGTTGCCGGCGATCACCTCGCGGTGGCCGATGTGGACGCCGTCGAACTCGCCGACGGCGATCCGGCGCGGACGTGACTTGGCCTGGTCCAGCTCTACGATCTGCATCGGCGCGGAAGCCTAGTCCTAGAGGCCGACGCGCAGACAGCCGGCCCGAGCTCACACCGGACGACGTCTCGCGAGAATGATCCGTAGGCGAGAGGCCTCATCCGCCGGTCGCTGACGGAGTCGCCCCCAGGTGATTCGCAGCGTCTCGATCCCCGCCGCCAGCGCGTCGGCATCACGGACGCGATCGCGCTCGAACGCGTCGCGGTTGCTGTGAAAGCCCCAGCCGTCCAGCTCCACGATCACCTGCTCGGCCTGGAAGTACGCGTCCACCTCATAGCCGCCGAGGACAACTTTCAGCTGCGGTCGCGGAAGCCCGAAGCGTCCGCAGAAGGCAAGGAAGTCGTCCTCCAGCACGAGCGCGTGGGACGAGCCTCGGCCTCGGAGAACGGGCGCAGGCGGGGGGCGCCCGGGTGGGGCCCGCAGCGCCCCAGCAGCTCGGTCAGCTGGTCGCGCTTGAGGATCCCGGCTTGCAGCGCGTCGTTGATAGAGCGCCTCAGCGCGCGGTCGCTAAGGCACGGGGTGCAGTCAAGGAGCGCCCGCGCCGGGCTGGTGACTCGGATCCCGTGGCGGTGGCGGACGTCGCGGCGGAGGAGCGTGGTGGAGCTGTGGATGACGATCCCTGGCCGGTAGCGGCGCCCGCCCGCGACGGTGACCCCGATCCCGGCCGGCCAGCCGCCGGCCCGCAGCTCCCAGAGCGCCAGGGCCGAGCTGTGCGACGGCATCGCGCGGTCCCCGCAGGCCAGCACCGCGGCGGCAGCGCGCTCGAGATCCGTGCGCGCGGGACGGCCAACGGCATAGACGCCGGCGTGAACGCGATGCAGGCGTCCGGTGGCAACCGCGTACTTGATCGCCTCCGAGCCCAGCCCCAGCGCTCGCAGCTGCTTGCGGGTGACGTTGCCGTGCTGTCGCAGAGCCAGCCGGGCGAGTGCGGGGCGGATCTTGGTCCACTGTGAACCATTCGAGTGACATGCCTCCGTCAGCATTCCACCGCCCCGCAGCTTTGGAGCGAAGTTGCACAGAGACGGCACACCTCACCCCCGGAAGCCGACGACCGGCTTGAGCATCGCGCCGTCCTCAGCAGGATCGGCAAGGGCTATTAGCCCCTGCTCGTCGGTCAGTCGCACCGTGCCAGCACCGACCCCGCCGACCCCGCCGACCCCGGCCTCCCCGGGCACCGCGACCCCGTGAGCGGCACGCCGGGCATCCTCCCCGGAGAGCCGGACCTCGGGCAGGAACGCCAGCGCCTCCATGAGCGGGATGATCCGCTCGGGGTCAGCATCCGCCACGTCGAAGTCTCCGATCCGGGTCCGCCGGAGGGTCTCGCAGTAGGCATCGCCCAGCGCTGAGATCAGGCTCCGCACGTACGTCCCCGAAGAGCAGTCGATGACAAACGCGCGACGGTCCTCCAGCTGCCAGAGCTGCTGGAAGCGGTGCACCTGGACCTCGCGCTCGGCCAGCTCCACCGGCTCGCCGGCGCGCGCCAGCGCGTAGGCGCGGCGGCCGCCGAGCTTCACCGCCGAGTAGGCCGGGGGGCGCTGGCGGACGAGGCCGACCGGCAGCGGCAGCGGCAGCGGACCGTCGGGCACCACCCCCGTCTCCACGATCTCCCCCTCGGGGTCGCCGGTGCTGGAGACGGCTCCGAACCGCGCGGTCACGAGATAGGTCTTGGGGAGGGCCATCAGGTACCGCTGCACTCGGGTGGAGCGTCCGACCAGCAGCAGCAGCAGGCCCGTGGCGAACGGGTCAAGCGTGCCGGCGTGTCCGACCTTGACCCCGCGCCCGAGTGCGCGGCGCATCCGGGCCACAGCGTCGTGGGAGGTGCTGCCCGCCGGCTTGTCGACGAGGACGACCCCGTCCGAGCTCACTGCAGCTGGCGCCCGACCTGCTCGCGCAGGAACGAGACGATCTCGGTCCACCTCAGGGCCGTGGTGAAACCCGCCGCCTGACGGTGGCCGCCGCCACCCTGGACGCGGGCGATGGCGGAGACGTCGACGCGATCGTCGCTCGAGCGCAGCGAGACCTTGCGCAGCCGCGTGCCGCCCCCGTTCCCGCGGTGCTGGCCGGCGGAGTCGTTCATGCGGTCGCGCACGAGCGCGGCGACGGCGGTGCCCTGCACCGCGCGGAGGTGGTCCACGACGCCCTCCGAGTAGCTCTCCTCCGCGCCGGCCTCGGTGAAGTCCTCCGCGCTCAGCGCGGTCAGCGTCAGCCGCCCGTCGTCGTAGCGCTCGACCTTGCCCAGTCCCCGCGCGAGCAGCGCCAGCTTGCCGTAGGGCACGCCCTCGTACACGCGGCGGTGGATCTCGTGGGGATCGACCCCGGCCTCGATCAGCTCAGCCGCCATCACGTGCGAGCGGGGACCGGTGTTCTCGTACATGAAGCGACCGGTGTCGGTGATCAAGCCGACGTACAGCGCCTCGGCGATCGTCGCCGTCGGTGTCACCTCCAGCCCGTGCATCAGGTCCCAGACGATCTCGGCGGTGCACGAGGCCCCTGGGTCCACGAGGTTGACCGTCCCGAAGCGGGTGTTGTCGTGGTGGTGGTCGATGTTGAGGATGTGCGCGCCGGGACGCTGGAAGGCCTCGGCCGGATTGCGCTCCAGGTTGCCGCAGTCCAGGAACACGATCGTGCGCTCCCGCAGGTCCTCAGGCGGCGTGCTCACGAGTCCCTCCAGCGGCAGGAAGCGGTACTCGTGAGGCAGCGGGAACTCGCGCTCGGGCATGAACATCACGCTGTCCTTGTCCAGGCCGACGAGGATCTGCTGCATGGCGATCAACGACCCCAGGGCATCCCCGTCGGGATTCTCGTGGGTCACGGCGACCACCTTCTGGGCCGTGCGCAGCTCGGCCAGTACGCCGTCGCGGTCGGAGTGCGAGCCGTTCTCAGCCATCGCCCTCCTCCTTGAGCAGCTCTGTGATCCGCATCCCCCGGTCGATCGATTCGTCGAGCTGGAAGGTCAGCGCCGGGGTGTGCTTGAGGGTCAGCTCCGCCGCCAGGCGGCCCTGCAGGAAGCCGTGGGCCGAGCGCAACCCGACGAGGCTCTCGGCCCGCGCGAGCTCGTCGCCGAGAACGCTCACAAACACGCGAGCGTGGCGTAGGTCTGGGCTGGTCTTGACTCCGGTCACGGTGACGAATCCGACACGCGGGTCCTTCAGCTGCGAGGAGATGGCGTCGCTGAGCACTGCCCGCACGGCCTCGTCGACACGCCGCATGCGGCCGGTGCTCATCCTATCCCCCCGTCACTAAAGGGAACTTGAACCGGGGGTCGGCCGAGGGGCCCGTTCACGGCATCAGGTCCTCCACCGAGGCGATCGTCCGCTCCACGCTCACGCCCTCGGGCCAGCGGGCCAGCAGCCACCGCTCCACCCCGTCGGCGCTCGCCTCCAGACCGGACTGGCTCCCGGCGGTGAGCGCCGCGGTCAGCTCAGCCCGCTGCCACAGGTCCTGATGGCCGGTTTCGGCCACCGCCACGCCGAGCCGCCCGTGCAACTGAGCCTTGATCGAGGACAGGTCCTTGCGCTTGGCCTTGAGGCTGCCGGCGAGCGGGAAGTGCAATTCGATCACCAGCACCGCGACGAAGCCGCTGCGCGTCACGTTGCGACCTCGCACCTCGGCGACCGGTCAGGCGAGCTCGCGCTCCACCTGACGGGTGGCGTAGGTCTCGAGCACGTCGCCGTCCTTGACGTCGGCGAAGTCCCGGAGCACGACGCCGCAGTCGTAGCCCGAAGCAACCTCGCGGGCGTCTTCGTTGAAGCGCCGCAGGCTGGCGATCACCCCGTCGTAGACGACCGTGCCGTCGCGCACCAGCCGCACCTTGGAACCGCGGGTGATGCGGCCCTCGGTGACGTGCGAGCCGGCGATCGTCCCCACCCGGGAGGCGCGGAAGGTCTGCCGTACCTCGGCGCTGCCGAGCGTCTCCTCCACCTCCTCGGGGGCGAGCATGCCCTGCATGGCGCTGCGCAGCTCCTCGATCGCCCGGTAGATCACCGCGTAGTGGCGGATCTCCACGCCCTCGCGCTCGGACAGCTGCCGGGCGTCGCCGACGGGGCGGACGTTGAAGGCCAGGATCACGGCGTCGGAGGCGGCGGCCAGCATCACGTCGGACTCGGTAACGGCGCCGACCGCTCGCCGGATGACGTTGACCGAGACCTCCTCTTGGGGCAGCTTGGCGATCTCGTCCTCGATCGCCTCCAGCGAGCCGGCCACGTCTGACTTCAGGACCAGGTTGAGCTCCTGGACGCCGCTGCCGAAGATGTCCTCCAGCGAGATGCGCTTGCCGCTGCGGCGGGCCAGCGACTCGGTCTTCAGCCGTACGGCCCGCTCGCCAGCGAGCTGACGAGCGCGACGCTCGTGCTCCACCACGCGGACGCGCTCACCGGCCTCGGGCACGCCGTCGAAGCCGAGCACCTCCACGGGCTCACCGGGGAGAGCGGCGCCGACACGCTGACCGAGGAAGTCGTGCATCGCGCGCACCCGGCCCCAATGGGCTCCGGCGACGAGGGCGTCGCCCACCTCCAGCGTGCCGCGCATGATCAGGATCGACACCACCGGACCGCGTCCGGGGTCGAGCTTTGACTCGATCACGGTGCCCGAGGCCGATGTCTCGGGGTTGGCGCGCAATTCCTGCAACTCGGTCATGGCCACGATCGTGTCCAGGAGATTCTCCAGGCCCTCACGGCTGCGCGCCGAGACGTCGACGAAGTCGGTGTCCCCGCCCCATTCCACCGGCTGCAGCCCGATACCGGTCATCTCGGTGCGCACGCGGGTGGGGTCGGCGCCCTCCTTGTCGATCTTGTTGATGGCCACGAGCATCGGGACGCCGGCATCCTTGGCGTGATCGATCGCCTCCTGGGTCTGGGGCTTGACGCCGTCGTCGGCCGCCACCACGATCACCGCGATGTCGGTGACCTTCGCCCCGCGGGCGCGCATGGCGGTGAACGCCTCGTGGCCGGGCGTGTCCAGGAAGGTGATGACGCTCTCCCCGTGGTGGGCTTGATAGGCGCCGATGTGCTGGGTGATCCCCCCGGCCTCGCCCGCCGCCACCTGGGTCTCACGGATGGCATCCAGCAGCGAGGTCTTGCCGTGATCGACGTGGCCCATGATCGTGACCACGGGCGGCCGCTGCACGAGCTTCTCGTCGGGGTCGTCGTATTCGGGCTCGGCGACGGTCTCGTCCTCGGAGTGGACGATCTCCACGTCCTTGCCGAGCTCGGTGGCGAGGACCTGGATCGACTCGTCGGACAGCGTCTGGGTGAGCGTCTTCATCTCACCGAGCGCCATCAGCTTCTTCATCACCTCAGGCACCGCTACTGAGAGATATTCCGCCACGTCCTTGACGGTGGAGCCGGAGTTGATCCGGATCGTGTCGGGCTCGGCCAGGGCGGTGCGCGAGGGACGGGACTCGGCCTCTTCGTCGTAAACCCCGCGGCGCCGGCGGCCCCGTCGCTGGCGGCGGGGAGGTTGGTTGGAGGGGCCGCCGCCGGGAGCGCGGCGGGAGGCCTGGGAGTCGATGACCACGCGCCGGCGACCGTGCGCCGAGCCGGGGGCGCGCTCCCCCTGGAGGGAGTCACGGGTGGGGCGCTTGTGCTCGCCCCCAGCACCGCCGCCACCGGAGCCGTCCTGCGCGCCGGCGGGCGGATTCGGCGTGGCCTCGCCGCCCGCGGGCTGCGGAGCACCGGACTGCGGGTTCTGCTTGCCGGTGGCGCCGGAGCGCTGCTGAGCGCCGGCCGACGGCGTCTGCGCACCGCCACCACCGGTGCCAGCGGCGCCGCGGGGGCCGCCCTGCTGGCCCTGAGCCGACCCGCCGCGCGGGCTTCCCTGAGCGGCGGTCCCGCTGCTGCGGGGCTGGCTCTGACGGCCGCCGCCGGGGTCTCTGACCTGCTGGTTACGGCGCGGGTCCTGCGGGACGTTCTTCACGGGTCCGCCGCTGGCGGAAGGCACCGAGCCCCGAGCGGCCGCCGCGGGAGTCGGCTGGTCGCTGGGCGCGGGGCCGGCGGTGGTGCTCCTGCGGCCATCCGGGCGGTTGCCGGCGCCACCGCCGGGGCGGTTGCTGACGCCGCCGCCGGGGCGAGTGCCCGAGGGGCCGTTGCCGGCGCCGCGCGTCGGTGCCGCTGGAGGAGTGGGCGGCCCCGCCACCCGAACGGGTGGTGCGCCCGCGCGCGCGGGCGATGTCGGAGCTACGGGGGCTGCGGGAGCGGAGGCTTGCGCTGCTGGGGCGCCGCTACCGCCGTTGCCGCCGTTACCGAGGATGCGCCCCGCCGTGGCCTCGTCCACGCTGGAGGACGCCGCCTTGACGTTCACGCCGCCCGCCCGCAGCTGCTCCAGGACGTCCTTGGGAGTCAGCCCGCGCTCCTTGGCAATCTCGTGAACTCGCTTGCTCATCGGCCTCTTAGTCTACGTCGCCTCGGCCACGGGGGCCTAGGCCGCCGCGCCGGACTCGCCTCCGCTGGAGGCTGGGGCCTCCTGCACCCGATCGCCCTGCTGATGGGCCAGCGCCTGGTGGGCATCGATCCCGCAGTAGCGCGAGGCCGGCAGCGCCGCGTTGGGGCAGCGGCGGCCGTTGGTGAGGATCGCGGCGCAGCGGCCCTGGGACTCATCCTCCTCGTAACCGTGCTCGGCCTCCTCGGCGGCGAACTCGGTCTCCGAGCGGATGTCGATCCGCCAGCCGGTCAGCCTGGCGGCCAGCCGCGCGTTCTGACCCTCGCGGCCGATCGCCAGCGACAGCTGGTCGTCGGGAACGATGACGGTGGCTTGCTTGCCCGCATCGTCCACTAGAACCTCCCTCACGCGGGCGGGCGAGAGCGCCTTGGCCACGAAGCGGGCGGGCTCGTCGTTGTAGGGGATGATGTCGATCTTCTCGCCGCGCAGCTCGGAGACCACCATCCGCACGCGGGAGCCTCGGGGACCGACGCAGGCGCCCACCGGATCGACGCCGTCGACGTGGGAGACGACCGCGATCTTGGAGCGGTAGCCGGGCTCCCGAGCGACGTCGGTGATCTCCACGAGGCCGTCGGCGATCTCCGGGACCTCGAGCTCGAACAGCGACTTGATCAGCTCCGGGTCCCGTCGGGAGACGATGATGCTCGGCCCCTTGGTGGAGTTGGAGACGTCCTTGATCACCGCCTTGATGCGCTGGGAGTGGTCGTAGCGCTCGCCGTCGACCTGCTCTGACTTGGGCAGCAGCGCCTCGACGCGCTCGCGCAGCTGCACCAGCGTGTAGCGGGAGTCGGACTGCTGGACGATGCCGGTGATGAGCTCCCCGACGCGATCACTGTACTCCTCGAACATCATGTCGCGCTCGGCCTCGCGGACTCGCTGCAGGATCACCTGCTTGGCCGTCTGCGCCGCGATCCGGCCGAAGTCGTGCGGGGTGACGTCCTCGGTCTCGATCTGGTCCTCGAACTCCTTGAGCTTCTCCATGTCGATCTCGGGCTCCGGGGGCTCGCGCATCTCGCCGGTCTCGGGATCGACCGCGGGCTGAAGGTCGGTGGTGGCCTCCACCAGCAGCTGCTCCTCCAGCTCCTCCGGGATCTTCAGCTCCCACACGCGGAAGTCCCCGCTGTCGCGGTCCATCTCCACCTTGGCGTAGCGCGCGGAGCCGGGAGTCTTCTTGTAAGCCGACAGGAGCGCATCCTCGAGCGCTTCCATCAGCCTCTCCTGGGCGATGTTCTTCTCGGCTGCGAGGCCGCGCACGGCCTCGACGATCTCTCTCGACATGGCTCAGTCTCCGGGAACGAGGTTGGAGCGGGCGATCTGCCCGAAGGGGATCGTGACCACGCCGCCCGGGGAGGCGACGGTGACGTCCCGATCGGAGGCGCCGACCAGCTCGCCGGTCACGCTGCGATGGCCGTCGGCGGCATCACGCAGCCGGATCCGGGCGTGGCGCCCGAGGAAGCGACTGTAATGCTGGGGCTTGGTCAGGGGACGGTCCTGACCGGGTGAGGAGACCTCCAGGCTCAGGTGCTCGCGAAGGTCGCCGAGCTGCGCGGAGACCCGCTCGCAGAGCGCCAGCGTCACGCCGTCGGGATGATCGATGAAGAGGCGCAGCGTGCTGCCAGCGACGATCTCGGCGAGCAGCACCTCCACATCGGGCTCGCTGGCTGCGAGCCGGGTCTCGATGTCGCTCTGGAGTGCACTCACGATCTCCTCCGTCGTCAAAGTCATAAAAAAAGTGGGCCAGCGCCCACTTCCACAACACCACCGGGAAGCGCCCGGCGCACAAGCTGATGGGGTTCAGACTAGCACTTGCGCCTCCCATTCTGGGAGCGATGCAGGCCCTTTGGCGGACGGCTACTGACCCGTCGCGCTCGCCGCCCGCCGCGCCTGATCGCGGTAGCGGCGATAGTCGCCCCGGGCCGGCTGCATCGCTGCTGCCTGCGCCAGGGGCTGGCGCGCCTCGGCGTGGCGACCCAGCATCTGCAGCGAGCGGCCCAGGCAAAAGAGGGCGTAGTCGTTGGTGGGCGCGCGGTCGATCACGGCCTGGAACTCTCGGGCCGCCTGCTCGTATTGCTGGATGTGGAAGAGGGCCCGGCCGAGGGCCTCGCGCACCGAGGTCTTGTCGGGCTCAAGGTCACGCGCGCGTGAGAGCGGGATCGCTGCCTGGTGGTGGTGGCCGGCCTCCAGCAGCTCCGTGCCGCGCCGGAAGAGCTCGTAGGCGTCGTCCATCGTCCTGCACCTCAGTGTATTCGCAGCCGTACACGACGCCCCCGCCGTGGGCGAGGCGGAAGCGCCCACAACGCCCGCATCCAACCGGTGAGGCCGAGCCCGGCGCGCAGCTGCAACCGCAGCGCTCGCCGCTGCGCCTCCGTCGGCCGCGCCGGCGCTCCGGCAAAGCGCGCCAGCCGGATCGCTCTGACGTAGGCCGCGGCCTCGGGGTCAGATCGCAGCCGGTGCTCCAGGCCGGCCAGCGTCAGCCTCGCTGCGGCGGGGCGGCCGCAGCGCCGCAGCGTCCGCTGCAGCTCCGCCACCAGAGCCTCGTCGCTGAGCGGGGACCGCCGTGTGGCGACCGCCGCGCCCAGGGCCGCCAGCAACGCGGCCACCACTGCCAGCACCTGCCACAGCGGCAGGCCACCCGCACCGTGACGGCCCCCGGCGGCGACGGTCTGGCGCCGCCCCGGGGGTGGTGGCGGGAGGTGCGCAGCCGGGGCGGGCAGGCGCGGGGCGGAGCCGGTTCGCTCGTGCAGCGCCGGCAGCGGGACCGAGGTGGCCCGGGCGACGGCGCTCGCGGGCGTTGGGTCGAAGCGGACCCAGCCGAAGTGCGGGAACCACACCTCCACCCAGTTGTGGGCGTCGAGGTCGCTGACCCTCCAGCCGCGGGCCGCGCGATCGGCGGACCCGGTGGTGAAGCCGCCCGCGACCCGGGCCGGCAGCCCGCCCATCCGCAGCAGCAGCGCCATCGCGCCCGAGAACTGCTGGCAGTAGCCCCGCCGATCGGCGAACAGGAAGCTCTCCAGCGCAAACCGCCGCCACGGCGGGTCCTCGTCGTAGGTGAAGCCCCGATGCAAGAAGGCAAACACTCGTGCCACGAAGGCGTACGGGGTGGCGCCGCCGGCCAGCCGCTGGGCGAGGGCGTAGGCCCGACCGTAGGGCGAGCCCCGCAGACCGGCGGTGGCGCCGTCGTGGAAGGGCGCGAACAGGATCGGGGTGCTCACGTCGGGCAGAGTGGCTGAGGGCAGCAGCATCGAGCGATAGGGGGCCAGCGCGCCGGCGGGGTAGGCCGAGCCCGCGTGCGCCAGCTCCGCCTCCGACGGAACGGGCGAGTAGGTCTGCACCCGGTAGCTGCTGCCCGGGTGTAGCGGCGAGGAGACGGTCCAGGTTCCCGGCGCCAGCCCCGGCGAGACCGCTGCTCTCAACCCCTGCGGCGGGGCGGCGTCGCCGGCCGCTATCACCGAGTGGCTCTGCATGCCACTGATCGTGACCGTGATCGTCTGCGTGAAGCGGGCCAGCGCAGCGGGGTCGGGTGCCGGGAGGGGATCGGCCGGCACCACCCCGGGTACGAACCCCCGCCCGTCGAAGAGGTCGAGGTCCTGGACCTTCCACAGGTCGGGTCGGGGAGCTAGCACGGAGAACATCTCCCGGCCGGTCCGCGGCCAGTGCAGCGGGCCGAGGTGCTGGGCGAAGTCGAACTGCTCCGGTCGGGCCGAGGAGGGCACAGCCGCCAGCGACTGGACCTCCAGCCACGGACGGTGGGGATGAAGCGCGGGGGCCAGGAGCATCCCGGCGGCGCCGGCCAGCGCGGTCAGGGCGGCGGCCACCGGCAGCTGCGGGCCCCGCAGCCTGTCTCCCCACGCCAGCGCCGCCAGCAGCGTGAACAGCAGCAGCCCCTCCAGGTAGGGCAGTCGCGGCGCCAGCAGGATCCCCGGCAGCACCACCAGCACGACCAGCGGCAGCGAGACCCCGGCCAGCCATCGGCCCCGCAGCGGGCGGGGGGCAAAGGCCAGCAGCAGCGCGGAGGCGAGCAGCAGGCCGCCGGCTCCCAGCGTGATCACCATGCGCACCGAAGGCCCGCCGCCCAGCAGGGGCACGAGCACCGTGGGGAGCGCGCCGAGCCCGGTCCCGATCGCGCGCACGGCCGCAGCCAGTCGCAGGTGCGCCAGCCAGGCCAGCGGCATTCCCGACAGCGGCAGGAGCGCCACCGCCGCCGCGCCGGCAACCGCGATCCGGATTGCGCGTGAGCGGTCCCGCAGCAGCCTGGGCGTCTCCGCCACCAGCAGCGCCAGGCCGGCCAGGGCGAGCAGCCGCACGGTCGGGGCGGGGCTCATCAGGGTCCTCCAGCGGAGCACCCCGAGCAGCGCCAGCACCCCGAACACGACCAGGCGCAGCCGTGGGCGCTCCGCCGCCCTCGGCCCCAGGGTGCCTGCCGTCCGCGCGCCGAGCGGCTCGCGGAGCCTGAGCCCGACGGCGCTCATGCCCGGCGCGCTCCCGCCGGGACCCGGAGGCCAGTGACCGCGGGCGCGCCCAGGAGCAGGCCGTAGCAGCCCGCCACCCGGAGGCAGATCGGCGCCACCAGCCGGCTGGCCTGGACCTCCGGGAGCACGAGCACCGTGGCCTGCCCGTCGGCGGAGCGAAGGGCGCTCAACGTCGCGGAGGGCCGCGGCGCCACGAGGAACAATGCCCCGCGGCGGTGGGAAGGCGCCAGCGCCGGCGCCCGGGCCCGCGCTCCCCCCTGAACGAGCGCCAGACGGGCGTGGACCGCCGGCCACCGGGCCAGGTCGGGCTCCACTGTGGCCGGGCGCAGATCGCCCGGCGCCATCACCCGGCAGCCACCCCACCGCGCCAGCTCCAGCACCAGCGATGCCGCCGCCCGCACGGCGGCATCGAGGTCTTCGGCGGACCCGCCACCGCGCGGGTCGAACAGGACCAGCGGGCGGGCGTCGCCGTCGGCCTGCAGCCGGCGCTCCAGCAGCACGCCGCTGCGGGCCAGCGCCGGCCAGTGGATGCGCGAGGCGGGCGTGCCCTCCCGGTAGGGACGCAGGCCGTCCACATCCACGGCCGCCAGCGGCGGGCCCGGCTCGGTGCCCTGCCTACCGGTGCCCGTACGTCCGGCCGCCGACCAGCTCACCGGCTCGGTGCGGGGCAGGATCAGGAGCTCCTGCGCGGCGTCCCGCCCGGGTCGCAGAAGCCGAGCGAGGCCCAAGGGGTCCCGCACGATCACCGCCGGCGGCGGCAGGCGGTGGCGGCCGCGGCGGCGCAGGCGAACCTCTACCTGGAGCTCCACGCGCCGTCGGCTGCGCAGCAGCCCTGGCAACCGGGCCAGCGCCGGCGCGGAGCCGACCAGCGGATCCACCACCTCCACCCCCACCAGTCCCAGCCGGCCCCGCTCCAGCTCCAGGACCGCCTGCACCGGCTCGTCCTCGAGCACCCGCTCACACTCCAGCCGCCGGCGCACCCACACGCGGCGGGCAGCCGCCCAAACCCAGATCGGCGCCGAGCACCCCAGCAGCGTGAAGGCGACGCCGGGAACCAGTAGCGGCGCGCTCCCGAAGGTCAGGGCGGCGAGCGTCAGCGCCACCCCGGCCAGCGCCACGCTCCCCGCGGGCCTCATCGGCGGCGGCTCACAGCGCCGCGACCGAGGCGACGGCGGCGTCCACGGCCTCGCCGGCACCGCCGGAATGCTCTGGGGCCATCACCAGCCGGTGGGCGAGCACCGGTCCCGCCAGCGCCTGCACGTCGTCGGGCAGGACGTGATCACGCCCCCCCATCATCGCGTTGGCCTTGGCCGCCCGCAGCAGCAGCAGGCCCGCGCGGGGGCTGGCGCCGAGCTCCACCCGCGGATCCTCGCGGGTGCGCCACAGCAGCTTGACGAGGTAGTCGTGCAGCGCCGGGGTGGCGATCACTCGCGTGGCCGCGTCCTGGGCGGCCAGCACCTCCGCCGCGGTGGCCACCGGCGAGAGCGCCAGGACCTTGTCGCCGGCGCCGTGGTCGGCCAGCATGCCCGCCTCCGCGCGGGCGTCGGGGTAGCCCAGGGAGATCTTGATCATGAAGCGGTCGACCTGCGCCTCGGGCAGCGGGTAGGTGCCCTCGTACTCCACCGGGTTCTGGGTGGCCAGCACCAGGAACGGCCGCGCCAGCTCGTGCGTCTGCACGTCGACGGTGACGCGGCGCTCCTGCATGCACTCCAGCAGGCCCGACTGCGTCTTGGGCGAGGCCCGGTTGATCTCGTCGAACAGCACGATGTTGGCAAACACCGGCCCGGGCCGAAACTCAAAGCGGCCCTCGCGCTGGTCATAGACGTTGGTGCCGACGACGTCCCCGGGCAACAGGTCAGAGGTCCCCTGAACCCGGGCGAACTGGCAATCGATCGAACGGCTGAGCGCCCGGGCCAGTGCCGTCTTGCCCACTCCGGGGAGGTCCTCGACGAGCACGTGTCCCTCGGCCAGCAGGGCCACCAGCAGATGGTCGAGGGTCTGCGGAGCCACCCGCACCGCACGGGCGATGTTGGCGGCGATCCGCTGAGCCAGTGCGGCGGCGGCCTCAGCGCGCTGCGGCGCTGCGGGGGCCCTGTCGGAGTCCTGCACCGCTCTCCTCTCCAGCGGCGCGCAGCCGCTCCACCTCGTCGAGCACCGCCCTCGCCACCTGCTCCTTGCCTGTCCTGGCCACCTCCCGCGTGACGCCGTCGGCGCTCAGGATCGTGACCTCGTTCTCGGTGGCGTCGAAGCCGATACCGGGCCTGGAGATGTCGTTGACGACGATCGCGTCGAGGGCCTTGCGCTCCAGCTTGCCGGCCGCCAGCGCGACGGCCTCTTCGCCGTGCTCGGCTGCGAAGCCCACCAGCAGCTGCCCCGGCCGGCGCCTCCGCGCCAGAGTGAGCAGCACGTCGTCGGTTGCCTCCAGCTCCAGCGCCGGCACGCCGCGGTCCTTCTTGAGCTTCGTGCCAGCCCGTTGCGCGGGCCGGAAGTCGGCCACCGCGGCCGCCATCAGCAGCACGTGGCTGTTGTCGAACTCCCGCTCGCAGTGCGCCGCGAGCTCGGCGGCGGTTGCGGCCGTGAGCACCTGGACCCCCGCGGGGGGCGCGAGCGTGAGGTTGGCGGCCACGAGCGTGACCTCGGCCCCGCGGTGGGCGGCCTCGGCGGCCAGGGCCAGACCCATCCTGCCCGAGGAGCGGTTGCCGATGTAGCGCACGCTGTCGATCGGCTCACGCGTACCCCCGGCGGTGACCAGCACCCGCACCCCGCGCAGCGTTCCCGGGCCCAGCAGGGCCCTACAGGCGCACAGGAGCTCCGCCGGCTCGGCCAGGCGGCCGATGCCATGCTCCCCGTGGGAGGCCAGCTCACCCTCCTGCGGCGCGATCACGCTCACCCCCCGTGCGCTCAGCAACCGAAGGTTGTCCTGGGTGGCCGGATGCAGGTACATGCGGTTGTTCATCGCCGGAGCCACCGCCACGGGGCAGGTCGCCGCCAGCGCCGCGGTGCTGAGCAGGTCCTCGGCCGAGCCGCGGGCGAGCTTGGCGATGGTATTGGCGCTGGCGGGGGCGATCAGGTACAGATCGGCGCGCTGGACCAGCGCCAGGTGGCTGATGGGGGCGCGCTCGGGCACCGCCTCACCGGGGTAGCTGCCGCGCGACGGGTCGGGCTCGAACTCGTCGCCGAGCACCGGGGCCCCGGTGATCGCGGCAAACGAGGCTCGTCCGACGAAGCGCTCGCTGGTGGGGGTCTGGATGACTCGAACGGCGTGTCCGGCCCTGATCGCCAACCGAGCCGTCTCGATCGCCTTATAAGCCGCGATCCCGCCGCTCACGCCGAGGAGCAACCGGGCCATGGCGCGGGAGGCCTACCGGTAGTGGTACTTGAGCTTGCCCTGGGCGACTTCCTCCAGGGCGATGGTCAGGTAGTTCTTGGAGCGGGTCTGCACCATCGGCGGCGGGAACTCGTCGAAGGTGCCCTCGCCCAGGTTGTGGTAGTAGGAGTTGATCTGGCGCGCGCGCTTGGCGGCGACGATCACGCTGGCGTAGTCGGAGTCGACGTGGTCCAGCAGCTTGTCGATGCGAGGAGAGATCAAGGCTTTCAGTGATCCTTTGCCGAAGGTCGGTGCCGAAGATCGGTTGCCGAAGGTCTCGACACAGGTTAGCGCTCGCCGGCCCTCGCCCGGGACACGATCCTCTGAATCCCCTCGATGGCATCCTCCAGCCGGTCGTTGACGATCACGTGCGCGAACTCCGGGCGGGCCTTCAGCTCACCCTCCGCGGTCCGCAGCCGTTGCACCACCTCGGCCGGGGTGTCGGTTCCGCGCTGGGTCAACCGGGCCCGCAGCGCCTCCCGTGTGGGCGGCGCGATGAACACGGCCACCGCCTCGGGCATCGCCTCGCGGACCTGGCGGGCGCCCTGAACCTCGATCTCCAGTACGACCGGTCTGCCGGCCCGCAACCGCTGCTCCAGCTCGGAGCGCAGCGTGCCGTAGCGGTGGCCGGAGTACGCGGCGTGCTCGACGAAGTCCCCGCGGCTGACGCGCCGTGCGAACTCCTCCTCGGTGAGGAAGTGGTAGTCGCGACCGTCCTGCTCGCCCGGGCGGGGGGGGCGGGTGGTCGCGGAGATCGAGAGCTCCAGCTCCGGCACACGCTCCAGCAGGCCGCGGATCAGGGTGCCCTTGCCCACCCCTGAGGGACCGGTGATGACGAACACCGCGGCCACGGTCTGAGGTGTGGGTCTGACTTCCTGGCGCGGCTAGCGGCGGCGCATCAGCGCGACCAGCTCGGTCCGCTGGCGCTGGGAGAGCCCGCCGATCGTCTTGCTCGGCGAGATCCGGCACTGGGTCAGAATCTTGTTGACCTTCACGCGGCCGTACTTCGGTACCGCAAGCAGCAGGTCGAACACCTTGGCCGTCTCCAGGTACTCGGGCGGTGCCAGCAGGAGCTCGTGGATCGGCTGGCGACCGGCCTTGAGGTCACGCTTGAGCTGGGCGCGGCGGCTGCGGATATCGTTGGCCCGCTGCAGCGCCTCCATGCGCTGGACCAGCGAGCGTTCGGGCGCAGCAACGGCTTTGGGTAGCGATTCGCTAACCGGCGGCATGGGCGGCGACTATACATCTTGCACCAGGGCGATCAAGGTCAATGGCGGCAATTCGACTGAAGCTCAACTTGAGGTAGAGCAATATCGAGCATGCTTGGGGCAATGTTCGAAGTTTGCAGGTGGTTTCGTGCTATAGAAGCCGACCTTCAGGGGTGGGCTCGAGCCGGCGCCGGAGGGGCGCTCACCGCGGTCCCAGCAGGGAGATCTCAGCCAGCTCGGCTGCGATCCTGAGCCCGGCGCTCGGGTCCCGGAAGCTCTCGGTGCCCACCGCGACCAGCTCGGCGCCGGCGCTGAGCAGCTCAGCCGCGTCGCGACCTCTCCCAACTCCGCCCATGGCCACGATCGGCAGCGCCACCGCCGCGCGCATGGCCTGCACGTGAGCCAGGGCAATCGCTCGCACCGCCGGCCCGGAGAGACCGCCGGTGCCGCCGCCCAGCCAAGGGGCCCTCGTGCTCGGGTGCAGGGCCATGCCCCGGACGGTGTTGATCAGAGACAGTCCGCTGGCACCGGCGTCCTGCGCCGCTCGGACCACCTCGCCGACATCGGAGACGTTGGGCGTCAGCTTGACGATCAGCGGCTTGGTCGTGAGCGGTCGCACGCGGTGCAGCAGCCGGGACAGCTCGCGTGGGTCGGCCCCCATGACCAGCCCCGTCTCCACGTTGGGGCAGGACACGTTCAACTCCAGCGCCGCCACCTGCGGCCGGGAGGCGAACGCCTGCACGAGCTCGGCCACCTCCTCGCCGCTGAAGCCCATGACGTTGACGATCAGCGGCACTGACAGCTCCCCCGCCCGACCGCGCCGCCGCGGTGAGCATGTAGAACTGGCCGGGGGCCGGCGGCGGTCCTCCGGGGTCCTCGCAGGTCAGGACCGTGTAGGCCCCCAGCCGCTGCACGTCAGTGATCACGGCGCCGCGCGCGCGCTCAACGCACTCCAGCCGAAGCGGCGTGGATCTCCTGCAGCGAGAGCACCTCGGGCTCGCCCCGCCGGGCTGCGGCAATCGCCCGGGCCGCGGCCATGCCGCCCGCGATCGTGGTGATGCAGGGGATCCCTCGGGCCACGGCGGCGGCGCGGATCTCGTAGCCGTCGGCGCGGGCACCGGTGCCCACGGGGGTGTTGATCACGA
>JAABUZ0100002876.1_pt1 | contig 27252 bp, 30 predicted proteins | sample 5562091 | NCBI WGS metagenome assembly JAABUZ01 (sample SAMN12813069, study PRJNA571459) | rock metagenome | isolation source: Antarctica rocks | place: Antarctica: Victoria Land, Linnaeus Terrace sud | collected 2015-12-21 | reverse complement strand
CTAGGAGGCGTGGGCGGACCCGTGCGCCGGGCAGGGGACGACCACGACCGGCACGTGCGCGTGGTGCACGACCTCGGTGCAGGTCGAACCGTTCATCAGCCGCGTGAACGCGCCGGCACCGCGGGCGCCGACGACGAGCAGTGCCGCTCCCTGCGCGGCCTCGAGCAGGACAGTGCTGGCTCGGCCCTGCCCGACGACGGTCTCCACGACGACCGGGCTCGACGCTGCGGCGACGCGCACGGTCTCCTGCGCCGTGGCGACCAGCTCCCGGCCGGCCGCCTGCATCGCGTCCTCCATGGAGCCGAGGTCGCAGACACCTGCATACCCGTACGTCATGGGGGCGAGGTCGTGGCTGGTGACCACCCGCAGTACGGCGGAGCGGAGCTGCGCCTCGTGGAGGGCGAACAGCAGCGCGGCGTCAGCGGCGGCGGAGCCGTCGATCCCCACCACGACGATAGCCCGGCGGCCGCGGTCGGGGTCGTCTCGGGGGCGGTGCGGTCCAGCGTGGTGGTCATGTCTGCCTCTTCGGGGGTCGGTGGGTCGGGACGGTGGGACGGGTTGGTCAGCGCGCCGGCACCGGGGTGGCGCTGCGCTGCACCGGGAGTGGATGACCGCAGAGGTCCTCGGTCTCCTGGGTCTCGGCGTAGGTGCTCGCGCGCGACAGCAGGCGGGACAGGGCGTACTGCGCGGTGAGGGCCGTGAGGACCTCGGCGGTGACACTGGTCTTGCTCATGAGTGCTCCTGGGGTGTGGTGGGCGGGACGGTCAGGGCGGGCAGCGGGCCGCGTCCGACGCGGCGGCCGGAGACCAGTTCGACGGGGATGCGCAGGACGCTGTCCCGGTCGCCGCTGGCCCAGGACCGCGTCAGCAGCCCCTCGACCTGCTCGAGCGCGAGCGGATCCTCGACGAGCTCGGGTCGGCCGAGGACGACGACGCTCCATCCGGTGCGGGTGCCGGCATCGAAGGCGTCGGCCTCGAACGCGACGAACACCCCGGCGAGTACGGCGTCCTCGCACGTGGCCCTCGAGGTGCGGACGTGGACCGCCCCGGCGTGCAGCACGAACCCGACGGGGATGATGGACGGGGCCGGCAGTGCCGTGCGGACCAGGCGCCCGACCGGCTCGGTCGTCAGCAGCGCCAGGCACTGCGTGCGGTCGAGCTCGAGCAGGCCGTAGTCGGAAGCGGGGCTGCGGAGCGCTTCAGTGGTCATGCCCTCAGCCTGCGACGGGTGGCGCCACCGAACCAGGGCCGAAGGTCCCCGACAGTACGGGCCCTCGGACCGTCAGCGCTCGGTACGGCGGACCTCGGTGGCGAGCACAGCCACCTGCGTACGGCGCTGCAGGCCGAGCTTGGACAGCAGGTTGCTGACGTAGTTCTTCACGGTCTTCTCGGCGAGGAACATGCGCGCGCCGATCTCCCTGTTGGTGAGCCCCTCGCCAATGAGCTCGAGGATGCGGCGCTCCTGCTCGGTCAGCGACGCCAGGGGGTCGTCCGGCTTGGGTGTCCGCATCCGCTGCATGACGGCGGCCGTGGCGCGCGGGTCGAGCAGCGAGCCGCCGGCGGCGACGGTGCGCACGGCGCCGACCAGGTCCGCACCCCGGATCTGCTTCAGGACGTAGCCGGCCGCGCCGGCGAGGATGGCGTCGAACAGCGCCTCGTCGTCAGCGAAGGAGGTGAGCATGAGGCAGGCCAGATCCGGGTGCCGGGACCGCAGCTCCCGGCAGACCGTGACGCCGTCGCCGTCGGGCAGGCGCACGTCCAGCACGGCGACGTCCGCGTGGTGCCCTCGACGCGAACCAGTGTCTCGGCGGCGGTGCCCGCCTCACCCACCACGCTGATGTCGGGCTCGGCGTCGAGCAGATCGCGGACACCGCGTCGTACGACCTCATGGTCATCGACAGGAAGACGCGGATGCTCACGCAGGCGAGCCTGCCACGGCCGTCAGCACGTCCCCGACGTCGCGGCGCGGCGTGGCGGTGTGGCAGTCGGCGTACCCGACCCGCAGGACCAGCTGAGGTACGGCCAGCACGCCCAGCACACCGCGCAGCCGGAGGCGGTAGGCAAGCACATCGGTGACCTGTCCGAGGGGCTGGGCCTGGCCGCCGTGGCCCGCGGCCCTCAGCAGTACGGCAGCCAGGGCCTGCCGGTCTGCAGCCAGGCGACCGGGCGGTCCGCCGGTGTCGCGAGCACCAGCACCAGGGGGTGGTCCACGACCGGCGCTGACCCGTCAGCGGCCGCCGGGTGCGTCAGCGTCCAGTCCCGCTGGCGCAGCGAGGAGCCGGGCGCCACGGCCAGGGTCTGGACCGCCATGCCGTCGGTGGCGCCCGGGTCGGTGCGCACCCACTGGGCCAGCTCGGTGCGGTACGCACCGTCGCGCTGCTCGTCGTCGTCAGCGCGGGACAGCAGGACCTCCAGCTCCAGGAGCGCGTCCCGGTCCTGTACCTCGTGCAGCACGACCTGCTCCCGCTCTGCGTCGCGGCGCAGCTGGTCGACCAGTGCCGCAGGTACCGGCCGGGGCTCGAAGGTGCCGCGATAGGTGTGCCGGCGCAGGATGGCGGTCGCGACGTCGAGCTCGTCCTCGGTGGCAGCGGCTCCCGGTGCAAGGTGCACCCGGGCCAGCAGCTCGGGCCGGGACTGGTCGGGGAGCAGCTCGACCTGGACGGCCACGCCGAGGGCGCGTGCTGCGGCGCGGGCGTGGAACAGCGCTGCCCCGCACGACAGGTGCAGCTGCTGGCCGTCGGCGTCGAGCACCGGCAGCCGGCGGGCCGGGTCGGCGTGGAGCTCCAGCCCGCCGGGGACCGAGACGAACCTCCAGGGCTGGGTGTTGTGCACGCTGGGCGCGAGGCCCGCGGCCTCGACGACGTGGTGCAGCTGTTCGGAGGTGACGGAGCCGGTCATGACAAGCCTTCCTGCGAGCTGTCGACGGGTGGGTGCGGGTCAGGCGGGCAGTGCTACGGGGTGCCAGCCTGGTCCCGTTGCGCGGCGCCGGGCAGGGTCGAAGGTCCCGCGTGTGCGCGCCGAAGGACCGCATCCGTTCGGTCGGGAGTGACAGGCTGGCCGCATGCCCCCCACGCGCTCGACCGCTGCCGACGGGTCGAGCTCAGCCCTTCCGCAGGTCGGTCTCGTCGATCTGCTCGCCGAGCTGCAGACGCGGCTCGTCACGGTGCTCACCAGCCGCGACCGCGAGCGCAGCCTGCTCGAGGCCGTCCTGGCTGTCGCGAGCGACCTGGACCTGCAGGCGGTCCTGCGCCGCATCACCGAGGTCGCCGCCACGCTGGTCGACGCGGAGTACGGCGCGCTCGGTGTCATCAGCGAGGACGGTGAAGGACTTGCCCAGTTCCTCGTCGTGGGCGTCGACGACGAGCTGACCAACCAGATCGGCAGCCTGCCCAAGGGCCACGGCGTGCTCGGGCAGCTCATCCGGGACCCGCGGCCGCTACGCCTCGACGAGCTGGCCGAGCACCCGGCGTCGTTCGGGTTCCCGCCCGGGCACCCGCCGATGCATACCTTCCTCGGCGTTCCGATCCGCGTCCGGGACGTCGTGTTCGGCAACCTGTACCTGACGCAGAAGCGCGACGGCGCCCGGTTCGACGAGGAGGACGAGGCCGTCGTCCAGGCCCTCGCCGCGGCGGCCGGCGTGGCCATCCAGAACGCCAGGCTCTACAGCGAGAGCCGGCAGCGCGAGCGTTGGCTCGAGGCCAGCAGCGAGGTCTCGACAGCGCTGCTGTCCGGCTCCGACCCCGAGCAGGTCCTCACCCTGGTCGCGGAGCGCGCGCGCCAGGTGACCGGCGGGCGGCTGGCCTTCGTCGCGCTGCCGCTGGACACCTCCCGTCTGCTGGTCGAGGTGGCCGACGGCGCCGAGGCCGACGGCGTACGCGGTCTGCTGCTCGACCGGTCCGGCTCAGCGCTGGCCGACGTGCTGTCCGCCGGGGTGGCCCGGCTCCTGCCCGGCAGCGACCTCGCGCTCGGCGGCGACGGCGACGTGCTCGCCGTACCGCTGGGTGGTCCGGGCGAGGCGCGCGGCGTGCTGATCGTCACCGGGCTGCCCGCCGCCGACACCGCCGTGGCCATCCGCACACTCGGCAGCTTCGCCGCTCAGGCGGCGGTCGCCCTCGAACTCGCCGAGCGGCGGCGGGACGCTGAGCGGTACGCCGTCTACGAGGACCGCGACCGGATCGCGCGGGACCTGCACGACCTGGTCATCCAACGCCTGTTCGCCACCGGCATGCAGCTCGAGGGGGCCGGCCGGCTCATCCCCGAGCGCCCCGAAGCGGCACGGTTGCGCGTGCACCATGCCGTCGACGACCTCGACGCCACGATCCGGGAGCTGCGCTCGACGATCTACGGGCTGCAGGCGCCGCAGGACGGCCGGCCGTCGCTGCGGGCCTTGTTGCTGCAGGCCGTGGACGTCGGCACCGAGCAGCTCGGCTTCGCGCCCTCGCTGCGGATGGACGGCCTGCTCGACACCCTCGTCGCGCCCGAGCTCGTCGAGCACCTGCTGCCGGTGCTGCGGGAGGCGCTGAGCAATGCCGCCCGGCACGCCCACGCCCACGCGGTCCAGGTCGTCGTCGCGGTACGCGGCGCCGATCTCGTGCTGCAGGTCCACGACGACGGTGTCGGGCTGCCCCCGGACGGACGGCGTAGCGGACTGGCCAACCTCCAGGCGCGCGCCCACCTGCTGCACGGCGAGCTCGCCCTGGAATCGGTCGGCGGCACCACCCTGCGGTGGCAGGTCCCGCTCAGCCTGGCGGCGGAGCAGGACCCGCCCGAGGCGGTCGAAACCTGAGCACCCGGGCTGAGAGGTGCACCGACCCAGCAAAAAGGACCAACGACTCTTTCCGGGCCGTCCGGGTTGGCCGACGATGGCGGTATGCGCATGAGCGAGGACCAGACCACCCGGCTCAGTACCTGGGACGACGAGGACGCCCGGCTCCTGTGGCAGGCGACCGCGCGGGCCGACGCCCTCATGCGCGATCTGGCCCGCGGCAAGCCCGCCGATGCCGACCTCCAGGCGCTGCTGGACTACCTGCGGGAGGTCGTGCTCGCCCGAATCTCCGATGAGGACCGGCACGCCCTGCCCGCGCTGCGGCAGGTGCCAGGCCCGCACCTCGAACTGGACCAGCTCGACCAGCAGCACCTGGAGCTGCGCAGCGACGTCGAGGACCTCGCAGCCGCCGCGCAGGGACACAGCGGACGTGAGCAGCAGGCGGCCATCATCCGCCGGCTCGTCAGCCACCTCGAAACCCACCTCGCCGCCGAAGCCTGGCTGCTGCACGGCAACCGGCACGCCGTCAGCGGCGACCCGTCGTGGCTGGCCGCGAGCCACTGGTTCCCGCTGATCGGCGGTCCCGTCATCGAGCTGGACGAGCTGCGCGAGGAGCAGGTGGAGGGGGCGGTCCTCAACCGGTTGACCCGCCTGCGCGCCGGCGAGCAGGTCCAGCTCCACGGCCACCGGGACCTATCCGATCTGGTGCGGTTGCAGCAGCGTGATCCAGGCGGCTACAGCTGGGAGGCGACGAAGGACGCCGGCGCCCGTTGGTCGGTCGCCGTCTGCCGTCGGGACAGCGCATGACCCGCGCCGTGAGCCCGGACCGCCCAACCGGTCAGCTCGCGCCAGGCGCCGTGTCGGCCCAGCCGTCCGCGCCGACGGAGTTGCCGCCGGCCTCGACGAGCTTCCGCTCGCAGTTGACGATCGGTGAGGACGTCGTCGATCCCGGCACCTGGGCCGGTGCGGTGCCCCCGGCCCAGGGGATAACACCGCGGGTCCGGGTCGGCCGCAACCGCTGGTTCAACCTGTTGTGGCTGCTGCCGATCGGCTTCGCGCTGCTCATCGTGGCGATCGCGGCGGCCAAGGGCCTGCGCGGAGCGCCATCGGTGCAGCGCTTCATCAGCGACCACCCGGGCACGGTGGTGTCGCCGCGCGCGCTGGCGCACCCCGGGCTGCCGCTGTGGGTCGGCATCCAGCACTGGTTCAACCTGCTGCTGCTGGTGTTCATCATGCGTTCGGGCCTGCAGATCCTCTCCGACCATCCACGGCTGTACTGGACCCGGCACAGCACTCCGGGCAGGGACTGGTTCCGCGTCCAGAAGCCCGTTCCGACCGAGCCGCTGTGGACGGTCAAGCAGGACTCGATCAGCCTGCCGGGCCAGGTCGGGCTGCCGGGTGTCCGGCACTCGATCGGACTGGCCCGCTGGTGGCACCTGAGCACCGACATGCTGTGGCTGGTCAACGGGCTGGTCTTCTACGTCCTGCTGTTCTCCACCGGCCAGTGGCGCCGAGTCGTGCCGACCAGCTGGGAGGTCGTACCGAACTCGATCTCGGTGCTGCTGCAGTACCTGTCGTTGAACTGGCCGACCGAGTCCGGCTGGGCGGCGTACAACAGCCTGCAGCTGATCGCCTACTTCATCACGTTGTTCATCGCCGCACCGCTCGCCCTGGTCACGGGCCTGGGAATGTCGCCGGCCCTGTCAACGCGGTTCAGGCGGCTGTCGAAGGTGCTCAGCATCCAGACGGCGCGTTCGCTGCACTTCCTGGTGCTGGTCTGGTTCCTGGTGTTCATCGTCCTGCACGTCACGTTCGTCGTGACGACCGGTGTGCTGCGCAACCTCAACCACATCTACCTGGGCAGCAACGGTTCCGGCTGGGCCGGCTTCGTGCTGTTCGCCGTGTCAATGGTCATCGTCGCGGTCGGCTGGGTCGCCGCGACCCCGCTCACGCTGCGCCACCCGCGCACGGTCCAGCGGGTCGGCTACGCCCTCGTTGGGCCGGCGCAGCGCCTGTTCGAGCACCTGGACGCCAAGCCAGGGGAGTACACCGAGGCCGATCTCAGCCCGTACTTCTGGCACAATGGCAAGTACCCCGACTCTGCCGAGTACGACGCGCTGCGCGCCGGCGAGTTCACCGACTATCGGCTGCGGATCAACGGCCTGGTGGACACGCCGGTCGAGCTGAGCCTGGCCGAGCTGCGGGCGCTGCCCGGCCACGAGCAGATCACCCAGCACTTCTGCATCCAGGGCTGGTCCGGCATCGCCAAGTGGGGCGGGGTGTCGCTGCGCACCCTGATGGACCTCGTCGGTCCGCAGCCCGAGGCGAAGTGGGTCGTGTTCTACTCCCTCGGCGACGGACCGGACGGCGGCGTCTACTACGACGCCCACCCCGTCGAGCAGATGGACTTCCACCTGACGATGCTGGCGTACGACATGAACGACGAGCCGTTGAGCTTCGGCCACGGCGCGCCCCTGCGGCTGCGCAACGAGAACCAGCTCGGCTTCAAGCAGGTCAAGTGGGTCAAGGGCGTGGAGTTCGTCGCCCACTTCAGCGAGATCGGTGGCGGCTACGGCGGCTACAACCAGGACCACGAGTTCTTCGGCTACCGCCAGTCCATCTAGTCCATCCACTTCGAAGGAGAGCTCTCCATGGGGAAGTCGTCCCTGACAGCGTTGGCCCGTCAGCAGCTGCACCTGGCGCAGACCGCCTCCAGCGGCCGCAGCGCCCACACCGTCTATGGCGGCCACGAGCACACCCTGCGCCAGACGCTCATCGCGCTGGCGGCGGGGCAGCAGCTCAGCGAGCACGCGAACCCCGGCGAGGCGACCGTCCACGTCCTGCACGGCCGGGTGCGCCTCGGCCAGGGCGAGACCTGCTGGGAGGGCTCACCCGGTGACCTGCTCGTCGTCCCCGATGCGCGCCATACCCTTGAAGCACTCGAGGACTCCGCCGTGCTGCTCACCGTCGCCAAGCACGCCTAGGAACAGGCCGGCCTGGGAGCAGGACCACGATGCCCGGCAGCCACGCAGTCCCGCCTACTGCCAGCGGTTCGTCCCCGCGGCGGCATTGGCATCGGGTACTGGTGAGCATCAGCCTGCTGGCACTGGTTGTTTCGAGCGTCTGGGTGGGGCGGCTGGCAGCCGAGCATGCCGGCGTCGGCAGGGCCAGGTCGTACTGGTCCGTGCCGCACGGGGCCACCGGCGGCTTGCTGTACGTCGCCTTGGGCGACTCGGCAGCGCAAGGCGTCGGCGCCAGCCGCCCGCAACGGGGCTACGTCGGGCTGCTTGCCAGCGACCTCGAGGTCCGGTGCGGCTGCCCGGTGCGCGTGGTGAACCTGAGTGTCAGCGGTGCTCGGGTCGCTGACGTGCTGTGGCAACAGGTCCCTCGGCTCGCGGCGCTGCCACCCGATGTGGTGACGGTCGACGTCGGCGGCAACGACGTCGCGACCTACGACCCCGTTGGCTTCTCCAGGCGGGTCGGCCAGCTGACCGCAGCACTGCCGCCACGCACCTATATCGCGGACGTGCCGTACTTCATGCACGGCCGCTACGAGCGCCACGCTCAGCAGGCCGCAGACGTCCTCGCCGCCAGCGCCAGGAGGAGGGGGCTTCTGGTCGTCCCGCTGCATGCGGCGCTGCGCGACCGCGGCTGGTCGGCCATGGTGACCGACTTTGCGCCCGACTTCTTCCACCCGAACGACCGCGGGTACCGCGTCTGGGCAGCCGCGTTCTGGACGTCGATGTCGGGTGCGCGGCAGCCAGGCCCGGCGACTTGAGGACCTTCGGCCCTATGAGCCCGTAGACGGACGCGACAGGCTCGGTACCTGCCCGCAAGGACCAGGCTCGAGCGATGAGGTGCATGCGGACGCGACCCTGTTGGCCCGCTGGCAGTTCGCCAGCGTCACCATCTACCACTTCATGATCGTGCCGTTGTCCATCGGCTTGACCCTGCTGGTGGCGGTGATGCAGACGCTGTCCTATCGGCAGCGCGACAACGCCAACGGCGACACCTGGGACCGGGCGAGCCGGTTCTGGGGCCGCATCATGCTGGTGCTGTTCGCTCTGGGCATCGTGACCGGTCTGGTGCAGGAGTTCCAGTTCGGCATGAACTGGTCGGCGTACTCGCGGTTCGTCGGCGACATCTTCGGCGCGCCGCTCGCCATGGAAGGCCTGGTGGCGTTCTTCCTCGAGTCGACCTTCCTAGGGCTGTGGCTGTTCGGCCGGGGCCTGTTGAGCCCACGGGTGCACCTGGCCTGCATCTGGGCCGTGGCCGTCGGCACGATCTCGAGTGCCTACTTCATCCTGGCGGCGAACAGTTTCATGCAGCACCCCGTGGGCCTGGTCCTTAACCCGGCCCGGCACCGGGTCGAGCTGACCTCCATCTGGCGGGTATTGACCAACTCGACCCAGCTCGTCACGTTCCCGCACACCGTGCTGGCGGCAACGCTGACCGCGGCGGCCCTGCTGCTGTCGGTCAGCGCCTTCCACCTGCGCCGCGGGTCGGTCGACCCCGTGCACCGCAAGGTCGCCGCGATGTCGCTCGGCGTGGTTTTGGTGTCCGCCGTCGGGGTCAGTGCGGTCGGCCACCTGCAGGGCCAGATCATGACACGTCAGCAGCCTATGAAGATGGCCGCCGCCGAGGCGCTGTGGGACACCCGCGCCAGCGCGCCGTTCAGCCTGTTCGCCTACGCCGACGTGGAGCAGGGGCACAACAAGGTCGACATCGCCGTTCCCGACGGCCTCTCGGTCCTGGCGACCAACAACCTGCACGGTCGCGTCGCCGGCATCAACGACGTGCAGGCCGCGGAGACCGCGAAGTACGGCCCCGGCAGCTACGTGCCGGTCGTGTGGATCGCGTACTGGTCCTTCCGCCTGATGATCGGGCTGGGCGTGCTCGCCGGGCTGCTCGCCGTTGCCGTGGTCGTGCAGTGGCGGCGGCGCCACCTGCAGCAGTCCCCCCGGCTGCTGCGCCTGGCCACCTGGTCGGTCCTGCTCCCGCTGGGAGCCAACACCGCCGGTTGGCTGTTCACCGAGACCGCCCGACAGCCCTGGCTGGTCTACGGTCTGCTCCGGACCAGGGACGGGGTGAGTCCCGGCGTCGGCAGTGGCTTCGTGCTCACCACCCTGGTGCTGTTCACCCTGCTGTACGGCGTGCTGGGGGTGATCTGCTTCCGCATGGTCCGTCGCATCGCGGTCGCCGGCCCTGACCCCGCCGGCTCCCCGCCGGCGACCGGACCGGTCGACGCGCCCCAGCTCAGCCTGATCTGAGGAGACTGCCGTGCAAGCACTCTGGTTCGCTCTCATCGCGGTCCTGTGGGCCGGCTTCTTCCTGCTCGAAGGATTCGACTTCGGGGTGGGCCTGCTGCTGCCGGCGGTCGCCAGGACCGACGCGGACCGCAAGGTCGCGCTGCGCTCGATAGGCCCGTTCTGGGACGGCAACGAGGTCTGGCTCGTCGTGGCGGGCGGCGCGACGTTCGCCGCCTTCCCGGAGTGGTACGCCAGTGTCTTCTCGGGGTTCTACCTCGCCTTCGCCCTGCTGCTGGTCGGGTTGATCCTGCGTGGGATCGGCATCGAGTACCGGGGCAAGGCAGAGTCCGCCCGTGGCCGACGCTGGTGCGACATCGCTGTCGTGGGCGGCTCCGGCGCGGCGGCGCTGCTGCTCGGCGTCGCGTTCGCGGACTTCCTGCGCGGGGTGCAGATGAACGCGGCTCACGACGTGACAGGTGGCTTCTTCGACCTGCTCACGCCGTACGCCCTGCTCGGTGGGCTGACGACCTTGACGCTGTTCGCCCTGCACGGCGCGTGCTTCCTGGTGCTGCGCACCGAGGGCGACGTCGCCCTGCGGGCGCAGCGGCTCACGCGGGTGCTCGCACCGCTCGCCGGCCTGCTCGCGCTGGCTTTCATCGCCTGGACCTCCCAGGTCCGCGGCGGCGCGGTCAGCCTGGTGCTCGGTGCAGCTCTGGTCGTCGCCCTGCTCGTGGCCGCTGGCCGCGGCGAGCACCCGGCCCGCGCCTTCGCCTGCACCTCGACCGCCGCCGCGCTCGTGCCGGTCTGGGTCTTCGCCGCGCTGTACCCGGACGTGCTGCCTGCCCGCAACGGCGCCGCGCTGTCGCTGACCCTGTCCAACGCCAGCTCGAGCCACTACACGCTGGTCGTCATGACCGTGGTCGCGGCGATCTTCCTGCCGCTCGTGCTGGCCTACACGGCCTGGACGTACTGGGTCTTCCGGGCCCGCGTTACCGGGGACAGCGTCGTCGGGGACGGGTACGGCGGTCTGGCCCACGTCGTCAGCAGCGCTGCGGAGTCCGCGCGTGGGGTGCTCGGCGGCCACTCGGACGAGCCGCCGGTGCGTACATGAGCCGTCCGCTGGACCCGCGGCTGCTGCGGGCCCTGCCCGTCGTACGGCGCCTGCTGCGCACCTTGGGCTGCCTGCAGGTGCTCGGCGCCCTGCTCACCGTCGCGCAGGCCGCGCTGCTCGCGGACACCGTCGTCGCAGTGGTCCTGCAGGGCCAGCACGGCGCCACCCTGGTGCAGCGGTTGGTGCTGCTCGGGGCGGTCATGAGCGGGCGGGCCGGCGTCGCCGCCGCGCAGGAGTGGGTGGCCGCGCGGGCCTCCAGCCGGGCCCGACCGGACCTGCGCCGCGCCGTGCTGACTGCCCTTACCCGCCTCGGCCCGACGTGGGCGGGACGGCAGCCCGCAGGGCGTCTGGTGACCGCGGCCGGTCCGGGCCTGGAGGCTCTCGACGGCTACCTGACCCGGGCCGTTCCGGCGCTCACCGCCGCTATTGTCGTCCCGGTCGTCGTGCTTGCCAGCATCGCGGTCGCAGACTGGCAGAGCGCGCTCGTGCTCGTCGTGACGCTGCCGCTCGTGCCCCTGTTCATGGTGGTCGTCGGTGCGAGCACCCGCCGCCGGATGGAGACGCAGTACGCGACGCTCGCCCCTCTCGCCGGGCACTTCCTGGATCTCGTGCAGGGGTTGACGACCCTCAAGGTCTACGGCCAGGCGCACCGGCAGGTCGGAGCCGTACGCCGGGCCACCGACGCCTACCGCGTGCAGACGATGCAGACGCTGCGGGTGGCCCTGCTGTCCGGGCTCGTGCTGGACCTGCTCGCGACGCTGTCCGTCGCGGTCGTCGCGGTCGATGTGGGACTGCGCCTCGACGCCGGCCAGCTCACGTTGCGGCCGGCGCTGCTCGTGCTGCTGCTCGCGCCCGAGCTGTTCGCGCCGCTGCGCGCCATGGGCGCGCAGCACCACGCCTCTGAACAGGGACGGGTCGCGAGCTCGATGGCGTTGGACCTGCTCGAGGAGGCGAGCGCACTGCCTGCTGCCGGGGCGCTGGGCTGCTCACGCCCCGCTGGCACACTCCGGGTCCAGGCGCTGCGGGTGGTGCACCCCGGCAGGTCGCACGCGGCCCTGGACGAGGTCGACCTGCAGATCGAGCCGGGCACCGTGGTCGTGCTGCAGGGCCCGAGCGGCGGCGGCAAGAGCACCCTGCTGGCGGTGCTCCTGCGCCTGGTCGACGTGCAGGCGGGCAGCGTCCTGGTCGGCGACACCGACCTGCGGGAGCTCGACCCGGTCAGCTGGCGCCGGCGTACGGCGTGGGCTCCGCAGCGCCCGCGTAGCACCCAGCCGACTGTTGCCGACGAAGTTCTGCTCGGCGACCCCGGGGCCACCGGGCCACAGCTCCAGGCCGCGCTGATGGACTGCTCCGCCCTTCCGCCGGAGACCCGGCTCGGGGAGGACGGCACGCACATCTCGACCGGCCAGCGCCGGCGCGTCGCCCTCGCCCGGGCCCTGCTGCGCGCCCGCGCCATGGCGGCCGCCGGCGGAGTCCCCCTCGTGCTGCTCGACGAGCCGAGCGAGGACCTCGACCGGGAGACCGAGCGCGTCGTCGCCGCGGTCATCAGCGGGCTCGCCGGGTGGGCGACGGTGCTGGTCGCGACGCACAGCCCGCGGCTGGCTCGGCTCGGCGACCGGCGGGTCGAGCTGCGGGACGGTCGGGTGGTGGCCGACGTGGCGCAGCGCCGCGAGCTCTGCCGCCCCGGGCCGGCTCGGCCCATCGAGCCCTGCCCGCGACCAGCTGCGCCCATGGCGCCGGGTCGCCCCTCGCTGCGCGAGCTGGTCTCCGTGCTGGGCGGCGAGCGGCCTCCGGGCACCGGTCGACGGCTGGTCGGCGCAGCCCTGTTGGCCGGGGGCGCCGGCCTGTCCGGGCTCGCCCTGCTCACGACCTCGGTGTGGCTCATCTGCCGGGCCGCGCAGCACCCGGAGGTGCAGGCGCTCGCCCTGGCCGTCGTCGGCGTACGCGGCTTCGCCCTCAGCCGGGCCCTGCTGCGCTACCTCGAGCGCCTCGTCAGCCACGACGCTGCGCTGCACCTGCTGGCTGACGTACGGACGCGGGTCTTCGCCGCGCTGCACCCCCTCGCGCCGGCCGGTCTCGCGGACCTTCGCCGCGGTGACCTGCTGCGCCGCTTCGTCTCCGACGTCGACGGGGCGCAGGACGCGCTGGTACGGACGGTCGTTCCTGTCACGGGTGCGGTCCTGACGGCCCTGGGAGCCGTCGCGGTCGCCGCCCTGCTCAGCCTGTCGTCCAGTGCCGTCCTGGCCGCCGGCCTGTTCGTCGGCCTCGTGTGCGTCCCCCTTCTCAGCCAGCGCCTTGCCCGTGGCGCCGCGGGTCGTGCCGAAGCAGCCGGGGTGCGGGACACCCGGACCAGCGCGCTGATCGACGGACTGGCCGAGCTGACCGCGTACGGCGCCGACCGTGCTGCGGTCGACGAGGTGGCCCAGGCCGACGCGGCGCTCGTGGACCTCGACCGGCGACCGGCGCGGGCAGCCGCCGCAGGCGCCGCGCTCAGTGGTCTGGTCACAGCGGTCACCCTCGTGCTGGTCCTGGCGACGGCCGCCGCCGCTGCCGCCGGCGGCTCGCTCGCCCCGGTCACCGTCGCGGTCCTGGCAGCCTGCGTCCTCGCCGGCTTCGACGCCCTGGTTCCCCTGCCGGCAGCCCTGGCCGCGTGGGCCGGCGCGCGGGCCGGGCTCGACCGGGTCGTCAGCCTGCTGTCCACGGCGCCACCTGTACCCGAGCCGGAGTTGCCGTTGCACGCACCCGACGGGCGCCTCGGCGTGGATGTCGCGGCCGTGACCCTCGCCCCGTCGGCGACGGCCCCCGCCGTTCTGACCGCAGGCGAGCCTGTCGCTGCTGCCCGGGCAGCACATCGCGCTCACGGGTCCCAGCGGCTGCGGGAAGAGCACCCTGCTCACCGCCGTGCTGCGCCTGCTGCCCGTACGGGCTGGCAGCATCTCGGTCTTTGCCGGGGGCGATGCGCTGCCGATCAGCTCGATCCCGGCTGCGGACGTCCCGCCGCTCGTGGCCGGTTCCCTGCAGGGCGATCACGTCTTCCACGCGTCGCTGCGCGACAACCTGCGCGTCGTACGGCCCACCGCGAGCGACGACGAACTGGACGCGGCGGCAGCCCGGGCCGGGCTGCTGGGCTTCGTGCGCGAGCTCCCGGACGGCTGGTCGTCTCAGGCCGGCGCCGACGGGGCTTCCCTGTCGGGCGGCCAGCGCCAGCGGCTGCTGCTCGCCCGCGCTCTGCTTGCCGACCCGCTCGTGCTGGTCCTGGACGAGCCGACGGCCCACCTCGACCCGGCGACCGAGCGGGCCGGGCTGGCCGACCTGCTTGCCGGGACCCGGGGGAGAACCGTCGTGATGAGCACGCACCGCCAGCTGGCCGAGCACGACGCCGATCACGTCGTACGCGTGCAGGAGGGCGCCCTGGTCTCGACGACCGGGGGCGGAGCGCAGCAGCAGCTTGAATCGGACGTGGTGCTCCAGGGCTGAGGATCTCGTTGCCTCGAGCTGGCGCAGGCGCTGGGTGAGGGTCTTTGCGGTGATGGTCCCGAGGCGCTCTCGGAGCTCGTTGAACCGGAGCCGGCCGTGCCGCTGGAGCGGCCACGGGATCGGGGTGGTCCACCGGCTGAAGACGACGTCGATCGCGCCGTTCCCGACCAACGACAACGACCGCTATCCCGACGCCCGACCCACCGGCCTGCACGACTACCTCGCCCAGGCCCACCGCGCCCTCGCGCAGGCCTGACCCCGCACAGCTCTGACGGACGAGGCAATGTCACCGAGCTGGAGGCGCAGCCCGGTCCGGTGTGACCTCGCTCTCGACGGGAAGCCTCGCCGCGCACTGCCGTTGCACTGACAAGCAACGCATCGCCTCTGGAGGACTCATGACCGACCTGTTCGCGCCCTTTCAGCTCGGGGATCTCACCCTGACCAACCGCCTCGTCATGGCACCGCTGACCCGCAACCGCGCCGGTGCGGGCGAGGCCCCCACCGAACTCGCGGCTGAGTACTACGGCCAGCGCGCCTCTGCTGGGCTCATCGTGACCGAGGGCACGCAGCCCTCTGCGGCCGGCCAGGGCTACCCCCACACCCCGGGCCTGCACACCGATGAGCAGGTCGCCGGCTGGCGCCTGGTCGCCGAGGCCGTCCACGCCCGCGGCGGCAAGGTCGTCGGGCAGCTCATGCACGCCGGCCGGATCAGCCACCCGGCCATCATCGGCCAGCGGCCTGTCGCGCCGTCAGCTGTCACGCCCGCAGGCGAGGTCTTCACCGAGCAGGGCATGCAGGCCTTCCAGGAGCCCCGCGCGCTCGAGACTGCAGAACTGTCAGGCATTGTCGCCGAGTACGTCGATGCGGCCCGCCGCGCGATCGAGGCCGGCCTGGACGCGGTGGAGCTGCACTCCGCCAACGGGTACCTGCTGCAGCAGTTCCTGTCCGACAGCACCAACACCCGTACCGACGGCTACGGCGGCTCGCCGCAGAACCGTGCGCGCTTCGTGATCGAGGTCGCGACCGCCGTGTCCGAGGCCATCGGCGCCGGGCGCGTCGGCATCCGCATCTCGCCCTCCGGCACGTTCAACGACATCGTTGAGACCGAGACCGAGGCGACGTACGCCGCCCTGCTCGACGGGCTCGCGCCGCTCGGCCTGCTGTACCTGCACGTCGTCGAGGGTCCCGAGACCGACTTCCACGACCAGATCCGCAAGCAGTGGCAGGGGCCGTTCATCTTCAACACCGGGTTCACCGGCCCGTCGGACCTGCAGGCAGCGCAGGCCTCGGTCGACAGTGGTGAGTCCGACCTGTTCTGCTTCGGACGGGCGTTTCTGGCCAACCCCGACCTGGTCGAGCGCCTGCAGGTCGGCGCCGATCTCAACGAGCCCGATGCCGCGACGTTCTACGGCGGCGGCGCGAAGGGCTACACCGACTACCCGGCCCTGACGGCGTAGTCGCTCACGGACGACGGAGCCCGGCCCTGCGATCCAGGTGCCGGGCTCTGTCATGCCAGGCTCTGTGCGACCAGAGCCCTGTCGGACGGCCATGGGACGGTGACGCGTACCGGCGAGCAGAAGGAGGAGCGGTGCTCGATCTCGTCGGCGCACGCGTGCTGGCCAGGGCCGGCCTGATCGCGCCCGCCCGCCCGGACCGGCTGCTCGGCGTCGCCCTGGCGCTGGCCCGGTGGGGGCTGACCCTGGCGACGGGGTATGCGGCGGGAGCCGCGCGTTATCCGCAGCGCCCGGCGATCGTCGACGACCTGGGGGTCCTGACCTGGCGCGAGGTCGACGCCCGTACCGACCGGATGGCCGGTGAGCTGCGTCGCCGTGGCCTGCGTGAGGGCGACGCCGTAGGCCTGCTCGCGCGCAACGGGCGCGGCTTCGTCGACGGCGCGGTCGCGGCCAGCAAGTGCGGGGCCGACCTGCTCTACCTCAACACCGGCTCGGCGCCCGGGCAGCTCGCCGAGGTCCTGGACCGCGAGGGTGCGAGCACGCTGTTGTACGACGCCGCCCTGGGCGACCTGCTCGCTCCGTCGGTCGCCGGGCGGCTGGTCCTAACGACCGAGGAGCTCTCGGAGTTGGTCACCTCGACCGCACCGGTGCCGCCCAAGAGCAGCCACGCGCCGAGGCAGGTCATCCTCACGAGCGGTACGACCGGGGCCCCGCGCGGAGCGTCGCGCTCCTCGGTCAGCCTCGATGACGCGGTCTCCGCGCTGTCCCGGATACCGCTTCGGGCAGGCGGGACCACCGTCATCGCCGCCCCAGTGTTTCATGCCTGGGGCCTTGGTCACCTGTCGTTGGCGATGCTGCTGGGGTCGACGGTGGTCCTGCACGAGCGGTTCGACCCGGCGCGCGTGCTGGCCAGCGTCCAGGCGCAACGGGCCAGCGCGCTGGTCGTCGTTCCGGTGATGCTCGAGCGGCTGCTCGCCGCCGACCCGGCCTCCTACGACCTGTCCTCGCTCCAGGTCGTCGCGGTCTCGGGCAGCGCGCTGCCGGGCGCGCTGGCGACACGGGTGCTCGACGCGTTCGGGCCGGTGCTCTACAACCTCTACGGCTCGACCGAGGTCGCGTACGCCGCGGTCGCGACGCCCGAGGACCTGGCAGCGGACCCGCACTGCGCCGGACGCCCCCCGCACGGAGTCACCCTTCGGGTCGTGGACGAGCAGGGCCGCGACGCGCCGCCCGGGACTCCGGGGCGCATCTTCGTGGGCAGCGGGCTGGCCTTCGAGGGCTACACCGACGGCTCGGACAAGGACCGGCTCGGCCCGCTCGTCGCCACCGGCGACCTCGGTGTGCTGGGTGCGGACAACCGCCTGACAGTGCTCGGGCGCGACGACGACATGGTCGTCGTCGGCGGGGAGAACGTCTACCCAGGGCAGGTCGAGGACGTGCTGCACGGCCACCCGTGCGTGGCTGACGTCGCCGTGGTCGGCGAGCCCGACCCGGCGTACGGCACGCGGTTGGTCGCCCACGTCGTGACGAGCAGACCCGTCGACCCGGGCGACCTGCAGGAGCTGGTGCGGGTGCAGCTGGCCAGGTTCGCCGTGCCGCGTGAGGTGCGCTTCGTGGCGGAGCTGCCGCGCAACGCCACCGGGAAGGTCCTCAAGCGGGAGCTGACCGCATGACGGCCCCGGCGCAGCTCGACCAGCCGGGCACCGACGAGCTCGTCGACCGGCCGTGGGTCACCATCGTGTGGAACGACCCGGTCAACCTGATGAGCTACGTGACACACATGCTGATGGAGCTGTTCGGCTACAGCAAGGACAAGGCGACCGAGCTCATGCTCGCCGTGCACCACGAGGGCCGGGCTGTCGTCAGCAACGGGACGAGGGAGCAGATGGAGAGCGACGTCGCGCGCTGCCACACCCGCGGCCTCTGGGCCACGCTGCAGCAGGACTGAGATGCGCTTCACCCGCCGCCGGCGAGGCGGCGTCAAGGCCGAGCTGGCCGCGGTCGAGGTCGAGGTCCTCACCGACCTGGCCCGCCAGCTGCTGTCGCTGCTGGGTGAGCCCCCGCCGCCGCAGGACCCGCTGGCCGCGCTCGTCGGGATGCCGTCCGGGGACGTTCAGCCGCCCGACGACCCGGTCCTGCGACGGCTGCTCCCCGCCGCCTACGCCGACGACCCGGAGGCGGCGCAGGAGTTCCGGCGCTACACCGACGCCGATCTGCGCGCCGGCAAGCGGACGAACGCCGAGCGCGTGCTCCAGACGCTGCCCGAGGGCGGCGGCCGGCTCGAGCTCGACCGGGATGCCTGCGACACCTGGCTGGCGTGGCTCAACGACGTGCGGCTCGCCCTCGGCACCGCGCTGGAGGTGACGGAGGACGATGTCGAGCGCGAGGACCCGTCCTTCCAGGTCTACGCATGGCTGGGCTGGCTGCAGGAGTCGCTGCTGTCATGCGTGGACCCCCGCCTAGGCTGACGGTGTGCTCGAGCTGCCCCGCGCCATGGTCGACCAGGTGATCGCCCACGCTCGCCGGGACCATCCGGACGAGGCGTGCGGGGTCATCGCCGGCAACGGGGGGGCGGCGACCCGCGTCGTGGAGATGGAGAACGCCGAGCGCTCGCCGACGTTCTACCGCTTCGAGGCCAAGGAGCAGCTGCGGGTGTGGCGCGAGATGGACGACGCCGACGAGGTGCCGTTCGTCGTTTACCACTCCCACACGGCGACCGAGGCCTACCCCTCACGCACCGACATCGCCCTGGCGGGCGAGCCGGACGCGCACTACCTGCTCGTGTCGACCAGGGCCGAGCAGGATGAGGTGCGCTGCTTCCGCATCGCCGAACGCGTGGTGTCCGAGGAGGAGATCCGCCTCACTTGACGGAATGCCGCGCCCGCGCGGCGCGGTTCAAGCCCACGACGTCCCACATCTGCGTCCGACACGAGGAGAGCGCACAGCCATGGCCATCGAGGTCCGCATCCCGACCATCCTGCGCTCCTACACCGACGGGAACAAGGCCGTCGAGGCCAAGGGCGACACGCTCGCCGGCCTGATCGACGACCTCGACAGGCGGCACCCCGGCATCAAGGGCCGGCTGATCACCGACGAGGGAAACCTGCACCGCTTCGTCAACATCTACGTCAACGACGAGGATGTCCGCTTCCTCGGCTCGCTCGGGACGGCGCTGTCCGACGGCGACAGCGTGACCGTGCTCCCCGCTGTCGCTGGCGGAGCCGCGCCGTCGGTGACCGCGGGCGGTCTGCGCTAACGATGCGCTACGACAGTCTGGTCGAGTCCGTCGGGCACACGCCGCTCGTCGGGCTCCCCCGGCTGTCCCCGTCCTCGGACGTGCGCCTGTGGGCGAAGCTGGAGACCGACAACCCCACCGGCTCCGTCAAGGACCGGGCCGCGCTGTACATGATCGCCCAGGCCGAGAAGGAGGGGCTGCTCAAGCCGGGCTGCACCGTCCTGGAGCCCACCTCGGGCAACACCGGCATCAGCCTGGCGATGGTGTGCCGGCTGCGCGGCTACCGCCTGGTCTGCGTCATGCCAGAGAACACCTCGGTCGAGCGGCGCCAGCTCCTGACGATGTACGGCGTCGAGATCGTCACCTCGCCAGCCGCCGGCGGCTCCAACCAGGCGGTCGCCGTGGCCAAGCAGATGGCCTCGGAGAACCCCGACTGGGTCATGCTCTACCAGTACGGCAACCCGGCCAACGCCCTCGCCCACTACGAGACGACCGGTCCGGAGATCCTCGAGGACCTGCCGAGCGTCACGCACTTCATCGCCGGTCTCGGCACGACCGGCACCCTCATGGGCGCGGGCCGCTACCTGCGCGAGCAGGTCCCCGACGTCCGGATCATTGCCGCCGAGCCGCGCTACGGCGAGCTGGTCTACGGCCTGCGCAACATCGATGAGGGCTTCGTCCCCGAGCTGTACGACGCCTCCGTGCTTACCTCCCGCTTCTCGGTCGGCCCGCGGGAGGCCCTGCGGCGGACCAGGCAGCTGGTCGAGGAGGAGGGGATCTTCGCCGGCATCTCGACAGGGGCGATCCTGCACGCGGCGCTGGGCGAGGCCGCGAAGTGCGTCAAGGCGGGCGTGAGCGCCGACATCGCCTTCGTCGTCTGCGACGGCGGCTGGAAGTACCTCTCGACCGGCGCCTACGCCGGCACCCTCGAGGAGGCCGAGTCGGCCCTCGAGGGCCAGCTCTGGGCCTGAGCGCGCCCCTGCGTACAGGGCCGCGGCCCTAAGGTGGGCCGGTGGCGGACCGGGACCTACCGATCGGGGTGTTCGACTCCGGGGTCGGCGGTCTGACGGTCGCCCGGGCCCTGCTGGACCAGCTGCCGGGCGAGCCGCTGCTCTACCTGGGTGACACCGCACACGGTCCGTACGGCCCGCTGCCGATCGCCGAGGTGCGGCGGCACAGCCTGGCGGGCCTCGACGCGCTGGTCGCCCAGGGCGTGAAGATGCTCGTGATCGCGTGCAACAGCGCGTCGAGCGCCTGCCTGCGCGATGCCCGCGAGCGCTACGACGTGCCAGTCGTCGAGGTCATCGGCCCCGCCGTACGACGGGCGGTGTCGGCCACCCGCAACGGCCGGATCGGGCTGCTGGCGACGGCCGTCACGGTGGCGAGCGGCGCCTATGACGAGGCCTTCTCCGCGGCGCCGCAGGTCACCCTGACCAGCGCGGCCTGCCCGGCGTTCGTCGAGTTCGTCGAGCGGGGCGTGACCACCGGGCGGCAGCTGCTGCAACTGGCGACGCACTACCTGGCCCCGGTCGTCGGGGCGGACGTCGACACCGTCGTGCTCGGCTGCACGCACTACCCCCTGCTGACCGGGATGATCTCGCTCGTGCTGGGCGAAGGGGTGAGCCTGGTGAGCAGCGCCGAGGAGACCGCGAAGGACGTCTACCGGGTGCTCGCCCGCAAGGGGCTGGGCCGCGCCGAGGACGCGCCCCCTGCTGTGCATCGCTTCCTGGCGACCGGGGACGCCGAGCCGTTCGCCCGGGTCGGCCGCCGTTTCCTCGGTCCGCAGATCGGTCGCGTGGCGACCCTCGTGGACCCGGCGCTGTCGGGGTCGGCGTGCAGCTGACCGTGCTGGGTTGCTCGGGCACCTTCCCGGGGCCCGACTCGCCCTGCTCGGGCTACCTGGTCGAGCACGAGGGCTACCGGCTGGTGGTGGACCTCGGCGCCGGGGCGCTGGGCCAGCTGCAGCGACACTGCGACCTGCTCGACGTCGATGCCGTCTACCTGAGCCATCTGCACGCCGACCACTGCATCGACCTGGTCGCCTACGCCTACGCCCGCCGCTACCACCCAGGCGGCATCCCGCCCCGCCTGCCCGTGTACGGGCCGGCAGGCACTCGGGAGCGCATCCGCGGCTGCTTCGAGCAGCCGCCGGACCAGGCTCTGCTGGACGTCTTCGACTTCCACGACCATCCGGGCGGAGTCGCGCAGCTCGGTCCGTTCACGCTCACCAGCGCTGTGGTCAACCACCCCGTCGAGTGCCACGCGCTGCGACTGGAGGCAGCCGGCCGCGTCCTGGCCTACTCCGGGGACACTGCCGAGTCCGCCGCCCTCGTCGAACTCGCCCGTGGGGCCGACACCTTCCTCTGCGAGGCGTCCTGGGCGTCGGTGCCCGAGCCGCCTGCGGGCATCCACCTGACCGGGCAGGCAGCGGGGGAGCACGCGGCGCGGGCCGGCGCCAAGCGGCTGCTGCTGACCCACCTCACCCCGTACACCGACCCGTCGTCGATCCTGGCCGAGGCGGCGCAGACCTACGCCGGCGAGCTCGAGCTCGCCCGCTGCGGCGCGAGCTACGACGTCTGACGCCGGCCGCACTAGCGTGGCCGGCATGGAACGCGAGGACGGCCGTACCCCCGACCAGCTGCGCAGCGTCGGGCTGACCCGACGGTGGTTGGACCACGCCGAGGGCTCGTGCCTGGTGGAGTTCGGCCGCACCCGCGTGCTGGTGGCGGCGTCGGTCACGCAAGGTGTGCCGCGCTGGCGCAAGGGCTCGGGCCTGGGCTGGGTGACGGCGGAGTACTCGATGCTCCCGCGCGCCACGCACACCCGCAGCGATCGCGAGTCCGTGCGGGGCAAGATCGGCGGGCGGACCCACGAGATCAGCCGGCTCGTTGGGCGCAGCCTGCGGGCGGCCATCGACCTGAAGCTGCTGGGCGAGAACACGATCGCGGTCGACTGCGACGTGCTGCAGGCCGACGGGGGTACCCGCACCGCTGCAATCACCGGCGCGTACGTCGCGCTGGTCGATGCCTGCGCCCACCTGCAACGGCCCGAAGCGATGGTGCGCTCGGTCGCCGCCGTGAGCGTGGGCATCGTGGACGGCGAGCCCCTGCTGGACCTGGCCTACACCGAGGACGTACGGGCCGGCACCGACATGAACGTCGTCGCGACCGGCGACGGCGAGCTCGTCGAGGTGCAGGGGACCGCCGAGGGCGTGCCCTTCAGGCGTAGTGAGCTCGACGCGCTGCTCGACCTGGCCCTGGCAGGTACCCGCTCGCTGTCCGCCCTGCAGTCCGCCGTCCTGGCGCAGCCGCTGCCGTGACCGTGGTGCTCGCGACCCGCAACCCGGGCAAGGTGCTCGAGCTGCGGCGGGTCCTGGCGGCGTACGACGTGGAGCTCGTCGGGGCCGACTCCTACGAGCCGGGACCCGAGACGGGGGCGAGCTACGCCGACAACGCCCTCGCCAAGGCGCAGGAGGCCGTCCGACACACCGGACTGCCGGCGGTCGCCGACGACAGCGGCCTGAGCGTCGATGCGCTGAACGGCATGCCGGGCATCCTGTCGGCGCGCTGGGCAGGCCGGCACGGCGAGGACCAGGCGAACCTGCAGCTGGTCCTGGACCAGCTGGCGGACGTGCCGGTCGGGCGTCGGGGGGCGGCCTTCGTGTGCGCCGCCGCGTACGCCCTCCCCGACGGTCGTTCGCACGTGGTGCAGGCCGAGCTGCGGGGGAGCCTGCTCACCGGCCCGCGCGGCTCCGGGGGGTTCGGCTACGACCCGATCTTCGTGCCCGTGGGACTGCAGGTCACCTCCGCCGAGCTGAGCGCGGACGACAAGGACGCCACCAGCCACCGCGGCCAGGCGTTCCGGGCGCTGGCCCCCCTCCTCGCGGCGGCCCTGCGTCCCTGAGCAGCGGGCGCCTGCCCGACGTACGCCGGGGCTGATCGGCGGGGTGGGGCCGACGAGAGTCGAACTCGCACTGGCGCGGACCTAAACCGCGTGCCTCTGCCATTGGGCTACGGCCCCGGGTGCCGCGGGGAGCGGCAGCCAGGCAAGGGTAGAGGGGCGAGCTGGAACGTCGATCCCCGCGAGCAGGTTCCGCCCGCGCCGGCGGGGGGCACTCACCTGGGTGGAGTAGCGGCAGGCGATGATCAGGACGACGAGTGCGTCCGACGAACAGGAGACAGCGCGTGGCGACCAAGGACGGCAGCGAGCCCATCGACAGAACGGCCCAGCAGTCCGGGGGGCGCCGGGCGCGAACGGCGGCGCAGCAGCGGGCCGAGCAGGAGCTCGGCTCCACCCCCGAGGCCCTCACCGAGCAGATCGAGCAGACGCGAGAGGAGCTCGCCGCAACGCTGGACGAGATCGCGGACCGGGTCAGCCCCAAGCGCGTCGCCAGCCGGACCACCAAGAAGCTGACCGAGAACGTCAAGGAGTCAGCGGCGTCGGCACGGGAGACGGTCACGGAGAAGGCACTGGCGGCGAAGCAGGTTGCCTCGGAGAAGGCGGCTGCCGCCAGGGTGAGCCTGTCCGACGGCGCCGCCAGCGCCAAGGCCGCCGTCAACGACAAGACGGCTGCGGCCAAGGAGGCGCTGGCGGACCGAAAGGGCGACCCGCATCCGGCGCTCGAGAGCTCGCCCGGGAGCACCGCGCCCATACCGCTGGGCACGGCCGCCGGCACGGCCGTGGTGGGCCGGCACGAGAACGCCGTGCCGTACGTCGTGGAGGCCGACACGGCCGCTGCGGGGGACGAACTACCGCCGATCGAGGCCGTCGAGGTGCCGCCTCTGCCGGTCAGGGCCTCGGGCCGGGCGGTGAGCCCGGGCTACGAGCCGTCCGGGACCGGCTACCGGTCGCCGGGAACTGCCGGCCACGAGCCCTCCACGGGCGCCTGGGCCGCCGGGGTGCTGCCGGCAGCCGTCAAGAAGGAGTACGTGGCGGCTGGCGGAGCGGCCCTGCTCGCGCTGCTGGTCCTGCTCGCCCGGCGTCGCTCGCAGCGTTGAGGCGCCCGGACCCGCTGCCGACGGGCGCCGGACAGGAGTCGGTCTGGGACTACCCGCGGCCCCCGCGCCTCGAGCTCTCCTCGCGCATCGTCGTCGTCGTGCTGGGCGGAGTGCAGGTCTGCCGGACCGACCGGGCCTGGCGGGTGCTCGAGACCAGCCACCCGCCCGGCTGGTACCTCCCGGCCGCGGACTGGCTGCCGAGTTCCCTGCAGCCCGCGGCCGGGACGTCGTACTGCGAGTGGAAGGGGGTGGCGGACTACTTCACCGTGGTGGGGGGCGAGCGGCGGGCCGAGCGCGCCGCCTGGACCTACCCCACGCCGACCTCGGCGTTCGCGGGGTTGGCCGGCGCGGTCGCGGTCTACCCGGCCGCGATGGACGCCTGCACCGTCGACGGCGAGCTCGTCCAGCCCCAGGACGGTGGCTTCTACGGCGGCTGGATCACCCACGAGGTCGTCGGCCCGTTCAAGGGCGGCCCCGGTTCGACGTACTGGTGAGGGTCGCTCTCAGCCGGTCAGGTCCTTGCGGAACTGCTGGGAGCACAGATCGCGTTCCTGCTGGTTCGTCGCGTTGTTGATGCAGTCCTGAAACCTGGAGCCGCCGTGGCTGTTGGCGACGACGATGACCCCCACCGTGACGGCCGCCGCCAGGAGGGTGCCGACGATGCCGGTGATCAGCCCGGCGGTCGCCATCCCGCCGTTGTCGGCCTCCCCGCGCTTGACCCGCTTGCGGCCAAGGATCGCGAAGATGACCGCCAGCGGCCCCAGGAGCAGACCGATGAAGTACAGCCCCGGGAAGATGGACGTGATCCCGAGCACCAGGGCCGTGACCCCGAGGCCGTTGCTCAGGTGGCGGCCCGGGGTGCCGTACGGCGTGTACTGCCCATAGGGCTGCTGTCCGTAGGGCTGCTGTCCGTAGGGCTGGCCACCGTAGGGCTGCTGGCCGTAGGGCTGCTGGCCGTAGGGCTGCGGGGCACCGTACGGCTGGCCACCGTAGGGCTGCTGGCCGTAGGGGGGCTGTCCGGTGGGCTGGGCGCCGGGAGACTGGGCGCCTTGAGGCTGGGCGCCGGGGGACGGGTCACTTCCAGGCGGGGCGTCGCGGGGAGGCGGGGCGAACGGGTCGTTCGAGGAGGTCACGGGACGTCCTTCCGAGGGGGCGGCTCGCGCACATCCTGGCGTATCCCCGCCTGCGTGTCGCAGGTGCCGGCCGCTGTGGTGGACTCCGGCCGTGAGGTCCTCCCGCACCCGGTGGGCCGCCGCGAGCGTCCTGGTCGCCCTTGGCTGGTTCGTCACTCCGCAGCCCGTGCCGGTGTACGACGGGGTCGGCGCCCCCGATGAGCCCTATCGCTACGTCAGCGCGCCGGCCGGCGTGAAGAGCACCCCGGCGCCCACCAGTGCCGCGGCGTCGACACCGGTGAGCGCCGGCGCGAGTACCAACGGGCTGTCGCTGACGAGCGCGGAGACCGGGCCGCAGGTGGCGCTGTTCCTACCGGCCGCCGCTCTGGGGGCACCATCGCGGTCGCGGTCCGGCCGGCTGCCCCTGCGCAACAGTCGGCCGACGGGACGATTGACGGCAACGTGTACACGCTCACCGCCACCGATCCTGCCGGCCCCGTCGCGCTGACGAGCAAGGCGGCGCTCGCGACCATCTACCTGCGGGCGACGACGGCGAAGCAGCCCGGACCGAGCACCGCAGCGGGGAGGGTCAGCCCTGGCAGGCGATCAAGACCTCACGCGGCGGGGCGGACGTCTACGTCTCCTCACTGCCGGCCACCGGCCAGTACGCCTGCGGCGACCGCACCTCGCGGGAGCCCGGGTCGCGATCCTGCTGGCCGCTTTCGGGGCGTCGGTCGGCCTGCGGGTCGCGATCGGTGGGCCGGGTGTGGCCCAGTCCCCGGCGGCCGGCCTGGTGTTCTCCGCCTGCCTGCTGGGCCTCGCGTTGGCTGCCGGGACTCGCTTGGTCGTGACGCGCCGGGCACTGCTCACCGGGCTGATCGGCGGCGCGTTGATCAGTGCGCCGGTGGGCCTGTCGCACCTGCTGTCCCTGCGACCGCTGCACGACGCGGCCGGCTTCGCGTCCTGGGCGGTCGTGGTCGCGGTGGTGGCCACCGCCGAGGAGGTGTTCCTGCGCGGCACACTGTACGACGCGGTCGACGGACTCGCCGGCCCGGCTGGGCGATCGGGGTGGGGGCGCTCGTGTTCGGGCTGCTGCACGTCCCCTGTACGGCTGGCACGTGCTCCCGCTGGACCTCGCGGTCGGGATCGTGCTCGGCCTGCTGCGGAGCTGGACCGGTACCGCGGCCGCGCCGGCAGTGGCGCACGTCGTCGCGGACCTGTGCGGCTGGTTCCTGCGTTAGCCGCGAGCGCCACCCGAGCCCGACCCGAGCCCGCTGCCAGCTCCCTCGTCCGTCCGCCGAAGACCGGTTTGCGCGCCGTCCCCTGCACAGCAGCAGGTCGGCGAACGCCTTGGCTCGGCCCGCACGCTCACCGCCAGCCGGCGCGGGCGCCGTTCGGGCCGCCACCCTGCTGTTGTGCAGGCGTGCGTGCTGACGTCCCCAGCCGGTCAGCCCAGACGAGCCATGAGGTCCTCGAGCGTGACGCGTGCACCGCGCTCGTGCAGCGAGGCGAGTGCGTCGGCGTACGCGGTGGTGAAGCGGGGCTCGTCGGCCAGATCCCCGAAGACCTCGCGCTGGGTGACGAAGGCCAGCGGGTCCTGCCGGGACCGTGCGGCGGCTGCCATGAGTGGCTCGCGGCGCCGGTCGGCGATGTCGATGGGCTCGCCCTGCTCGTCCGCGCCCTCGGCGTAGCGGGCCCAGCTGGCGACGACTGCCGCGGCGAGTCGGACCTCGCCCCCGGACGCCAGGTTGTGCCGGAGGACCGGCAGGAGCCACTTCGGGATCCGGTCGGAGCTCTCGGCGCACAGCCGCGCGACCGTGTCCCGCACCTGCGGGTTGGAGAAGCGCTGCAGG
>JAABUZ0100002874.1_pt1 | contig 27263 bp, 3 predicted proteins | sample 5562091 | NCBI WGS metagenome assembly JAABUZ01 (sample SAMN12813069, study PRJNA571459) | rock metagenome | isolation source: Antarctica rocks | place: Antarctica: Victoria Land, Linnaeus Terrace sud | collected 2015-12-21 | reverse complement strand
ATATAAGAACAATAATATTTGCTAAAAGTATTAAAACAATTACTTTAAATACTATAGTAATTATTTTAGAACATTTTATAATAGAGAGAATAAATTATTTTATGCTTTGCTTTGTAGTTGTTAACAAGATTCGCAAAATTGTCTAGCAAATTTTTGCTATACTATTACTTTTACTTAGTATTGTAGCTCTTTTATTAAACAAGATACTTTAATATAGAACAATTTTATCTATATTAACAAATACAATACTTAATAAAAACTTTAATCTTATAGAAATATTATTTAATATTTAACTTAATAACAATCTTCGAATAATTTAATTTTAAACAATTGTATAAGTCTTTATTGTCTAGTATTAACTCAAAATAAGTAATAAATATAACTAGATAAAACTTTGTCAAAATAATAGGTAATAGAACGCTTTGCTTGCTATGTAGAAACTAGAAATCTTGCTCAACTATATACATTAATTGATGCTATTCGATTCGATTACGTGATGTTAAGTTAAGTAATATCGAATCAAATAGTATTTAACACTAAATTAAATTGAATACAATATTTCGACACTCTCATTTAATCTAAGTCTAGAAATTAGCTTTTATATAAATTATATTTTATATTTTATTAAGTTTGAAATTTATTTCAAAACTTTTAAGTTTCGAACATCTTTTTAGCAAAAATAAAAAAAATGTATCAAAATTCTCTATTAGCAATTTATATATAAACGTACGTATATTCACGACTTTAAAGTTTAATAGAATTCGAAAAATATATAGAAGACAGAATTTATATTAAGAGTTATATAGACGTCGTTAATAATGCTTAATGATTATATTAGTAAAACAAAAGAACAATAAGTGCAAATTTAAATAAATAATGCAAAGATTAACAACAATAAATATAGCAACTATCTAGTCGCGAGTTATTTAAATAACTAAATTTAATATTTATGTTCGAAATTATAAGTAATTTAATTATTAAACTAATTTAAGAGCTCGTCAAAACGCTTTAAATGCATTACGAGAAAAAGCTTTAATTAGCGCGTTAAATATTTGCTTCTTAATAAAGATATATTTTAGCTTAATTTAATTATTTGCGATCTTTTCGTAAATAAATTAAGTTTAAATGCTTATGTTCTTTGTTTAAATATGTTGCGCGAGATTTTTAGCGAACGTTATTGTCTTTTAATTGTCGCAATATATAACGATAATAACTAGACACAATGCAAAAGTTGTTAAAGAAAAAGTCTTAATAACGACAAGAATTTTAAACGTAAACAACGACAATAAGAATAAATAAAATAATTACAATTGCTTTAATAGCGCTTGAAATTAAATAATCTTCTTAACAATTTACGTTTGCTTAATGTATTCGACTTCGCAAATAAATAGAGCAATAATTAATTAATATTTAAATAATTAATTAATAATAACACTCTTTAGATTGAAGACATACTTAAAGATAAAACAACAAGTATCTTGATTTTTGTCTTAATTGACGTCGATATAATCTAACAAAGAACGAATGCTCTTATAGAAAGTAAAACGAAAATCAAGAGTATCTCAAAGATAACAAAATATTCGTTTAACAATTTTTTAATAAGCGTTAATAAAATTGAAAGCATAGTTGCTTATTACTAAGACAACGAAAGCGATATCTAGTTAAATATTTAACATCGCGTACATAAGAAAATTAACAATCAATTAATAGATATAACAATAATTTAAATTAACAATGTAATTCAAATTGACAACGTATATTTTAAATGTGTTTATAAGAATAACGACTAGTTTACACTTTTATATCTCGTAATTCTTTAGTATCTTTTTTAAATATACTTTTTAACTTAAATAGAGAGTTCGAGTTTTAAGATCGCGCTCTATTTTAATTTCTAAATACTATTGAACAAAATTTAAGTTTATTATCTTGAATTAATTGACAAAAGCTCTTTTAACAACGTCAATAAATTTCTTGTTAACGTCAATAATTAAGAGATCGTCTATATAAATAACAATAATAGTAAAGTTATTAGTAAAGATGTTTAAATCGAAGTTCAATAAACAAAAGTAATGCTTCTTTAGAAACGCTACGAAAGTATTATATTATATTTGAGACAATTGCTTTAATTTATAGAGAACTTTTTTGAACAAATCTTTTTGTCTTGCTCAAAGTTGTAAGATAGTTTAATATAGATTTCTTTGTTAATGTTTTTATAAAAAAAATAATAACAACATTTATTTGCTTTAAATCTTAGTCGTTAATAACAATAAAAACAAAGATAATTTTGTAACTTATAAACTTAGTTACAACAACAAAGATTTTAATATAATTTAGATCTTCGCGTTGTTTAAAGCTTCTAACAACTTAATAAACTTTATAGCGAAAAATCTTGTTATTAACTTTACGTTTAATTTTGTAAATTTATTTATTACGAAATACGTAATGTTTGCTAGATGCTAAACAAACAATATAAATATTGTTTTTTTTCAAAAATTTAATCTTGTTTTGTTTAGCTAATTGTTAATTTATTTTGTAATAAATATTCGTTATAACTTTAGCATAAATCTTAAACTTATATAACTTTAATAACATAATTTTAAATAATAGAACAAAAGAATTTGCGAATTTATTTTAATGCGATCGAAGCTTCGAATGTCTTTGCAACGTCAAATTTAAATTTTGAAACAATATTGAATTTTGAAGCGTATTTAGTAATTTGATAACTTTAGAAAACTTATCAAAATTAATAAAGTTAAAGAGAGTACTATTTTCGAAGTCAAAAACAAAGAAAAATTTAAAAAAAGTATTATTTTTAGAGTCTAAATAAAATAAAATTGTAAATAAAATAAATAAATTTTCTAACTTATTATTAGAGTTTTTGATTTTATTTAAGAGCAAAATAATTCTTTGTTGTTCTCGTAATATTATCGCAAAATCTAAATTAACTCTTATAGAGTTTAGAAATTTGTTAATAACATTAATAGTGTTCGATTGTCTAAAAAAAGATAAAAATTAACAAGTATTATTGTTTTAACAATTAATTTTATTGTAATTAATATTTAAGCAAAATAATATTTGTTTGTTGTTTAATTAATAAATCTTTAATACGCGCTAAATCTTGTTTTTATTATTTATTATACAATAAATATGCTTTCTTTTATAACTTATTAACATCAAGAATTTGATACAATTTTAAAACTTTTATTAATTAATATTTGATTAAGTCTTTAATGCTTCTTTCTATTAATTTATGCGTTAAATATGTCTATAATTATAGAGATGCTCGATATTTGTTTCGAAAAACGTAACGAGACGTTTAACAATAAAAACAATGTTGCAATACAAATTAATTATTTAAATTATCTTCGACTAAAGATTAATAATTAAGTTAGCATCTTTTATTATAGTGTTAATTTTTTGTATTAGAATTTAATTGAGACGTTTGACGCAATTGTTTGTTTTAAGAAAAACAACAATAGTAGACTCTATTTGTATTTCGCGCTTCTTGTGTTAGACTTTAAAGACTTTACTTATATATTTATTTTTATTGTTAATGCAAATGCGAATGCATTTGCTATCTTTATGCTCAAATTTGTCAATATAACGTTTAAAGAAAACTAAAAAATTTATTTTATTCTTATTTTTAAGACATTTTATTCGTAAGCGCTTGATTTTATTATTTAGTTAAGTACAAACGTAACAAGTATTATCGAATTCGTTTAGAAATATAAATTTTATAACGTCGATATAAATAAGATTGTTTTTCTAGCAATTAAATCTAATAGAAACTTAATAAGACGTCGCTTTAACTTCTATGCAAACGCAAAAAACGCAAGCATTATTTGTTAAAAACTTTGTAAAATTAAAGACGTTTCTTTAAGCAAGTTGATAGACATTTTGTTTGTCTAAATAATTAAGACGTTTGTATTACATAATTATTGCATTTTTATTAATCGCTAATAGAATAACAACAAAGACAAAAAGTGCAATAAGTGTTTTTAAATTTAGAAAGTAAAAATTAAAGTCTTGAATTGCTTGAGTTTGTTAAGCGTTAATAAAGAATTCGTAATCAATAATTCTTCGAATAATATTAGCGTCTTTAATTTAATTATAGAAGATTAAGTTGTACTAAAAGTTCAATATATATCAAATATTGTAAATAGTAATATATTAAGCTTTGTTATCTTTGCAACGAACGAAAAAATAAATAATTTTAATGTCTATAACGATTAAAGTGCTCTCTATGCTTCTTATTAATCGATAAGACATTACTAAATGAAACATAAAGACATTGAGATTTCTTGTTATGTGTTAATCGCATTTAGTATCAAAGACTTACTTGCGTAAAAAATAGTTAATAACGAGAATTAATATAATGCTTACAAGTAAAGACAATTTAAAAATTGTAAACAAAATTGTTACAATAATAAAGACGAGATAACAATTATAAGCTATTGCTTTAATGATCTTTTATTCTTTGTTATAACTATTTTTATTCTTGTTCTTGTTAAACAACTTGAACTTGTTCTTATTCTTTTTGAATTTAAACTTCTTTTAAACTTTTTTTTAATTATCGTAATCTTAACGACGTTTGTTTTTGTTATTGTTTTAATTATTATTAAAGTTATTGCTCTTTAAAACGAGACGTAATTTTAAATATAAATTCTAGTAATCTAGTTTTCAATAGTTTATTTTGTCGCAATTTGTGCATTTCTTCTATTTGATATACACGAAGCTAAAATCGTCAACGACGAGAAAAATGTTTCTTGTAATAATAGTTAGTTTAATAATTGTTGTCAAGATTAAAATATTATTAATAGCTAAAATATCTATTAAATTAACATATTAAACTTCGTAATTGTAAATAATAGCAAACAACTTTTGCTTTCAAGTTTTATCTTTATTAAAAAACTTATGCTTAAATATTTATTAATTAATATAGAAGCGAACAATGTCGTTAAAATCGATTAAGTATTTGAAGATAAATTAGTTCTTATTTATAATTAAGTTATTCAAATAAATGAATAATTTATTAATAATGTCGCAAAATTTAGTCTTGTATTTGTTAATATTCTAACAATTAATAATCTTAAAAACTCGAATTTGACAATTTTTTTTATTAATATATTTGATTTTTTAAACTTGCATATCTTTACAATCTTTTAATAAGTTTTTTAATTAAATTGATCTTCTTTACGTTATGATATAAACTTTTATTAACAATATTTCGAAGCGTATTTATAGACTTCTTGTTGCTAGCATTTTATTTAACTTGTTCTTCAATAACAATATTAAGCGAGCTAATAAATTTAACGTCTAAATTAATGTATTTTTAGAGCTTAATTTACATAAGAACTTCAAACGAGTTTTGTTTTTAAACAAGAAAGTTTATATTATTATTAATTTTAGCAATCTATTTAAGAGTTGCGAGAAATAATACGAAAATGCTAGTAATTATAACGATATTAACATAATTTATTATTTTAGAGTTCTATTAATAACTCGTAAACAATAAATAATATTACTAGTAAATATAGTAAAGATGCGCGATTGCGTAATAAAAATCTTGATTAAAATGTTTTAATTGTTAAATTACAAAGATTAAGCGAATTAATAAATTTCAAATTAGATATTTAATTCGATAAATACTTTTTAAAGAGTTCAAGTAAAGAAGATAGTTAAATATACTTCTTTTTGTTAACAATGTCAAGTTGATCAATTTCGTTAATTATTGTTTAAGCAAAGTCTTAATAAGTAAATAATTAATAAATTTTTAAATAAGTCTTGTAATTTTGTTGTTCTATCTTAAGATTATAACAAATACAAATAAGAATAAAATCGATAAATTTGATTTATTTAATAGATAAAAACGTATTAATAACAAATAACTTCTTACTAGATTGTTGTTTTCGCTTAATTGTAAATAAAGTTCTTTAGCTATTTGAAATTTGATCAAGTTACTTAATCTCTTTATTCTTCTTCTTGATCTTAATAGTTATAACGATAACAACGCTTTTTTATGTCTTTGCAATTGTTAAATCGATCTTCTTAGTTCTCTTGTTTTGACAAGATTAAAAATTAATCTTTTCGATTTAAATCTTTCGCGTCTTCGCGATAATTAAGATCTTTTTAATTCTCTTATTTAGATAAGATTGAAAGTTATTTAATTAAGAGTTACGTCTCGACATTGCTTTTAAAATAATTAATAAAGCTATTTTGATCTTCGAAGTATGTTCGCGATTTAATTTACTGATTTGTTTTGTACATCGTAATAAGAAAAATTAATTAACATTCGTTTTAATTATTGGGCTAGCAAGTTGACTTGTTTGATCGTTAATAAGAAAATTTTGGCAATAAATAGAAGAACAAAGATTAAGAAGATTAAATAATTTAGTCTTCTTATTAATGCGTCAAAGCAAAGTTTTGTTTTGCTTTGATAACGCGTCTTCGATTAATTACTAATTATATAATTGTCGATCTTTAGTTGTATAATTGTTACATAATTGATTCTTCGATCTTTTTAGAACTTATTATTAATAAATATCTATTAAAAGTAATTAGCGTTTTTTGACGAAAGCGACGAATTACAAATAAGATAAACTTAATTGTTTCACAACTTATATTAATTCTCTTTAATACAACGTTCGTGTCTAGAATCTTTATTTAGATGTTAATTATTCAATTGTTAATAATTAAAGATTTTAGTTGTTCGAATAATTGAGCGATCGATTGTTCGACGAGTTTCGACAGCTCTCTAGTTATTGTTTTGACAATCTTCTTAACTTGTCAAAATAATAGATAATAGAACGCTTTGCTTGCTATATAGAAGCTAAAGATCTTGCTCAACTATATACATTGATTGATGCTACTTAGCTCGATTACGTAATGTCGAGTCGAATAGTGTTAAGTCGAATAGTTCCTAACACTAGATTAGATCGAATACAATATTTCGACAATCTTTTAATCTATTAGAAGATTTAATTTGTATACTAAATTGCTTTTTTGTTTTAAAATTTTAAAAATTTTAATATATTAAATTAACAACTTAGACAATTTAGCAAATAACAAAAAGTAACTCTTGTAAAAACAAAGATATATTATATTATTTATTAGAAGCTCGATAGAATTGTAATATTTATTGTATATTGTTTTAACTACTATGTTAGTCTATACAATTGCTATTTGTATTTCGAAGACTTTAACAATCTTCTTTTGCAATTAATTTGTCTAAATATTATTAAATCTAAAAAGAAACAAAAGATTATATATTTTAAAACTTATAATTATCTTATTTAATAATAGCTTAATAAATATACTAGACAAATTATTAAAACAAATGCAAAGTATAAGTAAAAAAGATATTTAATCTAGATTAGAATTGCTAATTGTAATATATTGCAAAACTATCTTAATTATTTAATTTGTTTGTTTACTTTGTTTACTTTGTTTATTTATCTATAAATAATATATTATTAAAACTAAAACTAAATTTTTAATTTTTAAAATATAGTTATTTCGAATTTAGATATAAATTTGCAATTCTTGTTACATACAAATGCTCTTAGAACTTCTTAATTAATAAAATTATTAAAAAGAATACTTGTTTACTTTGTTGCAATATAGATTGTTTTATTAATTAAAATAATTACTTTTATAAAAAAATTGTATATTGTTATTAAGACAATATCGAAACTCTAATATAGTAATAATTTTGAAACAAAATCGATATACACTATTATATAAAAAGATACAAAAGAATTTAGAATTAAATTAAAAATTTTATACAATTAATATTGTTTAGTTTAGCAAAGATTGTACTTTTAACAATAAGCAATATATTGATGCAATTAAAAGACAAACTTACAAAAATATTAATTAACAATTTCTATCTTGTAAATATGAATAAAGTTAATATAACTATTTATATTGTGCGTTTAACAAAAGATTTTTGTCTCGAATTTCTTAAGTAAGTCTAATTTTTTGCAATTTGTATATTTTATAAAGTAGAGTAAATTGTCTTTTTTATAAAATTAAATACTAAACAATATTGATAGTTTTCGAATTATTGTTAGAATTTTTGTTTATTTAATAAACTTGATATATATCTTAAGAAGTCTTTTTTTAAAGATTTTACTTATTTAAACAAGATTTAAGTAAAATAAGATTGTTTTATTAATTGTATTTTAATCGATTAAATTTAACTTTTTTTTAAAAGTTTGTTGCATTAATTTAGTTACAATCTCTATATTTGTTGCAAAGTTGTCTATTTTATCTAAGATTAATAATTTGGTTTTATTATATTTATTTTTAAATGCAAGAACATTAAACAATATATTTAAAATTGTATATAATTATTCTATACAATAATGTACGTCTAGTAAAAACTATAAAAGATATTGCAAAATACGTACAAGACAAAGATTAAGCTTGTTAATTAATAAAAAGAACAATGTAGTTTGTTTAACAATACTTATTGTAATCAAATAATTAATATAAACTACAATAGATCTCTTAATTACTTCTACTAAATATCTAGTCTTTTGTATTGTTTATACAAGATAACTTACTTTTATTTTAATTAATTAATAATTTATTTTGACAAAATTTAGAATCTTAAACAAAAATAAGATATATTAAATATTGTTTTATTTAAAGTTGTCGCTAATTGAATTGTCTTTAAAATAATATATTTTAATATTAAACTTGCGTTGTTTAAAAGCGTCTAAATCTATATACAATTAGCAACTATTATTAAAATAAATTAAGAAATTCGAAGCTATCAAAAATTACTATAGTTAATAGAAAAATTAAAGGAAAACAAACAAATATTTAATATATATATTTCTTAAATATGTCTTTTACTTTTGTTTGTTAACAATAGAAGAGTTTTTTAAAAGATAAGATTTTTTTTATTGTAAAATATTAGTTTGTTAAGTATATTAGACAATCTTGTTTCTTTAATAATTGACAAGATCAAAATAAATCTTAAGCGTTCTTAAATTCTTAAAAAAATTAATTGTTTTAATAGCAATAATACGCTTCTTAATAATAAATAAGTTTAAGACGTCTACTTTCTGCTCTAGCAATATAATATTAAAATAGTTTAGATAGATCTTTTTGAAACTAAGCGTAACGTTTAACAAGACTAATTTGTTAAACAACTAACTAAAATAAACTAAATATATATCGAACAATTGCGAGAAAACAATAATATTGTTAATATAAATACAATAGAAATCTCTAAATTAACAAAGTTCTTTGTTTATTAGTTGTTAGATATAGATATATAGTAGCAATATTAAGTTGTTTCTTGTTTCAATAAATAATAAAGAAGAACTTATATTTATTTTCAAATGCAATTAAGAATTGCAAAAAGAAAGCTAATCTATTTATTAAACTTATATATTTACAATTACAAATTTAAGCTATAATATTTACTTAGATAAATATTGAATATCTATTTATAATAGTTACTCTATTTAGTTTGTAAATATTAGTTACTACTTGATGCTTTCGAATTTTGTTTAGCAAGATTTGCCAAACTATTAAGACAAGAAATTCGAACAACAAAGATTTAATTGATTATATTATCTTGTTTTAAATATATAGTTTGTCAAATTCTTTATTATATCTTGCGATTGCGTTCTTCTAAGAAATAGATCTTTTTTTTTATTTTCGACATTAATATAGAGTTTTAGTTGCTATTTGATAAAATCGATGTTCAATTTTTCTTGACAAAATTAACAATTTTACTAGTATTCTTTTACAAGATATCTAATTGTTTAACAAGATATTAAAGCGCAATAATTTTGTCTAAATTGTTGTAAATATAAACGTTATTAATTAAATTTATTTAACAACTATTACTAGATATATTAATCTTAATATCTTCTTCAGTTGTTTAGCTCTCTTTGTTAAAGCTAATTTAATAATAGCTTTCTTTCTTAAACTCTAACAAGCGTTTCAATATTATATGTTACAAAATATAAAAAGATACAAAACAATTGTTGCAAATGTATACAAAAGACATTCTTCTATTTGCAATATAAAAGTAAGCGTTAAACAAAATTAATTTAGAAAGATAATTTCTATTAGATAAAATCTTGACTTATATAGCTATTAGAATTTCAAAAACAAAATAGATAACAATTACAAGACTTCTTTTAATGTTAATAATTTGTTTTACTTAAATATTGTTTTTTAACTTTATTTTTAACTTTATTTTTAAACTTCGATAGTTTTTAATAATTAATTTTTGTTTATTTGTATTAACAACTATATATTTAAGATCAATAATATTTATTTTGAATATCAACTTTGCTATTAGATTTTTTATAATATAAACTTTTTAATAAAAGTAAGCAACAACTATTTTATTGTCTATTTTGTCTTAAAAATATATTAGAAATTAGAGATAATTGTTAATTAAATATTTGTTGTTTTTAATATTGCATACAAATACAACAACACTAGATTATCTTGTAAGATACTTTAGTTTCAAGTTACTAAAAAGATTATTGTTGATTAATAATATAATATACTTATTGTTAACGTAAATAGTATACAAAATATCTTTCTATAAAAATGTTATTTAATATATTGCATAGTATTAATATCTAAAAGTTAATTTATTTTAATATAATAATAAAGTGTTTAACTTAATTAATTCTAAGTCTATAAGATTTATCTTGGAAAAAACAAGATTAATATAGAATATCTTGATAGATTTTCGACAATAGATTTTATTGTGTTTATCTTTAATATACTAAAAAACTTGTTTCTTAATAAAAAGATTAAGATACAATTTTTGCACTTAAAAAATACAAAAAGCAATATTAATATTTAACTCAATATATGTTGTACTTGTCTAATAAATCGCTTTCTATAACAAGTTAATTATATAAATAGCTATTAATACTTTTTTCTTAATATAATATACTTCTTTTAATTAGCTATTAACAATATAATATAATATTTTATTTGCACAAGAATTGCTATAATAATTTGCGAAATCTTCGAAGAATGTAGAGTAATAAATAAACTCTATATATTTCGCAAAATTTGCGTAGTATATTGCTATAATAAAAACTTAATAGATTACTATTTGTTTATAGCTATTCTAATATCTATTGCAATAATCTTTGCAATATCTATTTTAATAGTTGTTTCGATTTCGCTATATATTGTTTTGTTTATTTCTTATCTTCTAATCTTAATAGTAAGAATTCTTGCTCTAACTATTTGCGAAAAAATTTGTTGTTACTATAATTGCAAATTTTGCGAAAGACTTTAATACTAAAAATTGTATCAATATTTATTGTATTAATTAACAAAATTATTTATTAAAATCTTGCAAATTTTGTATAGATTATCTAGAGTATTTATATCTTGCAAACTATTGTTTAAAAAAATATATATAGTTAAACTACTAGTAGAAGAGCATACAAGAGAAATAGATTAAACAAAACATATATAGTACAAATTGAGAAACAATTTGTTCTTCTAATTGTCTATTTAATCGATTCGAATTTTGCTAGTTAAAACAATAGACAAGTATTGTCTTTTATATCTTGCACTTTATATTAAGTTTCTTAATAAAGTTCTAAAATAATACATAAATAATAAATATACTAACAATAGAATACAATTCTTTCTTAAGCTAAATTTATATTTAAATTAATTGTTTTTAGATTTCTTCGATATTTGTTAATTGCGTATAAAAAATAATTTTTTTTTAAATATTTTGTAATCTCTAATTTGTTTTTAGTATCTTTAACAATAAAGATCTTCAACATTAACTTGTTAATTATTTTGTTAATTTTTATCTTAAAGCAATTCTACAATTTATTAATAAAATTTAAAAAAAATAGATTTCGAAATGTTCGATGTTTAAAATTGTTTATTTTTTTAGAATATTATATTATAACAAAGTTGCAAAAACAAAGAGAGAGATTGTCTTAAATAACAATTTTGTTAACAATATATATATATAGTTATTTATATATTCGACAAAGATAAAAACTTCTCTATATATTGTTTTTTTATAAACAAAAATAATATTGTTTAATTTATAGTTATCTAGAGCATCTAAATAAAAAAGTCTAAATTGAATATCTCAAATTAACTAGAAAACATATTTATATTTTTCTATAAAATTTATTAAAGTGTCTAGAGATACAATAAAAATCAATTAATTTATTTTAAGACAACTACTATATTTACTTTACTAAAGAACGTTAATATTTTTTATACAATATAGTTTGCAACTAGTTTAGGTTAAAGATTGCAAATAGTAAAATCTACTTAAAAGTTGCGAAATTAAGCTACAAGATCAAATTTTATCTAAAGATTGCAAAATTAAATTGCGAAGACAAAATCTATTTAAAAGTTATAAAATGAACTTAGATATTAAAAGGTTATCGAACAAGTATTTGCTATTGTTGCGAGTCTATATTATTAAACGTAGTTATATTCGACTAAATTAACAAAGAATAAGTAGACTAAATATTTAATTATTAAATACTAAATTCGATATCTTGTTATTAATTATACTAAGTATATTGTCTAGCGTTAAATAAATTAGATATCTATAGATTGTACAATTGCGCAACAAAGTTGAACTAATCAAACTATTATTAATTACTTTGCAAAAAATTGTTAAAGTATAAATTTATTATTTTGAATTTATTATTTATTTCGAAACATGTTTAATTAATTTTAGATTAATAACAACAATTTATACTATCTTTCTTAAAAGAGAAAGCTCGCTCTTAACAATATAGATTGTTAATATTTGTTAATAAATTTTTGCGCAATTTACTATTGTCTAATTTGTTAATCTTGTCGTTTCTTAATTTGTCGAAAGAATTAATTATTGATTGTTTAGCTAAGAACGCAAATAAAATATAAAATAAAAATAAAAAGATAAGTCTTAAGATACTCGAAGACGCATATCTATTTTATTAAATAGCAAGAACTTTGTCGAGATACTTTAAGATAATAATCAAATTGATAGATACTAGATCTAGTATGTTATTAAGATTGCTTAGATTAATTGTTTTAATGTTTAGATAACTATCTTGTTAATAGCTTTAATAATATCTTCGAGATAGTGTTGTCTAATATAGCAAACAACAATATCTTCGAAATAACAACGTTAACTATAACAAACTGTAATGTCTTCGAAATCTAATAATTAAAAACAATAGACAATTATATCTTTATCGAAGACTTGTTGTAAGCTATAACAAATAATAGTTTCTTTGTTAAAATTTTGTTATTAATTGTATTAAGTAAAGTTGCTTGTTGTGCTCTTTTAAACTTATTAATTACTTGTTTAAGTAAAGGCTTGTCGATTGCTTATTTAGTTAATTAAATTTATTTATCTTTACTAAACTAAATAGATTAAGCAAAACAACAAGTCTTGTTTGTTAATTCGAAAGAAAATAAACAAGACAAAAGTTTGAAAAGCTTCTTGATTCTTTATTTAATTAACTTACTAATACAAGAGAAATATTAATATATAATAGTGCAAAACTACAAAATTTAATAAATAAGAGCAAAAAGAACAAGATTAGCTAGTTTGACTAGAAAGATATCTCAATACAATTAGATAAATATTTGCAAAAAATAAACAAGTGCTAGCTTTAATACAATAATTTAATATCTAGTAATTGCGAAAGACAAACAAATATTAACTCTAATACAATAACTTAGTGCTTAATAACTACAAAATACAAATAGATATTAACTCTAATACAATAACTTAATGCCTAGTAATAAATACAAGATTAAGTAGAAGAACTAACAATTAATATTGTTTGTCTAAATTAGACAAGCAATTAACTTGAATTGTATATTGAAGCTATTATTTGCTAGACAAAGAATAGCAACTAGATAGACAAGACAACTAGACAAGATAAAAAGACACACAAGTAAATAAAACAAATATCTATAATAGTTGTAAAGATAATTCTGTAAAAACTAAGTTAACAATTAAGTTATACTTGATTGTTTAAGAGCAGACACTATTGATAGATATCAAACGCTCTCTTGCTATTTGACAAGAGTATTAGACACAAATCTTGTAACAAATTTTTAATAAAAAAAAACTTTAGATATTTATCGACAAAATTAATAAATATATAAAAGAAATACTATAATAAACTACTACAAGAGTATTTAAAAAGAATTAGAGCTCTTTAGTTTTTATATTGGTATTGCTAGTTTCTTTAAATAAAACAAGTTGTCGAAATATATATTAAACAATATTCTAGCTATTAACAAAACAAATATAATATATATGCAAGCTATAGCAAAATTGAATATTTAAAATTATCTAAATTGTTATAGAATAAATTTACAATAGAATTTATTATTAAGTTGTCTAAGTTTACAAATTTAGCATCTAAAAACAAAAATAACTTAATACTAGTAATAGTTGACAAACTTGTTAAGTATTGATATATTATTGTATACAAAGAGAAGTCTATAGCAAAACAATTAAAATTTATTATATTAAATTAACTTATATAGTATTATAGTATATCTAAAGAACTAATTAATAATAAAGATAAGCTCTTTACACTTGAATATTAAAAAATACTTTTATTAATATTAGATACAAGACTTTAGATATTAACTATCTATTATTTAGTTACAAATAATTAAATAAAGCAAACAAATTAAAATCTTAAGCAATATTTAAAATACTATATTAATGATACTTATAATAACTAGATATTGCTTCTATTTATAGTACAACTAACATATAATACAAAAAACTTCGAATATTATTCAAATAACTCTATTCTTTACTAATTATAACAAGAAATTCAATCTCTTCGAAAAAGAGCAAAAGAACTTATGAATTTAGTTAGTTATTAAAAAATAATAACCTTAAAAAAGATATAAAACAATATTTTAAAAATACAAAAAAAATTAATTAAATATTAGAATAAGAAACAAAAAACAATATCTTAACTAAAAAAGAAAAATAAACTATATCTTTTTACAAAAAATCTTAAAACAGAAAAATTAAACAAGAAATTAAACAATATTAAAGTCGATTTTTTTTCTGTTAAACAGATAAAAAGATTAATTAATTAACAAACTCGACTTACTTAAAAATATTCAATATTTCATTGTTAAAATTAGTAAATTTAATTATATTTTTATCAAATATATTTTATTTCTATTTACAAAAAGAGAAACAATATAAGATTGAGAAAATTCTACAATAAAAAGATTAAAAGTATTTTATTAAGTAAAAAGAATATTCTATCTTTAAAAATATACAAAAATTATTTAAGAATTTAAAGAAGTATTCTAAAAAATTGCAACAATTTTATTAACAACAAAATTACTTATAGGAATCAATAAAGTATTAAAAAATAAAAAAATAAATAAGAATAAATTAATAATTGTATTAAATAGAGCTTCGAACGTTTTTTTAGTATATTTGATTTCTTTTTTACTTTTCTTAATCTTTAGAATATTCTTCGATTTTATATTATTTATATCTTTTGGATAACAAAGTCAATATTTTCTTACTTTTATTTTTTATATAATTTTTAAACGCAACTTTGTTATTTTATTATCTAGCCTTTTAGTCTTTTAAATAGTTTTATCTATTTTCTAATAATCAAGAACTAAATTGCATTTCCAATTTTTTCGATAATATTTTTTATACTTAAGATATTTTTTATTTACTAGATACAATATGTTAAATAAGACACAAGCTCAACAAAGACGCATTAAAAAATAACGTACTTATAGCAATAAAGTAATTGACAATAAAATTGCAAAATCGATTAATAATTAGCTTGATTAATATAGTAAAAAAGAATAAATATTTTAAGAACAAAAAATTTCAGAGAGAGAAAATAGTGTTACAAGCTATATACTAATAGATACTATTTGCTATATATTGCTCTTTATAGATAATTAAATAAAAAAGATTTATTAATAAAAATTCAAATAATTAAGATAACTTAACATGTTTATCTTGAATTTAGAATTAAGATGATCAAAATGCTTAAAATAATAAATATTTTAGATATTTTGAATTTAAAATAATAGAAAAGTATATAGTTTTCGAATATAACTCTTTTATAGATTGTGTTTAATCTATCTTAAGTCTTTATTTATTGTTACTCTAATTTATTGAACTATCTATAAAGATTTATTGAATATAAGATGTCTACAAATCTCTTCAATAGTACAAACTCTCTCTAATATCTCTTATAGAAGTATTAGTGTAACAAGTTAATAGATTTCTTAATTGTCTATACACAAACTAATATCAACATATAAAATATAAAAGATTTTTTTCTTGTTATAGATACAAGTGCTCGAATTAGCTTGCTAAATATTTTATCGAAAAACTTATAAAATTTAAGAAACAATTCTAAATTTGCGTCGACTCTAATTAAGAAGATAATAATATTATTGTTCTAGATATTCGATTTATTTATTTTAACTAAAAGATAGAGTACAAAAGTCTATAATATACTTAAGATAGTATTTGCAATATTTAAAATACAAAGAAAAATAATCAAAAACTTGTTGTAAGATATATAGCTTATTCCAAATACAGATTTTCTATTCGAGAAGAACTTTGTCTATACTAAGTCTATACTTAGCATAAATCTTTCGAATTAAAGAAATTTATAGCGATTTTCGCTCGCAATCGAAATGCATGCTCAATATATATATAGCTTATATAAAGTATAGACTTCTTTATTTAGTATTAAGTAAAAATTAATATTTAGAATTTTGTTTTTTTTCGATATATACTAGATATAAATTTAATCTTCTATATTTATTGTATTTTTAAAATTGTATAAAGTCTATAATACGCAATTAATTAAAATTCAAAAACAAGATTTTTGTACTACAAGATCTAAATTTTATTATAATATAAATTGCTCTCAAACGTAATATAAGCTTAATATAGTTTTCTATTTACGCAATTTAACTATTTATTTTGCATATATATTATATTTAAGCTTAGTCTATAATAAATTCAAATCTTAATAGCAATATATTTTTCGATAATATTAGCAATTTCTTTGTCTTTAACGTCTATATATTTTCTAGCAAAAAGAATTCTTTTATATTTAAAAATTTTGCAAGTTAAGATTAACAAGCAATTTCGCAATAAATAGATAGAATTGAGATTTACTCTATACTTATTATATACTAGATGTTTGCTAAATATCTAAATAGATTTTAAATCTTAACAATATTAATGCTTTTAAATCGAATACAATATTGAGTAATTTAAAATACTAGCAATAATACTTTTATAAACAATTGAAAAAATTAAGATATATTAAATAATTAAGATATTAATAGTTTTGACAAACTATTGCTTATAGAACTTAAAAAATAGATTTTCTTTTATACTTTATATTTATTGTATATTAAACTAATATTTATTATATGTAAAACTTTATTAACATTAATAAAATTGCAATTATCTTCGAAGAATGCAATTAAATAATTGTATTAAAAGTGCAAAATTATTGTAATATTTTAGTATATTTATATATATATCTAAAGAAGATTCTTTATTTTATATACAAAAAAGCACAATATTAGTCAAGATTTTAATCAATATATCTATCTATTAAAATATTAATTAATATATATATATATTCAATATACATTTAATTTAAGTATAGTATAATTTTGACTTATATTAAGATTAGATTTAATTCTTTGTTGTTGCAACTAATTTTAAGATTACTTAAATTGCTTTTCTATTTCTAGAAAAAAAAAAAAAAAAAGCAAAATCTAATCTTAAAGTTTTAAATATCTCAAAATTAAATATTGCAAATATATATATTCGAATATACTATATATATATTTAATATACAATAGAGTTAAACTTAAGAATATTAACAATTTTCGATAATATTTTACTTAATTAATATATACAATAAATATTAATATGCAATTAAAGTATTATGTAAAGATTTAATATTATAGATTTCTTGAAAAATAACAAAATTAACGCATATGTTATATATATTTCGAATCTATTATATAAGAGATTTATAAGATAAATTCTTACTTAATTTATGCTATTTGTAAACTAATTTTATAAATTTATTAAATTAAATATTCTCTATTTTTTAATACAAAACTATAATATACAAATCGAACAATTAACGCAAACTTAATATATATTAATATTAATTCTTTTGCATCTTAATAGATTACAAGTTACAATAATATATATAAAATTATATTTTTATTAAATATCTAATTTCTAAAAATCTTATTTGCAATTAGTTTTATTCTAATACAAGTTTAATATATATTAAATATATATAGAATTTAATGGTTTTTAGAGAAGTAACAAAATTAAGATTAGTATATGCAACATACAATTAAATATCTATATTTCTATTAATTAAGAATAATTTCTATTCTTTATATTAGTTGTATACAAAGATTATACTTATTATCTACTATATTCTATTAAAATATCTCGAGAAATTGTTAACAATATAATTGCAACAATTAAACAACAAAATCTATTATCTTTAACAATATATAAGTTAAGCTTATATCTAATATATATTATATTTGTGCTAAAGTTTTTGTAGAACACTTTGTTATCTCTTCTATTATATTCGATTTATATATCAAATATAATAAAATTGCTCTATACTATATATATAATAGTTTTAATATAAAAGATTGTATAGCAATATTAATTTGCAAACAAAAACTTGAGAAGTTTTCTATTAAAACAATTTTAAAAGATTTGTTTATATTTAGTTTAAATTTTATATAAATTTAGTTTACAATCTATAAAAGTTAAGCAAAAATTTGTTTTTAATTAATTGCGTTCTTTAAAGAAGTAATAAATTAGAAATATTATCTATTTTAACAAAAAATTTTAACAATATATTATTGTATATTGTATTTATACTTAGACTAAATTTTTTATAAATTAATTATATCTTAAAATAGATTTAAAACAAAACAAATTTATATAATATCTTAAATTAAAACAAGAATTATTATTGTAAATTTAATATATATACAATATATATTAAGTATATACTCAAATTGCAATAGAAATTAATATCTACTACTATATATAAATTAATATATAAATTATTAAGAGTTATTATATAATATTTATTAAGATATTTAAAGTATTGAAAGAAGGTGCTTGTTAAACTATTTGAATTTTTTATTTTAATTATAAAAATACAAAGTTGCAAACTTTTACAATAAATATAGATAAAAAACAAACTCGAAATATATATAGTACATATTAGAACTATATAGATATTATTAATATTCTGTTTTAAAAATTTAGAAAATATTTTTACAATTTTAACAACTTTTAAGAGTAATTTAAATATTTTAAATATATACTAACTTTTTGTCGAATATATTCTAAATATGATTTTCGAAAATATAATTTTAATTATTCAACAATTTATCTTATTAATTTATTTTAAAAGATCGAGATTGTTAACAAACTAGTATAGTATATAAATAGTATAAATATGTTATATTTTAAGTTTAAAATATAAATTGAATATTAAAAAACAAAAAACTTTTGTCGAACTATATAAAGAGAAATTAAAGATTTCTTTATATTAATAGATACTAACTTGTAATTATATTAATATAGAATAAAGCAATTATTTTTAAAACAATAAGTTTGCAAAATAAAAACTATTATTACTTCAAGTTGCTTCTATATTTAGATAAAACTTATATTTATTTTAAGCTATATTTATACTAATTATATACTAAAATAAGAAAATATACTATTAAGATATTTAAAAAGAACAATTTTAAGATAGAAAAAAATATTCTATTTACTTGACGCAATTGCAGTAAATCGAATTGTATTATTGTTTAATTAGTTGAAAAAAATATATACAATTAATTTATATTTAACTTAACTTAATAATTAATTAAATTATAAATAAAAAAGATTAAAAAGTTGTAGAGTATTGTCGACAATATCTATATCTTTTCTTAAATTCGAAAAATTCTTATATAATACTTATTTAATAGACTTAATTCTAAGTATAAATCTAATATAAATAAAATATCTAAATTTAATAGCAATTTTTTTTATATATTTTAAAGTTGCAACTTAAGAATTATTCATTTGACAAAAAATTAATATCGAGTATTAACTTAATATATATTAGATAAAAATTCTAAAATATTTTTTCTATTATATTAATATATAGAGATACTATTTAAAAGAGATAGACGTCAAGTATTAACTCAATGTATATTAAATAAAAATTCTACAATATCTTCTCTATTATATTGATATATAAAGATACTATTTGAAAAAAAAAAATATCGAATATTAACTTGATATATATTGTTATTTAGCTCTAATAAATATAAATTAAATTTAAACTCTATAAATAATATATTAAAATTAAGCAAAAAATATATAGCAATACTATCGAAATATTAAATTAAAAACTAAGTGCAAGAACAATATATATAGTATATACGTTAAAAATATAATAAACTTCTATAAAAGAAAGAGAAAAAATTAACAAAAAAAGTTATTAAATTAAAGCAATTTAATATTATTAGTAATACAAAACATATTTCGAATATAATTTTATTGTAAGCAAATTAATAATATTTATTAAGCAATTAAAATAACAACAAAGATAAACTAGTTTATAAGTTTATATTTTTGTTTTACAAATACTACATAATATTAATAATTTAAAAGCTTTTATTTGACTCTAAAATATTATATATAAATCTAGCTTATATCGAATTTATATCGAGTATTAATTTAAAAAAAAATTATTACTTTATTGAAAGATTCGAAATTAAAAAGAAACAATTAAAGACAAAATTATATATAAGATATTTGTATTACTTGTAGAACTAATAAGTATAGCAATACAACAAACTATTATAATTGCTTGTTTAGTTTTGTCTTATAAACAATAATATTAAAAATAGAAAAAATAGATATAAAGTTAAAATAATAAATAAAATGAATATATAATAAATGTAGACAAGCTATAGACTAATTATATACCTTAAATATAGTTAAAAATAGAATCTTAATTTAAAATTAGATAGAATATATAGAAATTCTATACTAAATATAGATTAAACTTTAATACAAATTAATTTGCAAAAAAAAAATTCTATTAAATTATAGTTTTTGCAACAGTTATATAAAAATAGAATATATAGTAAATGTTAATTTATTTTGTCAAATTAAAGTCGAAAAAAGAAATATTTAATTGTCTATATTGTATATATTAGACACAACAGAAAATGCGAAACTAATTAAGACAAATTCTATTATTAAATACAATATATACTGAGCTTAAGACTTAATAAATAAATAAATTTTTTTTTATATTAATATATTCTAATTTTTGCTTAGTATATATTTGATATAAGCAATAAAAGATAATCTAATCTTTAATTTTTTTAGTTGTAAATATGACAATAATTTTTGCAATAACTATATTAGCTAAGCATAGACTTAGTATAAATTTAATATAGATAAAAAAACACTTGTATTTACTCTTTTTGCTAACAAAATTAAATTTATTTAGAAAAAAATTAGCTATATATAAATTTAGTATAGAATAAATATAGATTTGCAAATAATAGCTTTACTTTTCTTTGCAATTAGAATATTAATTAAGATATTAATATTTATTAAATATAGAATTAATATAGTTTTAATATAATTAATTATTGTACAAGATTTGTTTTTCTTCGAATTAAAAAAAGTGTTATAATTTTTTTCTAAATATATAGTAAGTATAAGTATAATATATATAATTCTTAAGCTCTTTTATTAGATTTAACTATTAGATTTAACTTTTTATTGCTATACTTAACGTTTTTTTGTCAATTATATATATATTAAATATAAATAAAGTATAAATCTTTAAAAAAATTCGAAATTTTAAATATATTATTTTTACAAAATTCCTTTTCTTCTTTATATTTCTTTAATGCTAATATGTATTTAGTATAAATTTAACTTAAAATATAATTAAAATAATTTACTCGAAAATTTAATATTTTTAATAAATATATTAATCTACAAATAGTCTAAATATATATTGAATACAAATTAATATAATAAAATATATAAAAGCAAGCTTTTTAATTAAAGAACTAGTTTAATATTAAAAATAAATTAGTATAAACTTAATATAATTTAAAAGTAAATTAAGAGTATATTTCTTGCAAATACTCTTTAAGTTAAGAGACAAATACTTGAAGAAAAACAATAGACAAGAATTAATTAATAATATTAACAATAATATTAATACAAATCTAATATAAGTCAAGTCTAGATATAGTTAATATATTGTCAAAATCTTAAAAAACAAAATATGTATTTATATGTAATATAAGAACAAAAAAGTTAAAAGATAAACTAAGTATATAACAAGTATTTAATAAATTTATCTTGCAATAAAAATATATATTAAAAAAAGTTGCAAATTCTTAATTGTAACAATTGTTTTATATAAGTTTTATATATATTTAATATTAGTTTAGCTTATGCAATATACTTTATATTGTTTATATATTAATAGATAAATATATTAATAATATATACATAATTATACAAAATACAAATTTAGTTTAAACAATATTTATTAAAATTATACTTCGACTTTGTAAAGTAATTTATATTTTGTTATTCTTTAAATTCAACTTAAAGCTTTAAAGTATTAAACTAGTATAAACTTAATATATATTAAATATAAAAGAGATATATAATCTTTTATTAAATAGTATATATTTGTAGAAATATTTTCTATATTTGAATTTGCAATTGTATATACTTAACTTATATAATATATATTAATAGCTAAGATATTTGTTTACTTGCTTTAGTATAATATATTTGAATTTGCAATTGTATATACTTAACTTATATAATATATATTAATAGCTAAGATATTTGTTTACTTGCTTTAGTATAATATATTTTTATACAACAATATAGCTTAATTTTAATCTTAGTTTAATATAAATTAAGTATAAATAAAACTACAACTATATATATAAATAACTAACAATTAATAAAAATAAAAATTATTTTATATATTTAATTAATTAATATTATTATATAATTGTATTTGCTAATATTTAATATATACAAAATTGCAATTAAATTTATACAATTTATATAATAAAGTTAAATAAGAAGATTCGAGTTTTAGAATTTAATATAATTAATAATACTTAATATATACTAAATTTAAATTAGATTTAACTATAGATTATCTATTATTTTTCTCGACTTTAACAATAGATATTACTAATACTTAATATAAACTAAGTTGCAACAAGAAATTTCTCTTTATTAAATTTGTTATTTTATCTAAATATATCTTATTTGCGTTAAATATAAATTTAGTATATATTTAATATAAAATTGTATTATAGCTAAACATTTATATCTAATTACAAAACTAGAATTTGAATTAAAATAAAATTCTTAAATATATAATTAGTATATACTAGATGCAAACGTTGTATATATTATATTTATTATAATAGTATTTTAGAGAAGACAAATTCTTTGCATTTATTTATTATATTAAAATTGTTGTAATATATTTTAAGATTAGCAAACTAAATTGCAACAATATTTATATTAAATATATACTAAAATACTAGAAGCAATAAAATTAAAAAATATACTAAATTTATATTATGTATTTGTCGATAAAATTAGAAGTATATACTAGATTGCTACAAATATTTAGAAAAGATAAAAATAAAAAACGCAATAATTGTATTTTAATTTCGCAAAATATATTAAAGACTTAACGCGTAATTTGCGCTTAAATTCTATATAGTTTTAATATATACTATAGCAATATTAAATCTATATTTGAATTGCGTACTATATAGATATATCGAAATTGCGCGCTTAAAATTAAACTAATAGTTTTTATTTTATTTATTGTTAACTATATTAAGTATAAGTCTAGTCTATTTTGAATTTTAGAAATCGAATAAAATTACAAGTACTTAATATAATAGAAAAATCACTTTATGTATTTAGTATATATTAAATATATACAACGTATCTTTAATGCGTCTTTTATATAAAAGAATTAAGCTTTTCTCTTTTGAACGTTGTGTATATCGAGTATATACTAAATTTAAAAATCGCAATTTATTTTTTTACTTTTAATTTTTCTATTTTGTTAAGCTCGATCTATATTAAGTATAAATACAGTATAGATAAAGTTTCTCTCGAATAGAAATTTCTACCCGAAATAAGCTTGTTTCGAATAAGAAATCTGTACTCGAGTTAAGTTGTATTTCGCTTATTTGTGCTATTTTAATTAAACAAAAGTATAATATAGCAATACTATCTAAGTTTATTGTTATCTATTTAATTGTATTAATCTTAATAATAAAGTTAATTTCTAGATTGTCTTGTAGCGTAAACAACAAAATATTGCGTAGAAAATCTTAAATTTTTAGATAACGCATATAATGTTTTTCTCGAATTGCTTGCTTTAGAATAAGAGATAAAAAAAATAATAAAATTAATACTAGATTAGCAATAACTTTCTTACTATTAATTTTGCAAAAACAATTGTTTAGATATTTAATACACACTATAGTAAAACAATTTTTTTCAAAATAAAATAGAAATTAATTTGATTTCTATAACATAAATTGTATTTACTAGAATTGCTTCGACAATTAGATTATTATAAACTTATTCAAGAATTTAACTTAATAAACACTATAGTTTTAGACTACAAACAACAACTTTGCAATATAGATTTTAAATTTTTAGATTAGATTTGTATTAAATTTACAAATCTAAAGAATTACTAGAAGAATACAAAGCTATAGAATAGTTATAATATAAAGTTGTTTTTATATTATAACTATTAATTGTATAATTATTAATATTAATACTAAAGCTTTTTTGCAAAATTGTTTAAAACAGACTCTTTACTTTGTTGACAATAGCTTAAGATAATATATAGATTTTAGAATTATATTTAAGTTTTCTCTTTGTAGTAGTATTAAGATTAAAGATTTATAATAGAGTTTATATTGTATTGAATACTTTATCTAAAGTAGATATATTTAACAAATATGATTTGTTCTGTTTCTAGCAATCTTTTTAATTGTTATTAGTTATAATATTATGCAAGATATCTATACAATATCTCTTGACTATTATTAAGATACAAGATTAAAAAATAGTCAATATATATATTTTGAGAAGAATTTGCACTCTTGTTATATGAATATTTATTAAGTGCATATAATCTTAGATTATAGCACTATATAATCTATATATATCGAGCTAGTAGATTATATAATTCTATTTATTCGCGTTTTGGGAGACAGATCGAGCTAATAGAAATCAAGATATTTACAAGATTCTGCAAATTTTACAAATCTATCTACTCTACATACTTAAATTAGTATTGTCGAAACAAAATCTACTCGAAGAACTTGTTTTGTTTTCTTTATATTCGACAAAGTTACGAAATCTCTATCGAATTAGACTATGTTTTAACGCATAAAATTTTGATATTCGTAATACGTACAAATGTTTGCAGTTGCTCGCTAGTTGCACAATTGTGTTAAACTATTACGTTTTTCGATTTAAATGTTAGATTTTGTCGATTCGAACAAACTTTACTTTTGAGACAAATCTAATAGATTAAGAGAACATGTGCGCATTTTACGCAAATAGTTTATAATTGTTATATAGAACAAACGCAATTACAAACGCAATATTAAGAAACATCAAAATCGTCTTTCGCAAAGCTTGACTTAAATCTCTAGATTTTCGCAAGTAATGCAAGATACTAATCTTGATCTTGCACAAAGTCTAGATATTAGTAACATAAAATTGCGACTTTTGTTATAGTAGATCTATGTATATCTAGAACTAAAGTTAGGATTTACCAAATGCGAATGTTTATCTCTCTACTATTCTTATATATAGTATACTAATCGATTCTAATGCTTGCTAGCGTATAATTAAAAAGCTCTTAAGAAATTTTCAAATTCTCTTGTCTCTTCTTTAGCTTTTTTTTCCCTTTTTTAATACTTATTTTCTTATTGTTATTCTAGTTTTCTTTAGATAATTTGAAGTACAAACTATATTTTTTTATATCGAAAACAAAAAAATTGTTGTTAAAATTTAGAGTTTTAGAGTTTTTTTTTCTACATTTTGCTTGTCTCGATAGTGTTTGTAGTTCAACATTATCTATTCTAATATTTGTATTTCTTTGTACATACTTGTATATTTAGAGCTATTTACTTTTTTTTAATTAATATTGGCGAAAATATTTATGTTCTAGTTTTATTTGTGCAAAAGTCGCAAAAGTAAGTTTATCTATATTTTTAAGAATTTTTTTGTTTTCTTAATATTTAATAATTCTAGAACATACTTAATATAATAAGTTTTTTGTTAATTTTTTGCTATCTTATTAGCTATTTATTTTTTATTTTTTATTTTTTATTCATTTGTTTTCTAAGATGCGAAATTGTTGTTAGAGAGTCTACAGATGCTAGTTTCCTTGTTTTGGTTGTCTTTTTTGCTAATTTATTATTCTTCTCTATATTGACAAGCTAGTTCAAAAAGAACCAAAAAAAACTAGTAAATATTTTAGATATTTTTACAAGATATAGCACAAATACTACTAAAAATTCTATTATAGAATTAGCTTTTGTATCAACGAATCTAGCCAATAAGATTACAAATTAATATATAAACAAGAAAGCAAATATCGAATTAAATAACAAAATTATTAGATACGAAATAACTACAAATAAGCAATAAATAGCAATAATTTAATTACAACGCTATATAATATTGTTAAAACAATTCAATAAAATTTAATTATATGTTTAAAAACAAACAGAACTAAATAATTAACACAAAACTTAAATAATCAAATTTTAGATCAAAAAACTTAATTATTAACTCTGAAACTTAAAAAATATATAGATAAATTTATTTTAAAACAAAGATTAAACACTAGATTTCAAATTCGCGAAAATATATAGATCTTGCATAGACTCTTATAGATGTTGTATCGATAATAAATAAAAAATAGAAAATAAAAAATAGAAAATAAAAAATAAAAAATAAAAAATAAAAAATAAAAAATAAAAAATAAAAAATAAAAAATAAAAAATAAAAAATAAAAAATAAAAAATAAAAAATAAAAAATAAAAAATAAAAAATAAAAAATAAA
>JAABUZ0100002873.1_pt1 | contig 27268 bp, 34 predicted proteins | sample 5562091 | NCBI WGS metagenome assembly JAABUZ01 (sample SAMN12813069, study PRJNA571459) | rock metagenome | isolation source: Antarctica rocks | place: Antarctica: Victoria Land, Linnaeus Terrace sud | collected 2015-12-21 | reverse complement strand
CATACCACGAAGGCTCGGAGATCGTCTCCGCGCTCGACGATGAGACGGCGGCGGACACGCTCGAAGAACTGGACGACGAGCGGCAGGCGAACATCCTCGAACAAATGGACAGCGAGCGCGCCGCTGACATCCTCGAAGAAATGGCACCGGACGACGCAGCGGACATCCTCGCGGACATGCCGCAGGAGAAGCAGGACGAATTGCTTGGGCTGATGGAGTCGGAGGAATCCGACGATGTCCGCGAACTGCTTGAATACAATGAGGATACTGCCGGTGGCATGATGACGACCGATTACGTCTCCGTGCCGGTGAACATCGTCGCTGAGGAAGCGCTCGCCCATCTGCGCGCGATGGATGAGCAGCCAGACATGGTTTATTACTTCTATGTCGTCGAACGCGGCGACGCGCCCCCACCGGACGATCCCACAGGCGATTTCCCCGAGTATCTCCGGGGCGTCGTGACGTTGCGGCAACTCGTCAGTGCGCCGCCACGCATGCCGCTCGCCGACTTGATGGAGCGCGACGTCATCACCGCACGGCCCGCCGACCGTGCGGACGACGCGGCGCGCCTGTTGATCGAGTACGGTCTGTACGCACTCCCCGTCGTCGGTGAGGATCGGGACATTCTCGGCATTATCATGGTAGATGACGCGATGGAACGGCTGCTGCCGGATTCCTGGCGCCAGCGGCTGAAAGTCTTTGGTTAGTAGTCGGTAGTCGGTAGATTCGATCCCATTCTGACTACCGACTACTGAGAGCGGAGCGACGATATGGCAGGTGGAAGCCAATGCGGCCGGAGACCGATGCGGGCGGGCCCGCTACGGAGAAACACGTCTCAGTACAAGGTCGTCCGGTAGGGACGGTTCGCGATGCATTGACGACCGCCGTACCTGCGGTGGCGGAGCGGTTACGCCACATTCGTCCGCGCCGCCCGAACATCCCGCGCGTTTCACGTGGAAGGCTACTGGTCTTTTTCTCGCTTCTCGGCCCCGGCATCGTCACGGCGAGCGCAGGCAACGACGCGGGCGGCATCGCCACGTATGCGAGCGCCGGGGCACAGTACGGCTATGGCCTAATCTGGACGATGGTGCTCCTCATCCCCGCACTTGCCGTCGTCCAGGAGATGTGCGCGCGGATGGGTGCGGTTACCGGTAAAGGGCTGACCGATCTGATCCGCGAGGAGTTCTCGCTCAGGTGGACGGCGTTCGTGATGCTCGTGCTGCTGATCGCGAATGGCGGTATCGTCGTCTCGGAGTTCGCGGGAATAGCGGCGGCCTTCGAACTCTTCCATGTCTCGAAATATATCAGCGTGCCGCTGATGGGGTTCGTTGTCTGGTATCTGATCGCGAAGGGGTCATACCGGCGGGTGGAGCGCGTCTTCCTCGGTATGGCGCTGCTGCTCCTATCGTACCCTATCGCCGCCTTCCTCGCCCGGCCGGACTGGGGCGATGTCGCGCATCAGACGGTCACGCCGCATATCCAGTTCAACGCGGCGTACCTCTTCGCAGTCGTGACGATCATCGGTACGACGATCAGCCCGTACATGCAGATGTACATTCAATCCTCCGTCGCGGAGAAGGGTGTCAGCCCGCGTGACTACGCCGTGACGCGCGCCGATGTCTATGTTGGCAGCATCTTCGCGAACCTCACCGCAATCCTGATCATCGTCGCAACGGGGGCGACGCTCTTCGTTGCTGGGAAGACCGACATCACAAGTGCAGCGGACGCGGCGCAGGCGCTCAAACCAGTAGCGGGGTCGTTCGCCGGCATCCTCTTCGGGGTTGGGCTGCTCGGTGCATCGCTGCTCGCGGCGGGCGTGCTGCCTTTGGCGACGGCGTACGGGCTGTCGGAGGCGTTCGGCTTTGAGAAGGGGGTCAATCAGGGGTGGCGGGACGCGCCCGTCTTCCTCGGCATCTTCACCGGGCTGATCGCCGCCGGTGTGCTTGTGACGCTCGTTCCCGGCCTGCCGCTCGTCAAGGTCCTGGTGATTACGCAACTAATGAATGCGCTCGCCTTACCGTTCGTGCTTGTCTCAGTGCTGAAACTCGTTAACAATCGCGGCCTGATGGGGGAGTACCGCAATGGCGTCGCGTACAATATCGTCGCCTGGGCAACGACGATCATTGTCAGCGTCCTCTCACTGGCGATCCTCATTAATACTGTGCTCGGCTTCTTCGGCCTCGGCTTCGCCTGATGCGTTTCTTCACGAGGGAGACATGGAAGGGGATCTGATGAGCGACGAGCGGGCCGTCGAGCAGGCAGCAGAGCGGCTGATTGCGGACTTTTCGGGCGAGGCGGCGTTCATTGCCCGCAATTTGGCGACCGGCGCGGTGATTGGCTACCGACCGGATGCGGTGATGCCGACAGCCTCCACAATCAAACTGCTCGTGCTCGCCGAACTCTACCGGCAGGCGGAAGCCGGGGCCGTCCGCCTTGATGATCCGCTTTCCATCCATCCCGACGACCGGCGGGGCGGCTCCGGCATTCTCAAGGACCTCTCACCCGCTCTCGTTGCCACGGTTCGCGACCATGCAATCCTGATGACGGCCCTTTCGGACAATAGTTCGACCGCCGTGCTCGTGCGGCTACTCGGTCTCGACCGCATCCTGCAATCGGCGCGCGAATGGGGGATGGCACAGACAACCGCAACGTTCGGCTCCGGCGATATCCGCTCCTATGCAACGAGCACGCCGCGCGACATCGTGCAGCTCCTGGCGCTGATCGCGCAGGACGCAATCGTCTTGCCCGCCGCGTGCGCCGCGATGCGCGATGTTCTCGTCACGCAGCAGTATCACGATCAGATCGGGCGCTATTTGCCGTTCAATCCATATGCCCGCAGCGGCTACGATCATCCGGGGCCGGTGATCGTCCGCAGCAAGAGCGGCTTTTCCGGCCCGAGCGGCGTTCGTGTAGACGCGGGCATCGTCGAGTTGCCGAACGACGTGCGTTACGTCCTCTGCTTAATGACCGAAGGCAGCACCGATCACCTCTACCGACCGGAGCATGACGGCGCGACCTTGAATGGCCGCATCTCGCGCCTCATCTTCGATGCCTGGTGGCCGCCGGATGTGCCGATGCCGACTAAGGAGTGTTCTGAATAGAACATATCCCATAAGATTATCCTATGAGGTTGTGTGCGCGCCGGATGATGTACCGATCATCTGCCCGCGAGACGCGCGACAATCGGTGCCGCCGCTTCCATGTTGCGGTCGGAGATGACGTAATAGGAAAACCCGTATCGCTCGCGCCGCGCCTGTAGCTCCTCGATAATCCGGTCCACGGAACCGATCAAATCGGAGGGCATTGCGAGCACATCGTCAACGGAGACGCCGCTCCAGCCGCGCGCCCGGATCTGCTCCGCCGCCGCGCGCCGGTGGTCGTCGGCAATGATGACGTTGGGAACGAGGCTCAGTTCGATGGCGGCGAAGCGGTCGCCCGCCGCTTCATGGATCCAGCCGAGTTGACGCTCGACCGCTGCCGCTAAACGCGGCGCGACATCGCGCGAGAGGACGCCATTCGCCGTGGAGGTCGTGAGGATGCCGATGATGTCCGCCTCCCGCGCCGCGATCGAGAGCATCCGCCGCCCGCCCGCTCCGACGAGGATCGGCGGATGCGGCCGCTGCACGGGCTTGGGGAAACCATCAAAGTCGGTCAGAGTGTAGTGGTCGCCGGAGAAGGTGAACGGCACGTCCGCGAACAATCCTTTGAGGACGGTCAGCGATTCCGCGAAGCGATCCACGCGCGTGCCGGGCGGGTCAAAGGGGATGCCGGCCTGATCGTACTCCTCCTTGAGGAATCCCGTGCCGATTCCCAATTCGAACCGCCCGCCGGAGAGCAGATCGAGCGTCGCCGCCTCCTTCGCGAGCAACACCGGCGGCCGGTAGTCGTTCGCGAAGACGAGCGTGCCAATCCGTAGCGTCTCCGTTACGGCGGCGACTGTCGCGAGTGCGGCGAAGGGCGCGAGTTGATGCCCGAATGGCGGCTCGATAAAGTGATCGCGGATCAAAAGGGTCGCGTAGCCCATCGCCTCCGCCGCGCGGGCTGTGCCGATCAACTCCTCCCGTGTGCTGATATGCTCGCCCAATACCCCGAAACGGAACGGATGATATGCCAAGTGGTATCTCCTTGCATTGCCCATAGTAGCGCAGGCATTCTAGCCTGCGAGATTGCAGACGAAAATCTCTACTCCCACCATAACGGAGCATGCGGCACCGATCTATCCGATTCTTGCGGGCAAAGTGGTGAGACAGACGAGGCCAAAGAACGGGGCTGTTGGTCAGTCTGGCACACGCGGGGCGGAGATGATTTGGCTGGCGCGGGATTCGGTGAGGGAGTTGGCGAACTTAATAAAGAGCCGGGCAAACTCTTGTCGCTCGCTGTCGGGCCAGCCCCGCGTGATGTGCTCGAAGGTGGCGCGTTGATAGCATTGGGCCGCCGCCGCGAGCGCGCGACCAGCGTCAGTCAGTGTGAGCTGGATGCGGCGGGCATCGGTAGATGAGGGAGCGCCGGAAAGGTAACCGGCCCGGATCGTTTCTGATACGAGGCGACTTGCGGTCGAGGGATCAATATCGAGCCGCCGCGCGACCACGCCAATTGTCATCTCCTCGCCGGATTCCGTCGCCCCCGCTTCAACAGCCTGCACGACGAGAATCCGCGAGAGTTCAAGGGCACGCCGGGAATGCTCCGTCACACGTTGACGCATCGGTTGCCTGCTGAACATCCGACCAAGCCGAAACAATGCCTGCCCGGCTTCATCCAGTACAGATGGAGTGTCGTTTTCGCCTGCGACGCGTGCGTCGGGTTTCAGCATCATAGGGCGAGGTGCCATATCATCCATTGCATCATCTTACCACTTGACGTATGCGTCATACACTTTTATTATATGCATGATACATGCATATACATGATTGGCAGGTACGGAGTAGAATTAACGCGGAGAAAGGGGCAGAAGAATGAGCACATATCTTCTCATCCATGGTGGTTGGCATGGCGCATGGTGTTGGAACAAGGTCGTGCCCTTGCTGAGGTAGGGTGGGCACACGGTCATTGCCCCCGATTTGCCGGGCCACGGGCGGGACACGAAATACGCTGGAGACCATCCATATGAACGCTATGTGCCGCGCGTGTGCGAGATTCTCGATGCGCAAACGGAGCCTGTCATTCTCGTCGGTCATAGCTCGGGTGGAGCAATTATCACCGCTGTTACCGAAGAGCGCCCGGAGCGAATTAGCGTTCTCATCTACCTCGCGGCCTTTCTTCTGCCGCAGGGCATCGCACCGCCAGCGATCATGCGAGACGACACAGAATCCCTCCTCGCGTCGTCGCTCGTCGTTAACGCGGAACAACGGACGGTGATGGTACGGAAAGAGTGCGCGAAGCAGGTCTTTTATGCGGACTGTTCCGATGCGGACGTGGCGTGGGCAATCAACCTGCTCGTGCCGGAACCACTCATACCGCAAGGCGTCACGGCATTCCCGGTGCCCGCGACAGACATTGAGCATGTGCCGCGCCTGTACATCGAGACCCTTCAGGATCGCGCCCTCAGCCCGGCAACTCAGAAGAAGATGTACACGGCGCTGCCTTGCCAGAAAGTCTACTCGCTACCAACCAGCCATTCGCCATTTCTCTCTGCGCCGGACCAACTCGCGACCTGTTTCCTGGAAAGCGGCTCGCTATTCCCGCGTCCCGCAATGCGCTGACCGCATATCGGTCGTGGTATCGTACGCTCCGTGATCGTCGTTGGTCCTTCGTGTCTGGGAGTATGTGGTGGGAGAGCGCTGGGAGACGATCACGACGATTCGGGATGGTTTGTACGACCGTATCCCGCTCAATGCGCCGGAATCCGCGCTGATGGCGACGGAGGCATTTTTGCGGCTGGATCGTATCCAGCAGTTGGGGTTCGTCTCGCGCGTCTGGCCGGGGGCGAAGCACACGCGCTTCGAGCACTCGCTCGGCGTCATGCATCTGATGCGGCAGGGAATTGCCCAATTGCGGCGGCATGACGGGCCGGTGACACTCAGCGATCACGACGCGCACACGGCGACCGCGACGGCGCTTTTGCACGACATCGGGCATTATCCTTTCTCACACGCGATTGAGGAACTCGGCCCGCCGATTTTGAAGCACGAGCAAGTCGGGCGGCGGATCATCCTCGGCGCGGAAGTGTCGGATGTCCTGACGCACGTCTGGGGCATTGATCCATTGCGCGTCGCCGACTTTATTGATCCGCCGGGGCCGCCGCAGACGCCGCAGGACGCCTTGATTCGCGGCCTGCTTTCCGGCGCGCTCGACATGGACAAACTCGATTATCTGCCGCGTGATGCCCGCGCCTGCAATGTGCCGTATGGCCGCGTGGACACGCCCCGCCTGCTCGATGCGCTCTGTGTGCGTGAGGTGAACGGCGCGGCGCGCATCGTCGTGGACGACAAGGGGATCAGCCCTTTGCATTCGCTAATTAACGCCCGGCAGGAGATGTTCGACAATGTCTACTGGCACCACACGAACCGCGCCTGCATGGCGATGCTCCTGCGCGCCGTGCAGGAGGCAATGGAGGCGGGCGTGATCGCGCCCGAGGAGTTGACGACGCACGATGACGCCTCGCTCCTGGCCTTCCTCAGCGAGCCAGTGATGCCGGACGCGACCCGACGGCTCGTCGCCGCGCTCCGCTCCCGCCGCATCCACAAGCGGGCGGTGGAGGTTTCCGCACGGGCAGGCGACCTCTTCCAGCGGCTCGGCGCGCTCTACTACCGCCCGCGTGACCGCCGTGCCGCCGAGATCACGCTGGCGGAGATGGCAGCGCATATGACTGGCACAGAGGTGCATGACAGCGACGTGCTAATTGACATCCCGAAGCCGGAGAAATGGTCCGCCGATGTTTGGGTGGAATTCGACCGACCGCCCATCGGCTTCTCGCCACTCATGCCGTGGCACGAAGTTGTCGGCGCGCAAACCGATGACTTCCGCCGCTACGAGGAACACCGGCGCTTGATCCGTATCGTCGCTACCGACCCGCTACGCGACGTGCTGCGCCGCGAGTGGGCAAACCTCGTCCTGCCCCTCCTTGGCGGCGTCCTTTGACAGGGTGGCGTAGGCTTCAGCCTGCGCGAGAGATTGCAGGCTGAAGCCTACGCCACCGTATTCACCGTACTATCGGAGACGCGATGACGGCAATCGAGGATGAACAACACTATGAAAGCCAAACATTTACGGCGGTGACTGCATCGGTGCAAACCTTCAGCGGCGTTGACTTCACCGGGTGCGTCTTCGACCGTTGCGTCTTCACGGAATGCGCATTCTCCCATTGTTCGTTCGCCGATTGCCGCTTTACAGGGTGCGATCTCAGCCTCGCGCGTGTGCCCGGCAGCCGGTTCACCGATACCCGATTTCACACATCCAAACTGCTCGGTGTGGACTGGACAAAGGCGGGCGACGCGGTAATTTCCAAACTCTTCCTCTCCGTCCATTTCGATGACTGTCTACTCAACTACGCGACCTTTTTCGGCCTGACGCTCCGCCGGGGCCGGTTCGTCGGCTGCATCGCGTACGAGGTAGATTTTCGCGACGCGGACCTGACCGAAGCGGTCTGCACCAGGACTGACTTCACTGGCAGCAAGTTCCACCACACGAACCTCACCAAAGCCGATTTCCGGCACGCCACGGGCTACGCGATCAACCCGGCCACGAATACCGTCACGAAGGCGCGCTTCTCGCTCCCGGAAGCAGTGTCGCTCCTCAGCGGCTTTGATATCGTCATCGAGTAGCACACGAATCCTGGTTAGCATTTTGCCTCAGTGTTCCTTTGTGATGTATGGATCCAGCATTGGCATACAATATGCGTTCCTGGAATGGGCGGTACTTTGCCGCGCTCTTTTGGAGTGCTTATGGGAAGAGGTATGAGACCATGACCGCGATCAATGCACGCACGCTTATCGGCCGCGCTGTCGTCAGTGTCGCGGATGGCGAGAAGTTAGGGCTGATCTCCAATGTCCAACTCGATCTCACGCAACGGACCATTCTCGGCTTCCTGATGGGTGGCGACGGCGGTATTTTCAATCGCGAGAAGCCATCGTTTGTTCCCTTCGCGCAAGTGCGTACATTCGGACGGGATGCCGTAACAATTCAGGACAAGAGCGGCATCACCATCGCGGAAGGTGCGCCGCACAACACTGCTGCGGCGTTGGGCGATCTCAAGAAGCGCGTCGTCACGGCCAGTGGCGAGGTGATCGGCGATGGCGAGGATGTGGTCTTCGATGATGCTTCTGGCGCAATCACCGCGCTCCAACTCGCGCCGAAGGGGGGCTTCCTGGGCATTGGCGCGGCAACGCATGCCGTGCCGATGGAGCAGATTGTTGGGTTCGGTCGCGATGTTATCACCGTCCAGGATTCCGCCCGGCCGGACACGCCGCATCAATAATCAGCAAGCAGCCATGGGCCTCGCCCTACGTCGCGGGAAGGAGTGCCCCCGATGTTCGAGGGATTTGAACTGACAATGATTGATATCGGCAATGCGGTCATCCGTGCGCGACACGGCGGCAGCGGCCCGCCGCTTTTGTTGCTCCACGGCCACCCCCAGACACATGTGATATGGCACAAGATCGCCCCACGCCTCGCGCGGGATTTCACGGTGGTCGCTGCCGATCTCACAGGTTACGGCGACAGCAGCAAGCCGCCGACCGCTCCCGACCATACGCCGTACTCGAAGCGTGCGATGTCGCGGGATCAAGTCGCGGTGATGCGGCATCTCGGCTTTGAGCGGTTCTTCGTCGCCGGTCACGATCGCGGTGGTCGTTGCGCCTACCGCATGGCCCTCGATTACCCCGAGCGCGTACGCAAACTCGCCGTGCTCGACATCATCCCAACGAGTGAGGCCTTCTGCCGCGCGGACATGCAGTTCAGCCTCGAATTCTGGATGTGGTTCTTTCTGGCGCAGCCCGCTCCCCTCCCCGAACGGCTCATTGGGGCGGATCCGGACATCTTCTATCTCCGTCTGTTGGGGCAGGCGCGGGATCACATGCCACCGGACGCCCTTGAAGACTATCTCCGCTGCGTCCGCAATCCCGAAACGATCCACGCCATGTGTGAGGATTATCGGGCCGCTGCCACACTGGATTTCGCGTACGACGAGGCGGATCGGGGCACACGGCGCATCGCCTGCCCAGTGCTCGCATTGTGGAGCCGGGACGTGCTCGGCGAGTGGTACGATGTTCTTGCGATCTGGCGCGACTGGGCGGACGATGTGCGGGGCCGGGCGCTTGATTGCGGCCATTATCTCGCTGAGGAAGCGCCGGACGAAACCTATGCGGCGTTATACTCCTTCTTTGCCTGATGTCGCCACGATAGACTCTTCTGAACGTGCGATCACCATGTCTTCTGTTCGTCGTGCGCTCTGGTGATTGTCATATTCATCGGGTAGAATCGCCGTCTACTACCGACTGGCGACTGACGATTGACGACGGAAAAGAGCCGCAATGTCCGAAGATCAGGCATCCGCATCGAATGGCGCGCATCCGACGAGCGCGCAGACGCAGCAACAGTTCACATTTCTCAGCGAAGTGCGCTCCTACGTCGGCGAGGAGGCGGGATGGATCCGCACACTTACCGATGCCATCCAGCACGGGGTGGCGGGCGAGGAAACGGCAACGGACGTGGGCCGTACGGTCGCGGATGTCAGCGCGCCCTATCGCGCGGAAATCGCTCGTCTGCGCGGCCTCGACGTACCGGAGGGATGTGAGGCGGCGGGCACATCGCTGATCGCGGAGACCGACGCAGCGGAAGAATATCTCGCCGCCCTCGCTCGCTGGACGGCAGCAGGACAGGTGGGCATCTCACTCCTGCGCGACAATGCCGGGGAAGAGGTCCATCAAGCCCTTGAACATTTTCTCGCCGCGCGCGACGCCTTCGAGCAAGCCTACACAGAGGCCGCCCGGCTCCTCGAATGAATCAGTCGTCACTCGTTACTCACTGTTGGTAGCTGCTCTTTGGCGTGCGTGAATGACGAGCAGCCTACCGCGGCCGCTGACCGAAACCGTTGCGTCGGAAGATACCAGTTCGTTGGAGACGCCGATGTTGTCGCCGAGGCGGAAGATGGTGGGGAGTGGGTAGAGGAGACCGTCACCGGAGACGCCCGTCACTTCCTCGGTGAGGGCGAGGAGGGAGACGTACTCGCCCGGCACGCCGTGGAGAGCGACCGATTCGCCGGGGCGGAGGACGAGCATCGTGTGCAGCGGGTCCACGAGCAGAATGCGGACGCCCGCGAATGCCGACGCGGCGAGCGAGAGCGCGGTGGCGAGCATATGATCGTAGCGCGGGCCACCGAGTGCGCCGAGGACGGTGATCTCCGTCGCACCACGAGCGATGGCAATGATAATGGCGAGGTGCGTGTCGGTATAGTCCTTCGCCACCGGGTGCGTCTCGGTCGGGATGCCGCTGACGGCGAGTCGCGCGACGAGTTCCGGCCCCGCCGTGTCGAAGTCCCCAACCGCAAGATCGGGCACAATGCTGAGCCGTTCGAGGACGAGCGCCCCGGCATCCGCCGCAATCAACAGACCCGCTGCCGCGCACTGCCCGCGCACGAACGCGTCATCTCCTACCGGGCCACCCGTGACGATCACGGCACAGAGTGCTGAGTGCCATCTGTCGGTCGTACTAAGTGCTGAGTGTCGGATAGCCATCCCCATTGATGCTCATCGTTTCACGTAGAACGGTACCAATACTTTCCTGCTCCGTATCCGTATCATTCCGTATGATACGGCATCTTTCGCTCACAGAACGTGGTGAGATGCGGCACAATCGGCCCGAATAGGTAATTATACGGATGTTCAATTGATTCCTGTAGGCTAGTCTGGGGGTGTCGCACCGATACCGTATCAGGTATCCGCGCAGTCCATGCGCGTTCTGGCTGCAAATCATCGGCGCGGCAGGCAATCGGAGTAGCGCGCGACCATACAGTCAGGAAAGGGGTACACAATGGCATACAACGTTCACTGGGGGTTTATCGCGGCGGGTGCGTCGTTCCCTGTCGGCTATCTCATCAATGGTGGGCAGGATTTCGGCGCGCAGTTCGCGCAAGGCTCACCGGAGAATCCGGGCGGTGATCTCGTCACGGGGAACCACGGCAAAATCCTCGATGGGAACCGCAAAGTCACCTACTGGTTCGATCTCTCGAACCGCGGTACCAGCACCTTCTACATGCTCGAAGGTGGCGGCCTTTCATAGCATCGGGCGGGAAAACCGCCAATCGCTGAAGGAGAATGATCACATGACGAAACTCACCGTCGTTTCCGACGCCAATGGCAAACTGCTTGGGGCGGTCCCGAGTGGGCCAATCAAGTCCGGTAATGTCACGGTCGAATTCCAGCGGCATCCGACGCTTCGGTATCACGAAGTCGAAGTCGCCGACGAACTGCTGCGGCAGTCGCCGGACAAGATGCAGCAGGAACTCGAGCGGAAGATCAGTGCCACCGCGTAATTGCCCGGTGGATCATTGTTTCACGTCGTGTCGCGCAACGCTTCGATTTTCGCCATTATCGTCAAGAAGCAGGGGGCAGCCGCCCCCTGCTTCGTCATTCCCCGGCGGAATGATCGTGTGCGTTGTTTCCTCTCGCATCACTCTCTGTAGCAGTGTGATAGCATCTGGCCGATGGATCGAATGCTGTCGTACCCGTCGCACTGTCCGGGAAAGCGAACCCCGATTCTGCGGGGGAATACCCAGAGTGGTTCGCTTTAGACAGGCTGACACCCGATGACTTCCAGGATGACGGCGGCGGGATTCTTCAGTTCATTCGGCGAGGAATACGGGCGCATCTTCTCATGTTACCTGCAACGGGTCTCAGAAAAACGGCGGTACGCGGCGTGCAAAGGAATCCATGTCGTGTATGTGTATGCCTCGCGGTGGGCGAGGATGAACGAAATGGAAGGGACAACGCATGCCGACGATTACGGCTGAGGGAGAAAAGACATTCGAGGCACCTGCGGACAAGAAACTCGTCCTCGCCATTGAGGACGCCGGGATTGACATCCTGCACCGCTGCGGCGGCAACGCACGCTGCACGACCTGCCGTGTCGAACTGATCGCGGGCGACGCCGGGCCGATGGGAGAAGCGGAGCAGGGGCGACTGGAGCGCGAAGCCGATCTGCCGGAGAACGTCCGCCTCTCCTGTCAGATCCGCTGCGAGAACGACCTGACGATCCGCGTTATCAACTACCTGCACCTGACCGACCTCAGCGATCCCGGACCGCGCCCGGTAGATTAGTAGTGAGTAACGAGTAACGAGAAGAAAATATTCGCCCTTCTCGTTGCTCGTTGCTTCTTTGGAGGGCCGATCAGCGGCATCGCGCTGCGATACGATAACGAGAAGGGCGACGGAATGTTTTGGCATGCCGATGTTGCAGCAAATGAGCGATTCATGTGGGGAATAACTGACGCCATGACGCCTATTTCTGCCCTGCCGATCGCTAACTTGCCGACTACCTGCTCGTCCCGGTTGCTATTTGCTTGACAGGTATGCTAGAATGCGGAACGCACAGGTGCGGGGATGCCCCGCATCATGACAGGGCCAGTTGGCTGTTGCCCATTGTCTCCCCTGCATTGAGTTCTCTCGGACCCACGTTAGGATAGTGCGTGACCAGAGCAATGCCTGTGTCCCGAATGGCGCGGAAAGACCGTGGAGCGTCGCCCCTTTATTTCCCGTGTGTCGCGTGGTAGCGCGTGTGATGACAAGGGCCGTCACATGATGACATACCAGCGGAGCCACGTCGTACGGCCTTGCGCTGAGGGCCACACGGGTTTTCTACGTCCGCTGCATCGCGCGTCTTCGCGCTGCATCTGATCTATCCACTTCAAGCAAAGGACAAAGCAACAACTTATGAATGACGACATGCAAGGAACTACGCTGTTGGACGAGCGCCCGGAGACGGCCGAAGCGACGCCTTCCCTCGTTGCCGAAAAAATCGACCGCCGTCGCCGCCCTCGTGCCCCCAAAATCCAGGAAGCCGCCGCTCCTCCGTCGGCGTCCGTGACGGCGGAAAAAGCCGTCGCGCCGCGCCGCCGCACACGCGCCGCTGCTCCTCCGGTTGGGACATCCGCGTCCATTGATGACACGCCGGAGCCGACCGTGCCTTTGCAAGCGCATTTGCCGGATGCCGCTACGATGGCGAGCGCGAATGGATCGGACGGGGAGGCAGCCGCACCGCAGGTCATCTCGGATCGGGCGATGTTCGGCGACGCGGGCCTGATGACGACAACCGAGCCACCGGAGATGCCGGAGCCGCCCGCCGCCCTCGCTCCGACGCGGGAAGTACAGGTCCGGCCACCGCAGCAGCAATACACCCGTCCCTCGCGTGAGGAGCAACGGCCGCAGCGCTCGCAAACTGGGCAGCCCTACGCCCGTCCCCCGCGCGACGATCAGCGCCAGAGCCAGAATATGCGCCCAGATCGTGGCAGCATGCAGGGGCGGCAGAATCTGCAAGGGCAAAACGGCAACCGGAACAATCAGCAATCGCGCAGCGCCGATCGGGGCAACGAACGACGCAGTGGCAGCGAATACCGCGCGAGCGGGCGCGACTATACGAACATTAACGGCGCGTCCAGCCGCTCCTATGAAACCGTGCGCTCGCCCGCTTTCGCGATTGAGCCTGCTACTGCGCCGAACAGCAACGACCTGACCGTCGCGGATTTCGACGCGAAGAGCCAGGAAGAATTGTTGGAAATGGCGAGCGACTGGGGTCTCGCGAACCCGACGCGCCTCCGGCGGCAGGACCTTATCTACCGCCTCTTGCAAGCGCAGACAGAGCAGCAGGGCAACATCTTCGGCTCCGGCGTCCTCGATATCGTCGAGGATGGTTACGGTTTCCTGCGGCAGGAACGCTTCCTGCCCGGCCCTGAGGATGTCTACGTCTCGCAGTCGCAGATCCGCAAGTTCAGCCTGCGCACGGGCGACTTCGTCTCCGGCCAGGTGCGGCCGCCGAAGGAGAGCGAGAAGTTTTTTAGCCTTCTCCGCGTCGAGGCGATCAACGGTGTCAGCCCCGATGAGGCACGCAATCGCCCGCACTTCGACTCGCTCACGCCGATCTTTCCAATGGAACTGCTGGAACTCGAAACGCGCCCTGATGTCCTTTCGACGCGGCTCGTGGACCTCGTCGCGCCGGTCGGGCGGGGACAGCGCGGGCTAATCGTCTCACCGCCGAAGGCTGGCAAGACGATGCTCCTCAAGCAGATCGCCAACGGTATCACCACCAACCATCCCGATGTCCACCTGATGGTCTGTCTGATCGGCGAGCGTCCCGAAGAAGTGACGGACATGCGCCGCTCAGTGGACGGCGAAGTCGTCTCCAGCACCTTCGATGAGCCGGTCGAGGATCACGCGAAGGTGGCGGAGATGGCGCTGGAGCGGGCCAAGCGGCTCGTTGAAGGTGGGCGCGATGTCGTCATTCTGCTGGACTCGATCACCCGCCTTGCCCGCGCGTACAACCTCGCGGTGCCGCCCTCCGGGCGCACGCTCTCTGGCGGTATTGACCCGGTCGCCCTCTATCCGCCGAAGCGGTTCTTCGGCGCGGCCCGCAACATCGAGGGTGGTGGGAGCCTGACGATTGTCGCGACCTGTCTGATAGATACCGGCTCCCGCATGGACGACGTAATCTACGAAGAGTTCAAGGGCACCGGCAACATGGAACTGCATCTCGACCGTAAACTGGCCGAGCGGCGCATTTATCCCTCGATTGATGTGCAGCGCAGCGGCACCCGGCGTGAGGAGCTGCTCCTCTCCTCCAATACCCTTCGACAGGTCTGGACGATGCGCCGCATGGTCTCCATGCTCGGTGGCTCCGAGGGTATCGAACTGATGCTCAGTCGGATCGTCAAGACCGACACGAACGAGGAGTTCCTGCTCACGCTCAACAAGGACGTGTAAGGTTAGATAGAACCGAAGCGCCGCCCCCTTTTTGGGGCGGCGTTTTTTCTTTGCTCAGATCAGTGCATCGTTATCAAGAATCTTCGGCGTGATACACTGAAAGGGCGGAGATGCGGTATCTCATTGATGAACACACCCGCGAGCGCATGGAGCAAAGAAAAATTACCGATGCCGAGATTGACGCGACGATTCGGAAGCCCGACGGTCGGTATCATGATCCGAAAGGGCAAGTAGTGTTCTTCCGAATGATTGATAGGCGGATCATCCACGTTTGCATTTGGAAGAACTGCAAGCCGATGACAACCCGCACGACATGGTATGAGTAAGGGGCCGATCCTATGCCACGGATGACCTACAACAAAGATGCCGACGCTGCGTATATCTTTCTCCGCGAAGGTATGGTGGTCACACGAACTCGGAATCTTGATGGATCCCGTCTCGTGGACTACGCGGAAGACGGAGAACCGATTGGAATAGAATTGTTGGACGTAAGCAAGGGCGTCAATCTCGATGATTTACCGGCACGGGATGCTGTGTCCATCCTCCTTGAGCAGCAGCATATCAAGGTCTTCGCGTAACCTGCCGCGTGGCATCGCAGCCACCACGGGTGATAACCGTGAAGGTGACGAAATGAATGAAGAACGCCGCTTCCCATATATGACGTATGACGCGGAAGTAGATGCCGCATACGTCTACTTCCGTAAAGCGCCGTGGGATCATATGGACATCGTGGATAACTGTCGGAACATTGATTATGGGCCGGACGGTGAGCCAAATGGTGTGGAATCATTGTATGTAAGCGACGGCGTCAATCTCGACGGATTGCCCCGACGTGACGTGGTGGAGCGTCACATTCTCATCTTCGCCTGACGGCATCTATTCAGCGATCCATATTCGTTCCCTCCACGGTCTGCACCGCGTGATAGGCAGCCTGTGCGACAACCTCGGCAAGTCATGCGTTGAGGCTTTTCCCCTCCTGTTCGGCAACCGCCTCCGCAATGCGTGGTACAGTGGGACTGGAACAATCTCATCATACGGGAGAGGAAACAAGGAGGCCGTTATGCCCGGATTGAGCGAGGCGCAATTGCAGCAATTTGCGGACGAAGGCTATCTCGTCGTTGAGGACGTGCTCGATCCGGCGCGGGACTTCGCGCCGGTGATGGACGAGTATCGTGCCATCCTCGACGGCATCGCCAATACACTCTCCACGGAAGGCGTGATCTCATCCCGGTACGAAACCCTCCCATTCGCGGAGCGGCTGACGGAGATCTGCGCGGAGAGCAAACAGGTCCTCTCGCAGCACTTCGATTTTTCACTGCCGCAGAAGGGTGTGCGGTTCGATACACCGATCTATACCGGCCCGGCGATGTTCCGCGTCCTCTCGAATGCCCACCTGCTCGATCTCGTTGCAAGCGTGATTGGGCCGGAAATATTCTCCTGCCCAGTGCAGCACACGCGCATGAAACTACCTAAGCGCGCCGTCGCGGATCCGGCCAATGGCTTGATCGCCAAGATTCCGTGGCATCAGGATAACGGTGTCTTGATGCCGGAGGCGGACGAATCGTCCATCCTCACCGTCTGGATGCCCGTCACGGAAGCGACAGTCGAAAACGGCTGCATGCAAGTCATTCCGCGCAGCCACGGGCGCGAACTCTTCGATCACTGTCCCGGTGGGCCGGGTGGGTTGGGGATCCCTGACGCGCTGCTTCCACCCGGCGATCCGGTTGCCCTGCCGATGAAGCCGGGCAGTGTTCTGCTCATGACGCAGAGCACTGTCCATAGTTCACTCGATAATGTGACGCCCGATCAGGTGCGGATCAGTTTCGACCTGCGCTTCCAGCCCATCGGCCAGCCGACGGGTCGCCCTGCCTTCGCACAAGCCGGATTCGTCGCCCGCTCCGCGACGCACCCGGAATTGGTCGTCCGCGATCCCGCCGTTTGGTCGCGTCACTGGCTCGCGGTGCGCGACCAACTGGCAGCGGACGAAGACCCCGCCTATAACCGCTGGCGCGCGAACGCGGCGGCCTGCGCCTGATATATGCACAGGAGCTATAGCGCTACCGCTTGATCGAGGGGCGGCGCCGAGCGGACATGGGTGTTGCAGGTGGTGATGAACGCGAGCAACATTAGCCAGCCACCAATGCTGAGGATCGTGGCGGTACTTCCCGCGTATTCCAGCAACCATCCCGTAAGCGCCAATCCGAGCGGCTGAATCGTTGTCGCAATCATCCGAAAGACGCTGTTCACTCGTCCTTGCAGGACATCGGGGATGAGCGCGAGGCGGTAACTGAACTGGACCGTATCGTAACTCGGGCCGACGAGCATGAGGATGAAGAGAACCAGCGCGAGCGCGAGCGGGGTGCGTGCTGCGCCTAGCAGCAGGAAGAGCAGCGCAGCGCACCAGCAAATACCGCTGATCGCGGCGCCGAAGGAGAAGCGACGCTGGATGAGGGGCGACAGCAGTGAGCCGATGGTCGCGCCGATACCACCAATACCGAGGATGAGGCCGATCTGTGTGGATGACGCGCCCTGCCGCTGCGCGACCACCACAGCGATCAGGAAGACGCCATTGGCAATCCGCAATCCTGCCGTCAGAAACGCCATGTAGCGGATGAGGGGATGGTGCCAGAGCCAGCGCAACCCCTCCCCGATTTCCTGTCGGATTGATCGTTGCACCGATGTTCGCTCCGCCTCGAAACGGACGCGAATAAAGGCGAGTGAGATGGCCGAGGCGACGTATGATAGAGCGTCAGCAAGGAAGGGGATCGTACGGCCAGCGGCGTACAGGATGCCACCGAGCGATGGACCGAGGAGCGCCGCCACGCCATAGGTCGCATGTGCATCGCCGTCGCACTCGGGAGTTGCGTCTTCTCCACAACATGTGGAAGGGCGGCAGCTTCCGCGAGGCTGAAGAAGACGTAGAGCGTCCCCTCGATGAAGGTCACGAAATAGAGTTGCCAGATCGTCAGGAGTCCGAAGGCAAACGTGAAGGGGATGGCACCCAGGACGAGGGCGCGGGCGATGTCGCAGAGGATCATCGTCCGCTTGCGGTTCCAGCGGTCCACGAATGCGCCCGCGAGGAGACTAAAGATGAGGTACGGAATCGTGCGGACGGCAGCCGCGAATCCGGCTTGAGCCGGTGAATGAGTGAGGGCAAGAATGAGCAGCGGGAAGGCGAGTTCTGAAACGCCCGAGCCGATGGACGAGACAGTTTGACCGCTCCAGAGGATGACGTAATCGCGATTGCGCCAAAGGGAGACCTCGCGACGTGACTCAATCGGTGTATGTGTCAACTTGTCCCGTACCTCTTCGCTGTCTCTGTTACCCGCAGGGTCGATTCTACTGCCAACAAAATACGACCTACTGCGGTACATCCTATAGATCCTGGCTTCGTGTAAATACGGAGCGCAATCGGATGATCCGCTCGGGGTGCGATAAGACATTGGTGCTATCCACGAACTGGTCAATGCCGCCGATGAACGACGCGACATCGCGCAGCATCTTGTCCGCAATGGTCTCGCGAATCGCACCGGCGAAACGTTCCGCGTGGATCACCATGAAGGGACGACCATCCTCATCCTTGAATGGGCGACCGTGGTAGTGCCCGGTGCGCGGATCGAGCGATGCGGTGATGCCGAGGGCATTGTGCATGCGTGCAACGGTTTCGTAGGTGACGGTGAGCGACTGCTCGCGTTCTTGCCATGTTGCCGCGTGGAGTGCATCGCGCAGGATTGGCACGAGCGCGGGGCCACAGGTAAGATAGGAAAACGCCGTACCGAGCCATTTGCTGTACGGCGCGTACTGTCGCTCCATCAGAAAGCAGAGCCGCATGATCTTCCGCACGAGCCGCGCCGCAACGACCGCCGACCCCAATTCATCTCCGATCTCACCGCACCGCCCAACGAATGCCTCCTCCTGCGAAATCTGTTGCCATTGGGCGGCGAGGAGCGTGCGCCAGATTTCGTCCGGGTAGTAGGCGAGCCGCTGTCGTGCCGCCGTCAGCGCGCCGAACCCGTCGTAGAAGACCGCGCCGCGTGTCACTTCGATCAATGCCTGTTGCGGGCAAATGAGCCAGTCCACCGCCGTCATCTCCGCTACCGGATCGAAGCCGAGATGTTGAACGAAGAAGCGCGACAGTGATACGATCAGGACATAGTGCTGAATCGGACTATCCGGCAGCAGCACGTCGTCCGCGCCACGCGAGAAACGTGTTGGATAGCCACGGAATGTGTCCGGTAATCGCTCCCGTAGCGTCTCATCAATTGTAGCCCGATACCGTTCGTCGTCGGCATCGGGCAGGAAAAGCCAGCAACGCGGCCCCCAGCCGTGATCGGTGGAGCGTGCCGTATCGTAGCCGAGCACATCTGAACCATAACCGATCAGCGCGGTGGCATACGTAAGGCCGGGAAAGTGCGTGTCGAGGATCGGCGTGACCGCTTCCCAGTAGAACGCTTCGCTCAGTTGCAGGCCGGGGATGAAGTCGGGCATCGCGGTAGTCTCCGAGAGATGTCAAGGAAATGGAATCAAATCAACCGGCGAGTAGGTTCTCGGCAACGAAGAACGGAACACCTATTGCTTCGTGGAGCAGCACCGTCATTTTCCGAAGGAGTGCCGCATATCCGGTGATACAACATCCCTCGTAACCGATAGCGGAGATTTGGTCGGGCGGCAGTGTTTCTCGTCGCGCTCTCACAACACGAATGATTGCTTCAAGCGGCTCGGTCACTTCATTAGCGTGCATCTGGATCGTGCGTGACAGACCGACGGCTTGATCTCTCCCGCGCACATCCATAATCACATTTTCATCGAGCGGCATCGCGCTTCCCATCAAGAGTCTGATTTCTTCGGCAGTGCGCGCGGCGATGGTAATGTCGTATTTCCGCTTGATGTAGCGCGCGATTGCCTCATCGAGCGCTTCTCCGTTGCCAACATTAATAACGAGTGCGGGCATGGAATCGTCCTCCTACGTGGTGGCGTACCTTTCGGCGAAGGCTTCGCCGCGTTGGATGCGTTCGGCGAGGGGCGGGTGGCTGTAAAAGAGGAGGACGACCCAGCGAGGCGGGTCCATCTCCGCGAGGTTCTGGTTTGCCAATCGCTGCATGGCGGTGACGAAAGCAGGCGCATTGCCGGTCAGTGTCAGGGCATACGCATCGGCGGCACGCTCGCGGGCACGGCTATACGCATTCGTCAGCGGCATCGTCGCTAAACCGAAGCCGGAGAGGATGAGCGCAAAGAGCGGAAAGGCCGCGACATCGGCTACACCGCGATAGCCGAACGCATCCACGCCCGCGTGGAGGAGGAGATTCGCGATGAACAGTCCGATCAGCGTTACGGCAGTATCGAAGGCCATGCCGCGCCAGATGTCGCCGTGGACATGGTGGCCGAGTTCGTGCGCCATCACGACTTCAACTTCCTCCGGCATATAGTTGGCGATCAACGTATCGCCGAGGACGATGCGGCGCGTACTGCCGACGCCGGTAACGAAGGCATTGGCAGCGCTCGTGCGACGGCTGAAATCCATCGTGAAGACGCCGCGCACGCGCGTCCCTGCCCGCTCCGCGAGACGTAGCATGCGTTCCCGTAGTGTCGCGTCCTCGATCGGCGTGAATTTGTTGAAGAGCGGCATAATCAGCACCGGCGCGAGGTTCGACAGCACGACACTGAAGAGAAGATACACCGCGCCGCCCGCCAGCCACCACCAGTCCGGCAGCCGCCGCAACCCCCAATAAAGCAACTCGACCAGTCCCAGTCCGATGCTGCCGCCGATTACGGAGCCTTTTGCGAGGTCCGCCAGCCAACTCGCGAATGACTGATGCGAAAGGCCGTAGTGCCGGGGCAGATGCCAACCGCTATAGACGCCGAGCGGGAAGGTGACGATTTCGGCCGCCAGCCCGAAAATCAGCACGTAGACGAGCACGACGAGCCATTGATTCGTCGCGCGATCCTCGATCGCCGTCCGTACCGCCTTCGCGAGCGGCGTGACGACGAGCAGCGCCAGCACGATAAAGGTCGCCACCGTCCGCGCGAAATACAGTCGCCGCCGAATGCCAGCGTATTCCTTCGCCCGCGCCTGCCGCTCCGCACTCATCTCCGTCGAAACCGCCATATAGAAACCTCTTTGAACCACGAAGACACGAAGAGCACGAAGGAAGAGAAGAAAAAGGAGGGTACGAGCAGTCATCTCATCTCCCGCCAGACATTGTATTTCTCATTCTTGCTTTTGTGTCCGCCTCGTGCTCTTCGTGTCTTCGTGGTTCAATCTCCCGATCGTTCCAACGCGGGGCCGCCTTCGGTAGCGGCGCGGGTAGCGGGATCGAGTTGGAGGCCGAGGCCGTCGGCGAGGCGGGTGAGGTAGTTGAAGATGCCGACGATGTGCGCCACTTCGAGGCAGGCACGGTCATCGAAGCCGAGGTCACGCAAGGGTTGCCAGTCCGCCGCGACCATGCGGGTCGGCGTCGCGCTCATTTTCTCCGCGATGACGCAAAGGGCGCGCTGGCGGTCGGCCAGGTCAGGCACGTCACGCCATCGCCGCTCCTTGATCGCCTCGACAAGTGCCGGATCACCATCTTCGACACGCAGAAACTCCGCGTGGGAGGACGTTCAGTAGTAACAATCCTGCGCGGCAGCGGCGACGCCCGCAACCATCTCCCGCTCTTGCCGCGTCAATGCGCCCGGCGCGAACATGATCTGCGCAAAGAGCGCGGAGAACTTCGGCCCGATATCGGGATGCGCCTGCGTCAGGCGGGACATCGGCGCGAGGAAACCAAAATCGTACGGATGCCGGGGCGCGTCGGGCGGGATACGCGCGCGTATCTGCTCCTCGGTCGCCAGCCTCACCCATGCTTCGGGAACGGTCTGCTGGTCCACTGTGCCTCCCTGTCTGCTATAAGAGCAATGCGGATTCCACGCGTATCATCCGCTAGTTCCGATTTGCATTCAAATCAGCAAAAGGAGGCATCCATGTACATGAGTGTGCGGCGCTACACGACGAGCGGGCCGACCGCCGTTATTGAGAGAATCGTCACCGAAGGGTTCGTGCCGATCATCCGTGACGCACCAGGCTTCATTGCCTTTTACGTCGTGGATGGCGGCAATGGCAGCCTCGCCTCCGTCAGCATCTTCGCCGACGAAGCCGGAGCGGAGGCATCGAACCGCATGGCGGCAGGCTACATCGCCGAACACCTCGCGAGCCGCCTCGCGCTACAAGACGTTGTTGCGGGTGAGATGGTTGTTGAAGCAATCGGGTGATCGCCATTCGCTCGAACACCGGGATTACGTCACGTTCCCGCCCGCATTACCCGGATACGCTCGTTACTGAAGGGTGAGAAGTGACCCTGATACCGCTCCTGCAACTCGGCTCGCTGCCAATCATCCCCGGTGATGATGTGGCGACAGTGCGGGAAGTCACATCGGCAGATCATGCGCCATGATGAACTGACCGTGTGCGTTGCATAATCAATCGTCAGGTCTTCGTTCGATGCGATGTCCCGCCGCGCCACGACCGTCGTTGCGTCGCCCATCCAAAGGTTCGGGTCACACGAGTGATTCCCGAACCCGATCGGATCATCCAGATCGAGAAGCAGATTGCTCCCCTCGCCAATAGCCGCCGAATTGTACTTTCGCATCCGACGGGCAATCGCGTCGAGTTCATTATCCGTGATGTGGATACCGCCCCAGACTTCGACCACTTCATCTTCCCGTATCGCATCGCGCGCGAAGAGACCCTGACCTTTGATGGATGACGGGCGGATCATAACGCGCGGATCGAGCCATGACAAAGGAATCGGTCGCTCCATCTTTTCCTTCCTAACCTGCAACGCGCATCGCGCGCTGCGGCGAGAGCCAGAAAGGCGGCAGGTAAGCGGGGATGTTGGAGAAGGGGAGCACCTCCGGCTTGAGGTGGATGCCGAGTATGTCCTGCATGAATGCTCGTCGCTGCTGGATACGTTCCCATGCCTCCGGGTATTTTGCCGCGAAGGATACACGGAGCGATTCGTCCGCGAGGGCGATACCGTCCTCGATATTCGTTGTGAAATAGGGCGAATGGGTCGCGGGGATGACATCCACCTGCAAGGCCATGCCGGAGCGAAGGTGCTGCCGCGAATCGCGGAAGATCGGCGAGTTCAGCCACTCGTCTAAATGAATCAGATGGCCGGGATTAAGGCCAACGCCGAAGAAAGGATCGCCGAGGTGCCGGTCAATGATCGCAAACAATTCACCGCCCGTTACACCGATGCCGATTGCCTCGTACCACGCGACGACAGCACGGAAGTAGGGTGCGACGAGTTTGTCTACGTAGTCGTGGATGCCGCTTGGCAGACCGTCTGCATCACGCACGAGAAAACCCGCGCGGGCATTGAGCGCGCCCCAGAGGCCGAGCGCAACGGTCACCGGATCGCCCTCGCCAAGCACGCGGCTGGACGGACTGGGCAATCCGGCTACGGCCCGCGCGCCTGCCGAACACATCGGGTGGCAGGCAAGTGGGAAGCCATTGAGGCCCATCAGTCGCACGGCGTCGTATTCGGTCATCCCCGGTTGCACATGAAACAGAACCTTTTTGATCGCCTCGGAACTGAGCGTCGCGGCGTACTCGAAGCGGGCGAGTTGGTCCACCTCGTTGATGGCGCGGAGGCCGTGCGCCGGGTCCATGAAAAGGGCGGTCGCGTTCAGCGCGGCGCAGCGCATCTCGCGCACTGTGTCCACAAGATAGGCCGGGGCTTCGATCCAGGTGGCGGGTGTCACCGTCTCGACCGGCAGGAAGTATTTCCACCCCGCGACGCCGATCTTCGATCCCGGTACGACCCCGGCCTCGCGCAGGATCATCGCGAGTGGCTTGCTCGCGCCGCGCGGCTGCCCCGGCAGGCTGAAACTCTGATAGAGCACATGTTCTACTGGCACGGGGCTGAGGGCGGCATACGCCACTCCCTCGTTACCGACGAGCAGGGTTGGCAGGCGACCGGCCGCAAGGATCAGTAACGCCTCCTCGAAGCGCGGGTCATATCCCGTCAGATAGGTAATGTTCGCGAAGTGCTCGCGGTCGCCGTAAACAAGGAGCGCGTCATAGCCAGAGTAGGCGGATCGCTCCCGCGTCTCCCGCAACCGCGCCTCGTAGATAGCGACGGGAATTTCCGGTTCCATCTGCGGCGATCCGAAGTCCGGTAACGGTATCTCCGTATATTCGACGTGCGACACGGCGTGCGGCTCCTTCCTTCATGGCGAATGCATTCGACGCGAAACGATACCCGAGCAACGCGTAACGAGCAATGAGTGATGAGCGCGAAGCGCTGGCTTGCATGTGGAGGCGAAAGCGGTGATGCTTCGGTGACGTGATGAACCGACGATCAGGGAAAAGGGAATGCCGATGCCCGCCGATGAGATGACCCCCGAAGAAACACTGCTCGCGTTCAGCCGCGCCTTCCGCCGCATGGACCTCGATGCGATGATGGCACATATCGCGGAGGACGCGACAGCCTTCTGGCCCGCCAATGCGGGTCTGACCCGCCTCGACAAAGCCGGGATGCGTGCGCAGTTCGCCGCCACGATTGCCGCCGTCCGTGCGGCGGGCGGCACCGAAGTTGTCCGCACGCAATCCGACATGCGCACGCAACAGCTTGGCGATGTTGCGATCGTCACCTTCCACCTCCAGGATGAGCCGTTCGGCAGGCGTACCTTCGTCCTCAACTGGCGATGGGATCGCTGGCTGGTCGTCCACATTCATGGTTCGAGCGCGTGATAGAATCCTTGGTATCGGGACGTATATCGTACGGCACTAACGAGGAGCGCAGGAGTAATGGCCGCACCGACACTGCATCGCACCTTCACCGCAGCGGAATACGAGCGCATGGTGGAGATCGGCATCCTGTCCGAAGACGAGAATATCGAACTGCTCGGTGGGGAGATTAACGCAATGAGTCCGATTGGCGTCCACCATGCGTATGCGGTGCGAACGCTGACGAATCTGTTTGTCAAACAGATCGGACATGTCGCGATCATTGACGTGCAAAACCCGATCCGGTTGGACGACGACAGCATGCCACTCCCGGATATCGCCGTCTTGCGCCTACGGAACTACTCATCCGCGCTGCCCACGCCCGCCGATGTTCTGCTGGTGATCGAGGTCGCGGATTTATCCCTCGCGTACGATCGGGGGATGAAGTTTCCGCGCTATGCGGCGGCGGGCATTACCGAGGCATGGCTGATAGACCTTGCTGCCGAGATTGTGGAACGGCACACTGAGCCGCGCGACGGCTTGTACTGTCAGATCACCCTCGCCTCAACCGTCCTCACGGAACTGACGATCCCGGTAGATGTGATGCTTGGCGCTAGCGATACACCATAGCGGCGTTGCACGATTCAACGAAAGGAAGAGGATGAAACTTAGAGAAGCCCTGATCTTGCGCGCCGACAGCCAAAAGCGTGTCGAGCAGTTGCGCGCCCGGCTTCAGGCGAGCGTCATGGTTCAGGAGAGTGAGCAACCGCCGGAAGATCCACAAGCCCTCTTTGCCGAATTAAACCTTGCGGGACGGCGCTCCATTCCGCTACCTCCGATGGCGTATACACAACGACATGTGCTTCGACTGGGATCGTAGCGAGCGCGGCGTAGAGCCAGGCGGAACGGCGATACCGGGGTTCGTCCGACTCCGCGATGACGAGCAGATCGAAATCGCTGTCAGGTCGCGCTTCCCCACGCGCGCGACTCCCGAACAAGATTACGCGCTCTGGGTGCGCAATCGCTTCGATGCGTTCGACTATGGCATTGAGGATTTGCTCAGAATCCGGCATCCGTTCCTCCGTCGTTGGTTGCGTCCGTCGACGCTCTACCAAAAAATGAGGCAATCTGTGTTGACGTGTCCGCACACTCGACCGTACCATCGTGATCGTTCCCGTTGGCAACAGATGTCCGCGCGATAGAGGGATGCGATGAAAGTTACCAGCATCGAGACGCATTATGCGGCGGCGCAGGGTCGTCCGTGGATTCTCATTAAAGTGATGACGGATGAGGGCATCTACGGCTGGGGCGAGGCGACGTTGGAGGGCAAGGAGCGGGCAGTCATCGCGGCCGTCGGCGAGCTGGCGCGCTACCTCGAAGGCAAGGACGCCTCCCGCATCGAGCAGCACTGGCACGAGATGTATCGTGGCGCGTTCTGGGTCGGCGGCCCTGTGCTCAATACAGCGATCAGCGCGGTGGATCACGCGCTGTGGGACATCAAGGGCAAGGCGCTCGGCGTGCCGGTCTACGAACTGCTCGGCGGCAAGTGCCGCGACCGCATCCGCGCCTACGCAAATGGCTGGTCGCACGGCGCGCAGTCGCCGGAGGAGTTCGCGGAGCGTGCCGCCGAAGTCGTCGCAATGGGTTACACAGCGATTAAGTGGGACCCGTTCAAGCAGGCGGGCTTGTTCATTGATACCGAGACGGCGAATGCCGCCGTCGCCAATGTTCGCGCCGTGCGCGACGCCGTCGGGCCGAATGTAGATCTCTGCATCGAAGTCCATGGTCGTCTCTCACCCGCGAACGCGATCCGTGTCGGCAAGCGTCTGGAGGAATTCAACCCCTTCTTCTACGAGGAGCCGATCCCGCCAGAGAATATGGACTCGCTCGCCCTCGTCGCCCGTGCCGTCAACATCCCGATCGCGACGGGCGAGCGGCTCTTCACAAAGTGGGGCTTCAAAGACCTCTTCGAGCGGCAGGCCGCCGCCATTATCCAGCCGGACATCTGCCACGCGGGCGGCATTCTGGAGTTGAAGAAGATCGCCGCGATGGCCGAGACGTACTACATCGGCTTCGCGCCACACAATCCGAATGGCCCGATCTGCACCGCTGCCAGCATCCAGGTGGACGCCGCGACGCCGAACTTCCTCATCCAGGAGTTCGTGATCAGCGACGAACCGCTTCGCAGCCAGTTGCAGCAGGAGCCATATATGGTCGTGGACGGCCACTTCGAGATCCCCAACCGCCCCGGCCTCGGCGTCGAGATTAATGAGGAGTACCTGGATCGCGACGACCTCGTACCGCGCGACATGTACTCGATGATCCAGCCGAAGATGTAGAGCAAATCGGACAAAGCTGATTGAACCACGAAGACACGAAGAGCACGAAGGAAAAAGAAAATATGATCCTCTTCTCCCTTCTTCGTGTCTTCGTGGTTCGATTCCCTTCTCCCAAGGTTCGATTACTCGATCAGTAAGCGGCGTAGTTCGACGACCTGATCGCGGAGGAGGGCGGCTTTCTCGAACGCGAAGTTCTTGGCGGCGGTTTTCATCTGCGCCTCCAAATCCTTGACCATGCGCGTCAGTTCTTCCTTTGGCACGTCGGCGATCACGCCGTCCTCGGCGACGAGACCCTTCTCCGCCGCCACCGCTTT
>JAABUZ0100002871.1_pt1 | contig 27300 bp, 38 predicted proteins | sample 5562091 | NCBI WGS metagenome assembly JAABUZ01 (sample SAMN12813069, study PRJNA571459) | rock metagenome | isolation source: Antarctica rocks | place: Antarctica: Victoria Land, Linnaeus Terrace sud | collected 2015-12-21 | reverse complement strand
GGCTGAGCTTGGCGTTGCGGAGATTCTGGAGCGGGAGCGAAACCTTTAGCCATAGAGAATACAGGATAGGTTGATTGAATCTCTCCTATAGCACATTACAGTGCCGTTTTTCTTGCGCTTACCCTGGGCTAAATATGATACCAAATCAATACAAGGCTCAGCAACTAACCAACGTGCTGTCAGAGCTACAGAGCAACCAGGTCAACGGAGCTTTGTACTTAAAATCGGAGATAAATTCTGAAGGAAAGAAAAGGTTTCGCGTTCTAGTTTGGAAAAATGGCCGCATTGTGTATGGTGGCTTAAACGTTCCTAATAACCAAGACTTTGCCAAAATGCTGGGGCAGAAATTAAATCGATCCTGGATTGATACTGCTATCAAGGTAGCCATAGAAAAGGCGACAAATAAAACATCACTTCGGGAGCTTTTACAGCTGCTTGTCAGCATGCGGCTGTTTACCTGGGAGCAAATTGAAACCGTAGTTCACGCCCAAATCGTGTCGACGGTAGAACAAGTATTACCCTATTCTGGACAGTTTAAGTTTGATAGCACGGCTGAGTTTAGCATTGGTCGTGGCTTGGAATGGTCTAAGTTGATGCTAGATTTAACTCACCGTCAGTCGCAGTGGTCAGCTTTTGCCCCCTTAATTCCATCGATGGAAGCAGTTCCTCATCTTCAAGCCAATACCTTACAAACGATTACAGATCCAATCGTGTTCCGGCACCTAGAGAAATGGGTTGATGGAGAGCGATCGCTCGTTGACATTGCCGAAGATTTGGATAGAGACCCTTTGAGCCTAGCTCAATCCTATCGGGATTGGGTACAAGCAGGCTGGGTTGCGTTCAACTCCTTCCCGTAAGGATTCCCCATCCTCGCCTCTGGCTCTTATTGGGGAGGAATTACGGGGTTAGGGTAGGGGTTCGACGCCCCTACCCTAACCAATATTGTATTGGATATTGACAATAACTTCACAAGGAGTTATATTTTACGTAACTTGTGAAAATGTCATGAAACAGATCGTCACCGCCAAATTAAAATTAAGCCTGACTCAATCGCAGAAACAGCTAATGAGAGAGGTCTGTTTGGCTTATCGGGATGCTCTGAACTATACATCGCTAATAGCTTTTGAAAAGGGTAAGCTATCTGGAGCAGCGAAACTACAAAAACTGGTTTATCAAGACCTGCGATGCAATTACAATCTGCCTTCACAGATGGCATGCAACGTACCTAGGCAAGTAGCTGCTACCTATAAAGGCTTGTGGACCTCAGTAAAACAAAATCAGGAGGCTATAGCATTAGGACGAACAAAAAAAAGATATAAAGGTTTAGACAAACCCCCTAAGTTTGTGTCTCGTACTTGTACTCTAAACTTTGGACGCGATTACTCTTGGTCTAAAGGACAGAAGGTAAGCGTCATTACCTTAGAAGGTCGCATAGTTGTACCATATGTTGGTTACGACAAGTACCTGGAAATTATTCGGACTGGGATAGCAACAGTAGGAGCAGCAAAAATTTGGTATAACAAATCCAGCAAAACCTACTACTTACTTGTCAGCCTAAAACTAGAAATTCCAGACATAAACCCCGAAAAAATTACAAGAATCATTGGGGTAGATGTGGGACGGCGGTATCTAGCTGTCACTACGGACACCAACAATCAAACCAAGTTTTACTCAGGCTCGTCAGTAATTCACAAGGCTAACTGCCGTCAAAAGGTGGTAAAGACCTTACAGCGTAAAGGCACCCGTTCTGCTACAAGGAGACTAATTTCTTTGTCAGGGCGGGAGAGACGGTTTGTCGCTGATACGAATCATTGCCTAGCAAAAAAGATAGCAACTTCTGGCTGCTTAATCGGTTTAGAAGACTTAGCTCACATTAGACAACGCAGTAATCCCAAGAAGAAAGGTAAGCTTGCTTCTATTAAACAAAGAAGAGCTAACCGAAACCAAACTAAGTGGTCGTTTGCTGAATTGCACAGCTTTATTGACTACAAAGCAGTTTTAGTTGGTTCTCTTGCCATTAAAGTAGATGCTGATTACACGTCTCAAGGGTGTTGCAAGTGCGGTCACACTAGCCGCGAGAATCGGCATAACAAAGGGCTAACTTTTCACTGCCAAGTGTGTGATTTTGAGCTTCATGCTGATTTGTTAGGAGCCAGGAATATTGCACTTAGAACGCTTGTCTCTCGGCAAGACTGGGAGGCAACGGGGCGAATTTCAGCCGTCCCTGATGCGTCGGACTGTGAAGCCAAAGCTGAGCGCCTGAAAAGGTTTTCAGAATTGAGGTGGAGTCTAGACGCAATCCCCGACCTCGCAACGTCTGGTCGGGGTAGTTGAATCGAAGTACGCCCACTAAAAAGCTACACGGGATGGGTGCGGATTGGGCGTATTTAGCGTTTAGGGGAGTACAAGACAGGCACTGATGGTTGATCACCAAATAAGGGATCAAAGCGTTGATTAATCCAAGCAAGTCGCAGATGAAGCAAATGGTTAAAGCCATCCTCGCTCCATCGCATTCCCACTCCTTTGAATCGTTGCTGAATTAGCCATTTACAAGCACTCTCCACCATCCCGCTGCCAATGGGTAAACCCAACTTCTTAAACTTACGATACTGAATGTGTTCGAGATGTGTTTTTAAGTAATCCCTAACTTGTCTAAGGATGACGCGAGTATCTTCAGAGGTCGAGCGATACCGACTCAGGCGATGCAATTCTCGAATGAGTGGTTTCACAAAACCGTGCCGCAGTCGATGGCGCATCTGCTCAAACCATTGCTGAGGAGTTCGGGTCGGATTGCCATCTTGATAAGCACTCGCTGCTTTCCATAAATGTTGTGCTGCATGGTAGAAATCCAGAATTCCAATTGCACAGTGAGCAAAGCACTCTTGATAAAGCCGCCAAAAGCCTCGCGCTCCATCCGAAATCCATGCTACTTGAAGTGCTGTCTTCACGCCTTGACGCACAGCTTCAAGTTGTAGGCGAGGCTTGAGATCATCAACAGTGCCTAGCACAGCAACGAATCGTCGCTGATGTAATCGAGTGACGGTTTCGCCTGCTTTAGTGTGATGTTGACCCAACCGCGCAAGGAGTGCAACTTTGACTTCTCGCCAGACAATTTTACCTTTCGGTGTCTTAGGTTGCGGTCGAAACGGAACGGTCACACCATCAGCCGCAATGATCAGTGGCATTGCTTCCAGTGTTGAATCTAGCGCTTCCATTTGTACGATCTTCTCCGGGCTAAAATCTTTAAGTTGGGTTTCTAGCTGCGTCTTTGCTTGTTGTCCAACTGCTTGTACCCAGTTCCAGATTGTACTGTCGCTCACCCTAACTCCACTCAATTGCTGTAAGATTGAGGCAGCAAGTTCAAAAGGCAGAAACACAGCCAGTAAACAGCCTAAGCGAACGAGTTCTGTTGAGGTTTGTTGATGAGCAGAAATGCCAAGCCCTTCATCGGATAGAGCTTTATGGTTGCCTCGACAATGACGTGGACACCGTTTGACTCGACGTTTCCAGTGAATCTCACCGACCAAAGTTAGCATTCGACGCTTGGCAAAGCCTTTACTGACAAGTGGTGTCCTGCAAACTGAACAGTAGGTTCGCTCGTCTTGGCTTTGTCCCCGCTCAGTCAATTGCTGCTCCACAAGAGTTCTGGCGACCCACAACCCCATTTGCCACGCTGCGAGTACCATTGTAGTTAAGGTAATAGCAGTTTTAAGCTTTTGACATAACTGTTGCCAGTCTTGGTCGTTTGGATATAGTTGTTCGATGGGTTGTCGCATGAGCATTGCTTGAAACAGATTGACAGTAAACTACGGAGGCATGAATGGTTTATGCCTCCGTAGTTTGCTAATCGTTCTCTCCAGTGGCTAGGAATAAAACCTTCTCACCCTCTACGTCATGTCGCTCTGCTGCATAAAGCAATGCATCACGCATTTCTGTAGTCAACTTCGGTTGAGATCCAACGCGCCGCCAGCCTGCATCATCTCGCATCAATAGCTGCAACATATCAGGTCGGGCATAGTGTCCAGTAGCATCAATAATGGCATTATGAGCTTTTCGCATCCAAGCATGGCACTCCGCGTAAAGAATGAGCGGTTGGTTATGAACCGGTCCAGCAATTGGAATTCCCAAGGGATTAATAATCGTGCTGCCCCCATTGGAATGGTTGTAGTTACGGAAATCAGGTTCACCTTTCTGATATGGAAAATCGTCGGGAATATCTTGCGGATCAAGCCAGGAGCAAGCACAAAGCACAAATGCACCGGATTCAACAGCATAAGCGCGTGAAAGCGCCTGACCGAAGAATACCCCTTCAGTATCATCCTCAACGAGTGTAGGCCCTTTGTGCAAGGCAAATGACCCATGCCAAACTGTGACATGGAAGTCTTGACCCTGACCAATCATCGCTGCTTTCACCAGAGTCATAGCATTCTCGCCGCAAATGAGTCCGCCAATCCGCCCAATCTCAGTGTCAAATACCACTAAATCAGAAGCATCTCCCACCCCCCAAAAGGTCTTTTCTTGGTGAGTTGGTGCCAGTTTGCGATGCCGTCCCAGAAAAGACCCATCTCGACTAAAAAACAGCAGACTGCTATAAATCGTATCGACTTCAGGACGTTCATCGATTTCATTAGCACCCATGACCACATAAGCATTTGCCTCCCGTGCCGCTTGTGCTAAGCGTTCAGCATCTTCACTCGGAACCATGATGGCAGCATCATGAAACCGGACTCGCCCCTCAATCCACTTACGTTGATCTGTATTCCAGCCTTCAGTCCAGTAAGGATAGCCTGCCAACCAATTCTCTGGAAACACAATCAGTTCAGCCCCATTCGCGCCCGCTTCTTTGATTGCTTCGCAAGCACGGTCGATTGATTTAGCGCGGTCTAGATAGACTTGAGAGATCTGGATAATCGCGACTTTGACCCGCTCTCGTCCACCCAAAATCCGTTTCGGACTCTTTTGTACAGCGGTAAACATAAAGGGAGACTCCCAAATGAAACGAAACGTTATAGTTTCAATAAATATCATACGCTATTCTAGAATTCAAGTGCAATTTCACAAGGTTCAGAAGAACTGACTGGATGTACTGTCACCGTTTGCAGTTGAGAGAAGGGTATGTCCCAACGTTTAAGTAGTGATAAACCTCGTGCTACCGGAGGAAGACCGACAAAAGAAGAGGCGATTCAACGGCGAGAGCAGTTACTTGTTGAAGCAACACGAGTATTTCTCGACTATGGCTATGGATTGACCAGTATTGATGTCTTGGCGCGGGAAGCACACGTAGCAAAGCGCACCATCTACCAGCATTTCGGCAGCAAGGCAGAGCTTTTTGGTGCCGTGATTCGTCGTCTCAGTGACCGCATTTTTGAGCCATTTCCAAACCTCACAGCGGATTCGCGCCCACTCGACCAGGTATTAACTGCATTTGCTGAACAATTGCTCATACAAGTCACCTCTTCAGAAGGCATTGGGGTACATCGAGTCGTCATCGGTGAGGCACATCGGTTTCCAGAGCTTGCTCAACAGTTTTATCAGAATGGACCAGCGCGAGCATTAGCGGTTTTAGTACAGTATTTTGACGCTCAGAACCAGCTTGGGATACTACATATCTCAGATATCTCTCTAACTGCCGAACAGTTCCTTAACCTAGTTTTAGGTGAGTGTCATCGTCGAATTCTATTCGGAATTGGCCAAACCGCCACTGCTGAATCAATGAAGCGCCAAGTTGCAGGAGCAATCGCACTTTTCTTACGAGGTTACCAAGGATGATCTAGATTTGCGGCAAACTGCCATGCCTTAGTGACCAATGCTCTAATGTTTACTTAAGTTTGTACAAAACCCTTGCTGTAGGAGTGAAAATGAGAAGCCAAAGCTGGTACGTTGCTTTGCTAATTGGATTGATGTGCCTGATTCGGTTTGGTCTCAGCACGATTGGCTATGTTGACCCACACTGGTTCATGGAAGAAATTGGAATTTCCTTGTCCTCAAATCCTCAAATGCCATACGCAATTCGTGCTTGGGCAATCCGAGATATTGTACTCTCCGTGCTGGTCGCATTTGCAAATAGAACGACTGTGAGAACGTTATTGATTGGTTTTGTGGTGATTGATACCGCCGATATTGTTTCTGCCTATTTGAGTGGCGTGGCAGGCTTATTTGGGGAAGAAGATGGCTGGTTGTTTAAACTAACCTCAACTGCGGTTGCTGCGCTATTTTTAGAACTTGGAGCATTAGTATTCTTAACTGTTCAGAAAACACAGAAAGAAGTTGCTATTGAGAAAAAGCAAGTGGAAAATTCAGAGAACAATATTTAGCATAGCGAGTAGTCTCATCAAACGTACTCCCCTAATCTCTGAGTATGCCCGTGCGGATTTGACCTAGTACAGTTATGCCGATTCAAACTGTTATAGTAAAACTTCACCGAACTGTACCAGGCAAAACTAGGTGAGATCGCCTATATTGCAAATAATCATGCTTTCGTAGTCATCAATAAGTGCTGCATTGTGAAGATTCTTTTGGAGCGGCAGTCACCTAAACCTATCTATTTGCAAATCCGCGATCGCATCAGTCGTCTGATCAAATCTGGGGCACTACAACCAGGTGAGCGGCTTCCCTCGATCCGCTCTTTGGCAGAGAGTGTGCAAGTCAATAAACTAACCATAATTGAGGCATATAGCGTTCTAGAAGCGGATGGACTGATCCATGCCCGTCAAGGGGCTGGGTATTTTGTGAACAGCCCAGCGCTTCCTACCCTCAAGTTGAAATCGACCTTTGCCCCAACTCAAGAAGTAATTATCCAAGAACAAGGCAGAGGTTCTTTCTTCGACCAGTACACTGCTTCAATGCAAGCCCAAAAGCAGGGAGAGATGATTGATTTTAGCTCGGGTTTTCCTCGACCTGTAAGCTTAGCAGATTTGCAGCGAATTGCCAAACGAGCAGTGGTGCGGGCTGCCGATACACTGTTTCAGTACGACTTCCCTCAAGGACAGCTGACTCTGCAGAAGCAGATTGCCCAGATGTTGATGCACCAGGGATTAGAGGTTTTCCCAGAGGAGCTGATTATTACCAATGGCTCTGAGCAAGCACTGTCTTTAGCAATCCATTACTACGTGCAGCCAGGGGATTGGGTGATTGTCGAAAGCCCCACTTATTTGTCTTTAAGTGTGATACCAAGTTGCGGACAGTCGTCAACAAATAACATAGAGGGAGAAGAACCCCTTTCCCCCTCTATTTCATGTTCAGTGAAGGTTTAAATAGTTTCTACAGTTGCGGATGGCGCAGGGGGTTAGGATAATTGAGGCTACCAACGAGATAAGCAAGGTGATTCAGGGAGAAGGATTTACCGTCAAGGAAAGCAAATTTGACTTCTTTTTCGGTCGCGTCACGTCCAATCCACACAATACACGGCGCTCATTGGATAATTTAGAGGGATTACGTAAATTAGGGATTGATGAGACAGCTAGTGGCAGAGAACGTCTACTAACAATCTTTCAGGAAGGCTTAAATGCTCATCAAATAGATGAAATCCCCAACAACTATGGAGTCACAATCGTCAGAAAGGTAGAGTTGAGCGGGGGAGAAGCCGTAGGAGCTATTGAAATCAGCTATTTCTACCGTGATGGCAACCTGAATTTACAACCCGAAATCACTACAATTATTACCAAAATATACGAACAGGAGTAAACATGAAGATTCAAACCATTAGTAAATCAGACTTCAAAAAAATTGAAGGTTCTCGAAGAGTTATTGTCAATGACCATCCTCATCAATTTGCTGTCCTAAACCTGGGTGAACCTCTGGGGTGTTACGGGCTAAGTTGGGGAAGTGACATAATTACTCCGGTTGTTGAGCTGTCAACGGCTCAGCGTACACTCTGGATTGGAGTGGATCAACGGTTGGCAGCGATTAATCTGCAAGATGGTAACATTCGTCTAGCCATGCCACTCCATACCAATATTTTCCAAATTCTGATTGTAGATGACCTCATCGCTGTCCTCACAGAACTTGAAGTCTTACTCTTTAATTCAGATTGTTCCATCAGGTGTTTTCAGGGTTTACCCGATCTCTCCTCAGAGATATCAGTTTCCGGGTCAGATTTTGTGATTCAATTATTTGATGGCTCCAGTCTGACCTTAACTCGGAGAGGGACTTTCAAAGAGTCTGCGTACTGCAAAGCAGAGCCGTAGGCATTTGCTCAAAGATAGGGGGTGAGCACATTGGCAGTATCAAAATACCTCCCATGCTCAAAAATCAATCTAACGACGAGGAGCTATAGCAGGAGTCAGGAGTTAGGAGTCAGGAGTCAGGAGAATCACACCCACTCCAATTGGCAAGTCGCAATTGGAGCTTTAATTGCAACTTGCGAATTGTTTTTGTCATCCCCGTCACTCTAAAAGAAGTCATTCTGACTCCTGACGACTGACTCCTCTCTCCTTCTTCATCAAGCAGGATAAATCCGTAGGCGACGATTCGGTTCTTCGCCAAAGCTGTTGGACTTCAGACGGTAGTGTTCAACCAGTTCGTGTTGCATCTTCCGCACTTTTGCAGAGCGAGGTAGCAACTCCACTGGCTGTCCCTTGGGAATAACAATCTGCTCCACGGCGAGTCTGGCTTCTTCTAGAGCGTCGATTTCATCTTCACTCCCGCTTTGGGCAAAGAGGCTGAGTTCCAGCGAGTCGGTTGTGCCAGGTTCTTCCATGTCCAATAACCGTCGCAAGACACGCGTCATCTGAGGGATGGTGTTGGCTTTAATCATGTGGATTGGCACCTGACGGACTCTAGCAATGTGCCGTAACTTGGAGTGGTTTTTCACATGCGATCGCAATGCCAGAATCGCATCAGCATTATCTATCTCCTTTGTCAACACCACCGGCAAGTTCAGCACCTGGAGTACCTGCTCTAACTGGTGGCGACTAACGCCATAAGGGTAAACGTGCAGCGGCAAATCTTCGCCATTTGGCCCCGACCTTTGCTCCAGGTAACCAAACTGATCCGTTTGCTCCAGCGATTCATCCAGCAATTGCTCAAACTCCCTCTCCCGTGAAACCCTGTTTTGGTCTCGCGCTTGGGAAAGTGGTAGCATTTGTCCAGCCGAACGCCATCCATTTGACTGTTTAGGAGAGTAGGTTGGTGTGTCTGTAGCTGGTGGCAGCCCAATTGGGATGGGTGCCTCGCGTGTAATTGTGACAGAGCCGTTTTCATTAACGGTTCTAACTTGTAGATCAGGCTGGCGCCCCCGTAGTAGACTGTCTACTGTGTCAGCCACGCTCTCATGTACCACCCAGCGCTGCCGTTCCAGCATTTCCACTGCAATTTCAAACGTCGGTGGGGCTTTGCGCTCCAAGACTGTCTTCTGACTGCGCCGCCGTTTTGCTTCTTCATCTCCTAGTGTTACAGCCTGAATACCGCCAACTAGGTCAGACAGCGTTGGGTTTTTGATCAGGTTTTCAATCTGGTTTCCGTGAGCGGTACCTACCAACTGCACGCCGCGCTCGGCAATGGTACGGGCAGCCAGCGCTTCTAGCTCCGTCCCGATTTCATCAATTACGATGACTTCTGGCATATGATTTTCCACTGCCTCAATCATCACCTGATGTTGAAGCTCCGGGCGGGCAACTTGCATCCGGCGCGCCCGACCAATCGCTGGGTGAGGAATATCCCCATCTCCAGCAATTTCGTTAGAGGTGTCGATAATCACTACGCGTTTATTCAGGTCATCTGCCAAAACGCGAGCAATTTCCCGTAGGGCAGTCGTTTTACCCACCCCTGGACGGCCCAGCATCAGAATCGACTGACCAGTTTCTACCAGGTCACGGATCATGCCAATTGTTCCGTAAACTGCCCGACCAACACGACAGGTCAGACCAATAACCTCGTCTTTCCGGTTCTTGATAGCGCTGATCCGGTGCAGAGTTTGCGCAATTCCTGCCCGGTTATCTCCGCCAAAGTGCCCCACTCGTTGGATGCAATAGTGCAGGTGTTCACTGGTAACCTCTGTCTCGGAAAGATACTCTGCTCGATCAGGGAAGCGGGCCTCTGGGCGACGACCAAAATCCATGACCACCTCAATCAAACTGTCCCGTTGCGGGTGTTGATTTAATATCTGTCTAATATCTAGTGGCAAAATATCCAACAATTTCTGGAGATCGTCTGTAATCGGCATGCTTGTTACAGTGATTTCAACAATAGCGAGAAGGCGGGGGCGCGAGAGCGCGATTAGCACTCGAGCTACCAGCTATCTGCGGTGACTTGAGCTGGGAAACGAGAGAATGGGCAAGCGCCACGGCCTGCCAGAGCAAATCGGGATTTGACTCCAAGCGAATGGTCGCCATCACACTGGCTTTATTCACCTCCATTTTTTCTAACTGGTCAAGAATCGGTGTCAGTAGAACACGGGCATAGCTACCGTAAGCAACACCGGAAATCAATGGCAGCAGCCCAGATGCCTGGAGCTTGGCAACAGTGGAGCTGTTGGTGCCACCGGCTAACTGCACATATCCTGGTAATCTAGCTGCTAAGACTTTTTGACCTAATTTCACGGCGGCTCTAGTCGTGCCATCACCAATATCACCACTCATGGGCCTACCATCCGTCTGCCAGATTAGGGCACTCTTAAGGGGGGCAATTAGATCATAAAGGCTCCAAAGGTAGTCAATCAGGTTGTCTCCATCGGGGCAACTGATCGCGACTAACTTGAGCTGGTCAACCCACGGCGCGATTGATTTCCACAGTCGCTCGAACGCCGCCCTTCGTCCTACCTGTGTATGGATCTCAACCGCATCCACCCCAGTTGACAGCACTAAAGGTGCGATCGCTTGTGGTGTTGACACATACGAACGGGTGTAAATCAGCTGGCTAGGACATACCGGTAGACACCGTCCACAGCCGTAGCAACGATCTGCCACCACTCCAGAAAACTCGTCACCTTTGCGGTTAAAAACAATGGCTTGAGCAGGACAAATGCTTTCACAAGGACGGGCGCAGTCTGTTGGACACTCAGATCGGTTAAATTCCGCTTTGCGAAAATGCGGATCTTCCCCATCGTTTAAGCTTACCATCAACCACGATGGCGGTCCCGCTACGCCAAAACCTCGCTGCTGAGACTCCGCAGCCAGGTTACTAGCAACTTGTAGCGCTTCTTGCGCCGCCGCAATCACCGCTAAGTCAGCTGCCACATCAATACAGTCAGCACCAGCCAGCGTGTAAGCTAAAGTTAAATTTCTAACCGCAGGTAGATGTTGAAAGCTGGCTCCGCAGATCAGCTTAAACCAGTTGCCTTGCTTCAGAGAATGTAAGGGAGAATAGAGTTCAGTCACACTTATATGCTAATGTGCGACGGAAAAAATTAGTAGGTAACTAGTAAAGTTTTACCTACTATTCAATCCGAGGCCAGCCAGTACTTATACCGCCTGGTAACTGGGCGAGAGTGTTTCTCTCAAAGGCATCCAGCGGAAGACGCGATCGCTACCTCTTTCCAGTGCCACTTTCACCCGTGGTTCTATGCTAGGTAAAGTTGCTAGATAGTCAACTTCCTGATTAGAAAGAATGTGTCCTTCGATAATCCACAACACCAGCCCCTTTGACTTTGGCGGTAGCTGTTCTAATTGGTAGGTTACGATGGGTGGCACATAGTAGACATAGCCGACTGCTGCGCCCTGACCGATACTTTTTTTACCGAGGTGAGGAGGCCTGACCCCGTGAACGCTAGTGAGATAAGCCGCCAAGTCACCCAGACCCCGTGCCGTAATGTGTAGGGTAACATAGCCAGCGGTACGCAGTCGGCGTTGATAGCGGCCTTCATAGCCTCCTTCAGGGGGTACATAGATGCCGAGAGCGCCCGACTTCTCCAAGTCGCGAATTAGTTGCTTGCCAGTAGTAATGAGTGCCATATATTTTTGTCTTATCCCACCTTAGTATATTAGTTGTTTGCTGGTGACTCTAAAAAAACTTGTTTAATCAGTTGCCAAGTTTAAAGAGATGGTTTAAAGTATTAGATCGTGACCAAGAATACGGATAGCTTAAGTTTATTATTTTGAGCTAGTCGCTTAGTGGTCAGTGAAGCAAAAGCAAGAGCAGCAATGTTAAAGTAAATTAAAGCATTCCATAAGTCTCATGTGTCGGATACTGAGTGGCTTGCCGCTTAAGTCCTATTGAGACTGGGTATTGCCACAATTGCTCCGACAACAGTATTGCTTCACAAGACTTGTACAAGTGTCTTCCTGCAAGCAAAAGCGGTGAGGATTTTCCTTATGCTATATTGCTGCCCAAGCTGGAAGGCACGATCTTGGCTGATTTGGTGAGTGCGAGGCTATACGGATTCACCAAACGGTTAGAATCAAGTTCCAATGCAAACGCGTAGAAAGGAGAGGCCAGTTACTGTGTCTGTAGGCATCCTCGGCACCAAGCTGGGCATGACCCAAGTGTTTGACCAAGCAGGAAAAGCAATTCCTGTAACGGTCGTTCAGGCGGGGCCATGCACTGTTACACAGGTAAAAACGAAACAGACCGATGGTTACTCTGCCATCCAAGTTGGATTTAAAGAAGTGAAGCCAAAGGCCCTTAATAAGCCTAAGCTAGGTCATCTCGCTAAATCCTCCGCCCCGCCCTTGCGTCACCTACGTGAGTATCACTTAGATAACACGAGTGAATTTGCCGCAGGTCAAGAGATTAAGGCAGATATTTTTACTCCAGGACAAATTGTAGATGTAATTGGTACAAGTATCGGTCGCGGCTTTGCTGGCTATCAAAAACGGCATAATTTTGGTCGGGGACCAATGTCCCATGGTTCCAAAAATCACCGAGCACCTGGTTCTATCGGTCCTGGTACCACCCCAGGGCGTGTCTATCCAGGTAAAAAAATGGCTGGTCGTTTAGGTGGCAAGCGAATCACGATTCGCAAACTGACCGTGGTGCGGGTAGACTCAGAACGCAACTTATTGCTGATCAAGGGAGCTGTTCCTGGTAAGCCCGGTGCCCTGCTCAGTATTGTACCTGCAACAATAGTGGGGAGATAGAAAACCGCGATGGTTGAGTGTGTAGTACGAAACTGGCAAGGGGAAGAAGTCGGACAGGCAACGCTGGAGCTACGTGTTGCTAAAGAGGCGAGCGCGGCTCATATTGTCCACCGAGCGTTGGTAAGACAGATGACCAATGCACGACAAGGAACCGCCAGCACAAAAACCCGCGCTGAGGTTAGAGGGGGCGGTCGCAAACCCTGGCGGCAAAAAGGAACGGGGCGCGCCCGTGCTGGGTCAATTCGTTCACCGCTGTGGCGTGGTGGTGGTGTCATCTTTGGTCCAAAGCCGAGAGACTATGAACTCAAGATGAACCGCAAAGAGCGGCGTTTAGCATTGCGAACCGCGATTTTTAGTCGCACTGAAGACATGATCGTGGTGGAAGACTTTACGAATGAGCTAGCCCGGCCTAAAACCAAAGAATTAATGGCAGCGATCGCTCGCTGGGGAGTTGAATCAGACAAAAAAGTTTTGTTGATCTTACCGGAGCGCGAAGAAAACATTTATTTGTCAGCCCGCAATGTAGCCAAGTTGAAGCTGATCGCGGCTACCCAACTAAATGTTTTTGATCTGCTGAACGCTGACAAGATTGTGACTACGGCATCTGCCCTTGAAAAAATTCAGGAGGTCTACAGTGACTAACTTTGACCCCCGTTCGCTGCCAGATTTAGTGCGTCGTCCGATTGTGACCGAGAAGGCAACTAGGTTGATGGAGGAGAACAAATACACATTTGAAGTGATCCCCCAAGCGACTAAGCCAGAAATCAAAGCGGCAATTGAAAGTTTGTTTGATGTCAAGGTGGTGCAGGTGAATACCCAGCGACCCCCACGCAAAAAGAAGCGGGTTGGCAAGTTTCAGGGTTATAAGCCGCAATACAAGAAAGCAATTGTCACATTAGCCGCAGGAGACGAAGATACGCTCCGCAAGGCTTTATTCCCAGAAGTTTAGGGCGCGTTTTAATTATGGGTACCCGTTCTTATCGACCATATACTCCAAGTACTCGCCAGTGTACTATCTCAGATTTTGCTGAGATCACGAAGAGCGAACCGGAGAAAAGCTTAACCGAATCAGTCCATCGCCCCAAAGGCCGCAACAATCGCGGCGTAATTACCAGCCGTCGCCGGGGTGGGGGTCACAAGCAGCTTTACCGGATAATCGACTTTAAGCGCGACAAGCACAATATTCCGGCAAAAGTAGCAGCGATTGAATACGACCCGAACCGCAACGCCCGGATTGCCCTTTTATTCTACCAGGACGGGGAAAAGCGGTACATCCTTCATCCGGTTGGATTGAAGGTGGGAGCAATGATTATTGCTGGTCCCGACTCTCCGATTGAGGATGGCAACGCTTTACCCTTAAGCAAAATTCCCTTGGGAACGACGGTTCACAACGTGGAATTAACTCCGGGTAAAGGCGCTCAAATGGTTAGATCTGCTGGTGCTAGCGCTCAGGTGGTAGCAAAAGAAGGCAACTACGTTACCCTCAAACTGCCCTCGGGAGAAGTTCGCCTAATCCGTCGTGAATGCTACGCCACAATTGGTCAAGTCGGCAACCTCGACGCCAGAAACCTCAGTCTGGGTAAAGCTGGTCGAAAGCGCTGGAAAGGACGCCGTCCCGAGGTTAGAGGCAGTGTGATGAACCCGGTTGACCATCCGCATGGAGGTGGTGAGGGTAGGGCACCAATTGGTAGACCAGGACCGGTGACGCCTTGGGGTAAGCCTACTTTAGGTGCAAAGACACGTAAGCCGAAGAAAGCGAGCAGCTCCTTAATTATACGCCGCCGCCGCAAATCTTCCAAACGCAGTAGAGGCGGTCGGGAAAGTTAAAACTCATTCAAACACAAGATTATGGGTCGTTCTCTTAAAAAAGGTCCTTTTATTGCTGATAGCTTGCTCAGCAAGATTGAAAAGCTGAATGCTAGAGGCGAAAAGCAAGTGATCAAAACCTGGTCACGAGCTTCGACTGTTTTGCCACTAATGGTCGGTCATACTATCGCAGTTCACAACGGACGCCAGCATGTGCCAGTGTACCTGACTGAGCAGATGGTTGGACACAAATTGGGCGAATTTGCCCCCACCCGTACCTTTCGGGGTCACTCTAAAAGTGACAAAAAGGCTGGGAGATAAAGGAGAAACTCATGGCTACTGATACCACTGAAGTCAAGGCAATCGCGCGTTACATCCGAATGTCTCCCTTTAAGGCTCGTCGCGTCCTCGATCAAATTCGAGGGCGATCGTACCGTGAAGCGCTAATTATCCTGGAGTTCATGCCCTATCGAGCTTGTGACCCAGTTCTCAAGGTGCTGAGAAGCGCTGTTGCCAATGCTGAACACAACGCTGGGCTAGTACCCGAAAAACTGAAGATAACTCAAGCCTATGCTGATCAAGGCCCCGTGATGAAGCGCTTCCAGCCTAGGGCTCAAGGTCGAGCCTACCAGATTCGCAAGCCGACTTGTCACATCACCGTCGCCGTTTCTGCTGACACGGCTGGCGTTTAGGGATCTCCTATTCAACTAACACTTCAAAATTTTGAAAGGACGCATTCGTGGGACAGAAAATTCATCCAATTGGTTTCCGCCTGGGTATTACCCAGGAGCATCAATCCCGTTGGTTTGCAGACACTGAGCGCTATCCAGAACTTCTACAAGAAGACTACAAGCTCCGTCGTTATATAGAACAAAAACTAGGTCGACTTGCCGCCAATAATGCCGGAATTTCTGAAGTGCGGATTGAGCGCAAAGCAGACCAAATCGATCTGGAAATACGCACAGCTCGACCGGGCGTTGTGGTAGGTCGGGGCGGCACTGGCATCGAATCGTTGCGAACAGGACTTCAGGAAGTATTAGGCGGTAATCGCCAAATTCGCATTAACGTCGTGGAAGTCCCAAGGGTTGATGCCGATGCATACCTGATGGCTGAATACATCGCTCAACAGCTAGAGCGACGCGTTTCCTTCCGACGGGTTGTACGCCAAGCGATACAGCGCGCCCAAAAGGCTGGAATCCAGGGCATCAAAATCCAAGTCAGTGGTCGGCTCAACGGAGCAGAAATTGCCCGGACGGAATGGACGCGTGAGGGGAGAGTACCCTTGCATACCTTACGGGCTGACATTGACTACGCTTACTGCACGGCTAAAACGGTTTACGGCATTCTCGGTGTCAAGGTATGGGTCTTTAAGGGCGAAATTATTCCCGGACAAGAAGAAGAGCCAACACCTGGAGCCGCGCAACCGCGTCGCCGCCAACCACAACGCCGACGCCAGCAATTTGAAGACCGCTCTAATGAAGGGTAATTAAGTCATGCTAAGTCCCAGAAGAACTAAATTCCGCAAACAACAGCGCGGTCGGATGGAAGGTCTGGCGACCAGAGGTAGCACGCTCAACTTTGGCGATTTTGGTCTTCAAGCCCTGGAACCAGTTTGGATTACCTCGCGTCAAATTGAAGCCAGTCGTCGGGCAATGACCCGTTATATTCGTCGAGGTGGCAAAATCTGGATTCGGATTTTTCCGGATAAACCAGTGACAATGCGTCCAGCTGAAACCCGTATGGGTTCCGGTAAGGGGTCACCTGAATTTTGGGTAGCCGTAGTAAAGCCAGGGCGGATTCTGTTTGAAATCTCTGGTGTTACCGAAGAGATCGCCCGTGAAGCCATGCGCTTAGCTTCCCATAAGCTGCCGATCAAAACCAAGTTCATCATGCGCGATCAAGAGCAGGTGTAGATTATGCCTCTTCCCAAAATTGAAGAAGCCAGAAATTTAAGTGATGAAGAATTGGATGAGCAAATTCTAGCTATCAAAAAGCAACTATTCCAATTGCGGTTGCAAAAAGCAACTAGGCAACTAGACAAGCCACACCAGTTTAAGCATGCTAAGCACCGGCTGGCGCAATTGCTGACAGTAGAACACGAGCGAAAACGCGCCTCAGCAACAGCCACCCAACAGGAGTAGATAAACATGGCAGTCAAAGAACGAGTTGGCTTGGTCGTGAGCGACAAAATGGACAAGACAGTTGTAGTCGCCATCGAAAACCGCTCTCCTCATCCCAAGTACGGCAAGATTGTGGTTCGCACCCAGCGATATAAGGCTCACGATGAGGAAAATAAGTGCCATACGGGCGATCGCGTTCGGATTCAGGAAACTAGACCCCTTAGTCGAACCAAACGCTGGGTTGTTACGGACATTCTTAGTAGTGCCACCACAACACAACGACCCTAGGAAGACAAACAGTGATTCAACCCCAGTCTTACCTCAATGTCGCAGACAATAGCGGCGCTCGGAAATTAATGTGCATCCGTCTTATGGGTGCAGGTAACCGCCGTTATGGCAACGTGGGTGATGTAATTATCGCCGTTGTGAAAGATGCCATCCCTAACATGGCAGTCAAAAAGTCTGATGTAGTCCGGGCAGTAATTGTCCGTACCCGCAAAGGTTTGAGCCGAGATAGTGGCATGAGTATTCGCTTTGACGATAATGCCGCCGTCATCATCAACGCAGATGGGAATCCTCGGGGAACGCGGGTGTTTGGACCGGTCGCACGGGAACTGCGCGACAAAAACTTCACCAAAATTGTGTCCCTAGCTCCGGAGGTACTGTGATGGCAACCAAGCAACGGCATAAAGCGAATCAGCCCCTTACTCCCTCCAAGATGCACGTCAAAACCGGTGACACTGTTCAAGTGATTGCTGGTAAAGATAAAGGCAAAGTCGGCGAAATCGTGCAGACTTTTCCCAAGCGCAGTTCGGTAATCATCAAAGGGGTAAATATCAAGACCAAGCACGTAAAGCCCCAACAAGAAGGTGAATCAGGCCGCATTGTCACTATGGAAGCGCCGATTCATAGCTCCAGTGTTATGCTCTATTCCACCAAGCAAAACGTTGCTAGTCGCATCTGCTACACCTTTAACGAACAAGGCCGCAAGGTGCGGATGCTCAAGAAAACTGGTGAAATCATTGATAAATAGAAGTCAGAATTCAGCAGCCAGAAGACTCAATTGAGTATTTACTCCTGACTGCTGACGACTGACTCCTCGACAATGCCCTGACCAAGTCCAGGGGATGATTAGGACAACAAAACTATGGCAGCACGACTCAAAAACTTATACCTAGAGACAATTGTCCCCAAACTGATGGATCAGTTTCAATACACAAATATCCATCAGGTGCCTAAGGTGGTGAAAGTTACCGTTAACCGGGGCTTAGGGGAAGCGGCTCAAAATGCTAAATCTCTGGACGCTTCTTTAAATGAAATTGCTCTGATCACCGCTCAAAAACCAGTAGTGACACGGGCAAAAAAGGCGATAGCGGGCTTCAAAATCCGTCAAGGTATGCCCGTTGGGCTCATGGTTACGCTCAGGGGAGACCGGATGTACGCCTTTCTCGACCGGGTGATCAGTCTGGCTCTGCCCCGAATTCGAGACTTTCGCGGTGTCAATCCCAAAAGCTTTGATGGTCGCGGCAATTATACCCTAGGCGTTAGAGAACAGCTGATTTTTCCAGAGGTCGAGTACGACAGCATTGATCAGATCCGTGGCATGGACATTTCCATCATTACCACAGCTAAGAACGACGAAGAAGGCCGCGCCTTACTTAAAGCAATGGGAATGCCTTTTCGGGAGCAATAAATTTATAAAGAGGAAACGATGGCGGCTAACGACACGATTGCAGATATGCTGACGCGCATCCGCAATGCCAATATGGCGCGGCATCAAACTACAGAAATTCCAGCAACGAAGATGACGCGCAGCATTGCTAAAGTCCTTCAGCAAGAAGGCTTTATCGCTGAAGTTGAAGAAGCTGGAGAAGGCGTGAAGCGAAATCTGGTGGTTGCTCTGAAATACAAGGGTAAGAACCGCCAGCCGCTCATTACTGCCTTGAAGCGAATCAGCAAACCTGGATTAAGGGTTTACTCGAATCGGAAAGAATTACCACGGGTACTAGGCGGCATCGGCATCGCCATTATTTCCACCTCAAGCGGTATCATGACCGACCGGGAAGCGCGACGTCAAGGCTTGGGTGGTGAAGTTCTGTGCTATGTCTGGTAAGGAGTCAAACCAATTCGCTTTTTCGCAATTGACCCCATCTCACCAAGCCAATGGCTTGGAATAAGGAGTAATTAGTTATGTCTCGAATTGGTAGGCGCCCAATTAGCGTCCCTAGCAAAGTCACCGTTACGATTGACGGGTCACACGTTGCTGTTAAGGGTCCCAAAGGTGAATTGTCTCGTGTGCTGCCAGCAGCAGTCACAGTCGAGCAGGAAGGAGAAACTTTGCTAGTTAAACGGCGGGATGAATCCCGCCCATCCCGCCAGTTGCACGGGCTGTCCCGCACGTTGGTAGCCAACATGGTCGAGGGAGTATCTCAGGGGTTTCAGCGTCGTCTGGAAATTCAGGGAGTTGGTTACCGGGCTCAGGTTCAAGGTCGCAACCTGACTTTGACTGTAGGGTATAGTCATCCGGTGCAAATTTCGCCGCCAGAGGGAATACAGTTGGCGGTTGAAAATAACACTAATGTGATTGTAAGTGGCTTTGATAAGGAAATGGTGGGCAACATAGCGGCTCAGATTCGCGCCGTTCGGGCACCAGAACCCTACAAAGGCAAAGGGATTCGCTATGCCGGTGAAATGGTTAGACGTAAAGCTGGTAAGACAGGTAAGAAGTAGAGATGAAGCTTAGTCGTAGAGAATCAAAGCAGCGTCGGCATCGTCGCATCCGTGGTAGAGTAAACGGCTCTCAAGAACGTCCGCGATTAGCAGTTTTTCGTTCGCATCAGCATATTTATGCCCAGGTAATTGATGATACTCAGCATCAAACCCTGGTCGCAGCCTCGACCCTAGACCCAGCTCTTAAATCATCGTTGCCAAAGGGTGCTACCTGCGAAGCCTCGATTGAAGTTGGGAAGTTAATTGCACAGCGATCGCTCGAAAAAGGCATATCAAAGGTCGTGTTTGACCGTGGTGGCAACCTCTACCATGGTCGTGTGAAAGCACTAGCCGAGGCGGCACGCGAAGCTGGGCTAGATTTCTAAAACGGTCAGTGGCTAATGGCAATGAACTCTTATAGCAATGAACTTTAAATTGAGGGGCATTGATTATGGCAGAAGGTCGTCGTAAAAGCAACAAATCTCGGGAAAAAGAAACAACCTGGCAAGAGCGCGTCATCCAAATCCGGCGGGTGAGTAAGGTCGTCAAAGGCGGGAAAAAACTTAGCTTCCGCGCGATCGTCGTCATTGGAAATGAACGCGGTCAAGTTGGCGTTGGAGTCGGTAAAGCCGGAGACGTGATTGGTGCTGTCAAGAAAGGCGTAGCCGACGGCAAAAAACATTTAATTGAAATCCCAATCACCAAATCTAACTCCATTCCCCATCCAATCAATGGCATCGGTGGCGGCGCGAAAGTAATGATGCGACCAGCAGCACCAGGAACTGGCGTTATTGCCGGTGGCGCAGTAAGAACCGTGCTGGAGTTGGCAGGCGTTCGCAACATTCTAGCTAAGCAGCTGGGTTCAAATAATCCTCTTAACAATGCCAGAGCGGCAGTAAACGCCCTCTCCACCCTGCGCACCTTTAGCGAAGTGGCTGAAGAGCGAGGCATTCCAATTGAGAACCTCTACGCCTAATCAAGGGAGTCAGGAGTCAGGAGATGAGGAAGAAGAATTTAGTTTGCCTGCGAACCAGAATTGTTTTCCCCTACTGACTACTGACTCCTGACTCCTGACTCCTAAGTTTGTACAAATTATCACCCAACTTCTTCATCTTATGAGACTAAACGATGCCAAGCCTCAAAAAGGCTCAAAAAAGCGCCCCCGCCGCGTGGGTCGGGGAATTGCAGCTGGTCAAGGAGCCAGTGCTGGTCTGGGTATGCGTGGACAAAATTCGCGCTCAGGTGCCGGCACCAGACCTGGGTTTGAGGGAGGTCAACAGCCATTATATCGGCGTGTACCAAAGTTAAAGGGCTTTCCACTCATTAATCGGAAACATTACACTACGATTAATGTTAGTAAGCTGGCCTCACTTGCTGCCAATACAGACGTAACGCTGGCATCTTTAAAAGAAGCAGGCATCGTCACAGATAATAAGGGACAACTGAAAATTTTGGGGGATGGAGAATTAAATGTCCCGCTTAAAGTTCAAGCAGCAGCTTTTACAGCAACAGCCCGCAGCAAAATTGAGGCAGCAGGTGGGACTTGTGAAGTCCTAATCGGAAGAAAGCCATGGGTCAGGAGCTAGGGGTCAGGATAAATGCTTTCCCCCTACCGGGCTACACCTACTTTTCAAAGTGGTAAGTTGATCCCCCAACCCCTATGGATAGTCTATATTATCTGACCCCCTACCCAGGTCCCCTGACCCCTTTGATTAAAAAGGTATCCCTTTATGATTAGTCGAGACAAAGCCCCAACGGCGCAGGAAACCTTTATGCAGATGGCGCAAGCAGCTGGTCTGAGAGGCCGGTTGTTTGTTACTGTCGGTATCTTGATTTTGGCTCGCCTTGGCGTATATTTACCGGTACCAGGAATTAATCGAGAGCAGTTTGCCCAGGGAATCCAAAACAACAGCCCCATATTCAGCTTGTTGAACATCTTTTCTGGAGGAGGTCTTTCTACCCTCGGAATTTTTGCCTTAGGAATTTTGCCCTACATCAATGCCTCGATCATTATCCAATTGCTAACTGCTGCCATCCCGTCTCTGGAAAATTTTCAGAAAAACGAAGGAGAAGCTGGACGACGTAAGATTTCTCAAATTACACGCTATGTAGCTTTAGGGTGGGGGATCATTCAAAGTATCTTTATTGCGGCAATCTGGGTCAAACCCTATGCGTTGCACCCAGGACCTGTTTTTGTCGCCGAAACCGCGATCGCGCTTACAGCTGGCTCAATGTTTGTGATGTGGGCGTCGGAGCTAATCACAGAGCGTGGTGTTGGTAATGGTGCCTCGCTTTTGATTTTTGTCAACATTGTGTCGTCACTACCTAAATCCTTGTCAGACACTATCACATTGGCTCAGACCGGCGGTCGGGAAACAGCGGGACGCGTCATCGTTCTGCTGCTGGTTTTCCTAGTCACGATTGTCGGCATCGTGTTTGTTCAGGAAGGAACTCGCAACATTCCGATCATTTCAGCGCGTCGTCAAGTGGGTCGTAAGCTTTACCAGGAGCGGAGTAGCTACCTACCACTGCGATTGAATCAAGGGGGCGTGATGCCAATTATTTTTGCATCTGCCGTCCTGGTTCTGCCAGCAACTATTGCTAATTTCACCAAGAATCCAACCTTGATTAAAATTGCTAATGATTATCTCAGCCCAAGTGGTTCTACGCCCTGGCTCTATGCATTGTTCTACTTGTTCTTAATTGTTTTCTTCAGCTACTTTTATGCGTCCCTAATTGTCAACCCAGTCGATTTGGCACAAAACTTGAAGAAAATGGGTTCTAGCATTCCTGGCATTCGTCCAGGACGGACAACCAGTGAGTATGTTGAGCGGGTGTTGAATCGGCTGACTTTATTGGGTGCTATCTTTCTTGGCTTGGTTGCCATTGTCCCAACTGCCGTCGAGAGTGCTGTAGGGGTGCCAACCTTCAGGGGATTTGGTGCCACCTCACTGTTGATTTTAGTTGGTGTTGCCATCGATACGGCAAAACAAGTCCAAACCTACGTTATTTCCCAGCGCTACGAAGGAATGGTGAAACAGTAGTGAGCCGATTGATCTTCTTAGGACCGCCAGGAGCAGGTAAAGGAACCCAAGCCAAAACAATAGCTCACAACTGGAATATTCCTCACATTTCAACTGGTGACCTTTTGCGTCATGCAGTGCAAGCGCAATCCCCTCTTGGTATCCAGGCGCAGTCCTACCAAGCTCGCGGTGAACTCGTTCCCGATCACCTAGTACTGGACTTGATGAAGGAACGACTCGCTCAACCGGATACCCAGTCTGGTTGGATTCTAGATGGCTTTCCACGCAATCTAAACCAAGCCGGTTTCTTGGATGAATTACTGCAAGAACTGGCTCAGGCATACGATCATGTAGTTAATCTAGAAGTACCAGATGATGTGGTGGTGGCACGCCTGCTCGGACGCGGAAAAAAAGAGGGGCGAACAGATGACACCGAAGAGGTTATTCGCCGTCGATTAGAAGTTTACCGCGAACAAACGGCACCCTTAATTAAGTATTACCGCGATCGCCAACAACTTGTGTCGCTCAACGGTAATCAGCCGCAGCTTGATGTTACTGCCTCGCTCCAAAAGTTAATCCGCCATTGAAAAGAGGCAGAAGGACTCCAGGAGAGAAACTGGGCAGTTACATCTGGCTGTTGGTTTCAACTCGATGGCTTTGAATCAGCTACTTCTGGTTCATCTCTCCCCTGCTCCTCTCTTTTGTTTGATAAGATATATTAATGAGCATCTGAGATGGTAAAAAAAGGTGTGATGCATTTGGCAATTGAAAAGCAGCTATTCCTGGAAAAGCTGCCTGTTGAGTTGAGGAAAAGGCAAATTGTCTAAGCAAGATTTGATTGAGATGGAAGGCACGGTGACCGAGTCCCTGCCTAACGCTATGTTTCGTGTTGACCTGGACAATGGCTTTAATGTTCTGGCTCACATCTCGGGCAAGATCCGCCGGAATTACATCAAAATTTTACCTGGCGATCGAGTCAAAGTTGAGTTGACCCCCTACGACTTGACAAAAGGAAGAATCACCTACCGGCTGCGTAAAAAGTAGATTTAGGTAAAACTTTACAAAAGTATAGATGTCAGTATCTATTTAGGCTGGATAAACTCCTTGCAATAATTGCACGCTAATTAGTATAATACAGGATTTGTAGTCCTGCAAAAAGGCATGAAAGTTAGAGCTTCAGTTCGGAAAATTTGTGAAAAGTGTAGCATCATTCGTCGTCGTGGGCGTGTAATGGTGATTTGTCCTATACCAAAGCATAAGCAACGCCAAGGTTAGCTCGTCATGACACTAATCCAAAACAGGTGTTCGGCACGACATCAGTAGTATTAAAGTTTGTTGCAGCAATTAGCTTGACTAGGGAGAGAAAAGCGTGGCACGGATTGCCGGTGTAGACCTTCCTCGCGAGAAACGCGTCGAAATTGGTCTGACTTACATTTACGGAATTGGGCTATCAAGGTCAAAACAGATATTGGCTGTTACGGGTGTAAATCCAGATACCCGCATCAAGGATCTGAGTGATACCGATGTTACCGCTCTGCGAGGAGCGATAGAAACAAACTATCAAGTTGAAGGAGACTTGAGGCGCTTGGAAGCAATGTCGATCAAGCGATTGATTGACATTGGCACCTACCGGGGTCGTCGCCATCGCATGGGTCTACCTGTGCGCGGGCAGCGAACTCGCACCAATGCGCGAACCCGTCGCGGTAGACGCCAGACAGTGGCTGGTAAGAGAAAAGCACCGAGCGGGAAATAACTTTTTTCTGTGAGTTAACGAAGGGATTTTTAGCTGATTCAACGATATCTCTAATATGGCGCGACAACCAAACAAAAAATCCGGTACCAAGAAGCAAAAACGCAACGTACCCAACGGGATTGCTTACATCCAGTCTACGTTTAATAACAGCATTGTCACCATTAGCGATCAGAACGGAGACGTAATCTCCTGGGCATCAGCTGGCTCTAGCGGCTTTAAGGGGGCCAAAAAGGGAACTCCCTTTGCCGCTCAAACTGCTGCTGAAAGTGCGGCGCGTCGAGCTACTGAGCAAGGTATGCGCCAAATTGAAGTAATGGTCAGTGGCCCTGGATCGGGAAGAGAAACCGCCATTCGGGCGCTTCAAGGGGCAGGGCTGGAAATTACGCTGATTCGTGATATTACCCCTATTCCTCACAATGGCTGCCGTCCACCCAAGCGGCGTCGAGTCTAGACCATCTGGGCTTTTCAGTAAATTAGGGAGGCGTAGAGAGCGCCTTCGTTGGGAGCTAATAACAAGGGAGGTCACTCCGTGGCGCAGTTTCAAATTGAATGTGTCGAGTCTAACACTCAGGAAAATCGGAGTCAGTACAGCAAATTTGTCCTGGAGCCTCTCGAACGCGGTCAAGGAACAACGGTTGGCAACGCTTTGAGGCGGGTTTTGCTGTCTAATCTAGAAGGCACAGCGGTTACAGCCGTTCGCATTGCGGGCGTTAGTCACGAGTTTGCCACAATTCCAGGGGTGCGAGAGGACGTGCTGGAAATAATGATGAGAATGAAAGAAATCGTCCTCAAAAGCCATTCCTCTCAACGGCAAATTGGTCGATTACTCGTCACTGGACCGGCAATTGTTACCGCTGCTCACTTTGATTTGCCCTCAGAAGTAGAAGTCATCGATCCGAATCAGTACGTAGCAACCCTGGCTGATGGGGCAAAGCTAGAAATGGAATTTTGGATTGATCGGGGGAAGGGGTATCGCACCGTCGAGCGCGGGCGTGATGAAGCCACCGCTTTAGACTTTCTCCAAATCGATGCGGTTTTTATGCCGGTGCGTAAAGTGAACTACAGCGTTGAGGATGCCCGCGCTGATGGCTCGATGCAAAAAGACCGGCTGCTCCTGGAAATGTGGACAAATGGCAGTCTAAACCCTCAAGAAGCGCTTTCGGGAGCCGCTAGTATTCTTGTGGATCTATTCAACCCCTTAAAGGATATCTCCTTAGAGGCGAATATGGAAGGACCAATAACGGATGATGACCCAACCAGTCAGATTCCAATTGAAGAACTGCAACTTAGCGTTCGAGCCTACAACTGTCTCAAGCGGGCGCAAGTCAACTCTGTGGCAGACTTATTGGATTACACCCAAGAAGACTTGCTAGAGATCAAAAACTTTGGTCAGAAGTCGGCAGAAGAAGTTATTGAAGCCTTGCAGAAACGTTTAGGCATTACCCTGCCGCATGAAAAGTCGGCTAAACCCAGCTAAAGAGGAGGATCGTTATGCGTCACCGTTGTCGCGTGAAAAAACTTGGAAAGCCAGCTGATCAGCGGCGCGCTCTTTTAAGGGCACTGACCACAGAACTGATCCGGCATGGTCGGATCACCACCACCCAAGTGCGGGCTAAGGTGGTTAGGTCTGAGGCAGAAAAGATGATTACCTTAGCCAAAGATGGCTCTTTGGCCGCCCGTCGTCAAGCTCTCGGCTATATCTACGACAAACAGCTGGTTCATGCTCTGTTTGAGCAAGCTCCCAGCCGGTATGGTAATCGCGCAGGCGGTTATACCCGTGTCCTGCATACCGTGCCTCGTCGAGGTGATAATGCCGCGATGGCGATCATCGAACTGGTTTGACGAATACCAAGTACATGACTGCGCCAACAACGTCGACCCAGCGAGTCGCCCTGGTAATCCAATACCTGGGCACTCATTTTCATGGTTGGCAACGGCAAAAGGGGCAGCGCACTGTGCAGTTAGAGATAGAAAAAGCACTCTCTAGCGTCCTAGCTCGTCCCGTGACACTACACGGCGCTGGTCGGACTGATGCCGGAGTCCACGCCGCCGCCCAAGTAGCCCATTTCGACTACACCGGTCCCATCCCAGCCCCGCGGTGGGCAGCAATTCTTAACAGTCGTCTACCTAAAGATATATTGATTCGAGCCTCAGCTGCCGTGCCTGACCGCTGGCACGCTCGGTTTTGTGCCAGTTGGCGACGGTACCGCTACACGCTCTACACCGATACCCGACCGAACTTGTTTGTACAGCCCTTAAGTTGGCATTATTATTATGAGCCGCTGGATGAATCCTTAATTCAGGTCGCCATGAACCCCCTAATTGGGTACCATCACATGTCTGCTTTTCACCGGGCAGGTTCGAATCGAACACATTCCTGGGTGCAGGTGCAAGCGGCAGAATGTTACCGCCAGGGACCATTACTCTATATCGAAATTCAGGCAGATGGATTTTTGTATGGCATGGTGCGGCTCTTGGTAGGCCTCCTGGTTCAGGTGGGCTCAAGTCAGAAAACGCCCGATAGCTTCACTAAACTCTGGACAGAACAGCGGCGTGAGGAAGTAAAGTATGCGGCACCGGCTCATGGATTGTGCTTATTGCGAGTAGGCTATCCAGAATTTCCCTTTCCTCCAGAAATCTGGTATGACTCACTGCCGAAGTTAGTCTTACCAACTGTAACTGATTGTAAAGGAGGGGGAGAGGGGGAGAGGGGGAGAGGGGGAGATGGGGAGAGGGGGAGATGGGGAGCAGTCCAATCACCCCCTCTCCCCCAATCCCAGAGGGGGGGGGGGGGGGGGGGGGGCGGCCCCCCCCCCCCCCCCCCCCCCCCCCCCCCCCCCCCCCCCCCCCCACAAACCAAACAAAAAAAAAAAAAA